>OLIJ01000183.1_pt1 | contig 27073 bp, 25 predicted proteins | sample 1609731 | NCBI WGS metagenome assembly OLIJ01 (sample SAMEA4350159, study PRJEB24818) | metagenome | biome: human; feature: gut; material: faeces | place: Denmark | collected 2013-09
GTGTATTACCTGCCAGGTGAATGAGAAAACGTCGCTCTCCACCCAGGCGGTGAAAGAGGCGCTGGCAAAAACCGATACCGTCTATATGGTGGCGGACTCGACTAAATTTAATCCGGACGTAGACGATGCGCTCAACCAGTTCGGCCAGGGCGGACTGCCGCTGTATGTGGTTTATCCGGCCGACGGCGGACCGCCGAAAGTCCTGCCGCAGGTGCTGACGCCGGGGATCGTGGTCAACGCCCTGACCCAGGCCGCCGGCAAAAAGGCGTAATAACAAGGCGGATTATGCAAACAAACGATAGCGCGCGCGACAGCTGGCCCGCGCTAATGGAGCAGGCGCAGGCGGGGGATCAGCTCGCCTACACCCGCCTGCTCAAAGCGCTGGTGCCGGTGATCCGTTCGCAGGTGCGGAAACGGATCGCCGACGAGGCGCTGGTGGAAGATGTTATCCAGGATGTACTGCTCAGCGTACATCGGGTACGTCACACCTACGATCCGGCCTTTCCCTTTCTGCCCTGGCTGCTGGCGATTATCTCCGCCCGATCCGTTGACGCGCTGCGACGGCGCGGGCGCTATCAGCACTGGGAACTCTCTGACGAGGTGCTGCCCGAGGCGGCAACTGCCGATCCGCCGCGCCAGGACAGCCGGGAGGAGCTGGCGGGCTATCTGCAGCAGCTTCCCCTGCGCCAGCGCGAAATTGTCGAGCACGTTCATCTGCGAGAAATGAGCCTGACGGAAGCGGCCACCCATAACAATCTAAGCGTAGCGGCGGTGAAATCGCTGCTGCATCGGGCGTTGAAAAACCTGCGCCGATTTGGAGCTCATCATGACCGATCATAATCTGCTTATTGAAAAACTGGGCCGCGAAATGCGCCCGGTAAAACGTCCGTGGCCGATCGGCTGGCGCGTTGCCGGCTGGCTGGCGGTGGCCCTGCCGTGCGCCTGTGCCGCCAGCCTGCTGGTACCGCGCGGCCTCACCGACTGGTCGCAGCCCGGCGCGCGGCTGGCGGTGGTGCAGCTGGTGCTGGCGTTCCTGCTCGGAACGTTAACCATTCGCCGCGCCTTTACCATGAGCATCGCCGGGCGCCGGAGCATCAGCTGGAAGGCCCTGCTGCCCATCGGCCTGATGTGGCTCGGCCTGAGCATCAGCAGCATTCCCGGAGACGCGCCGCCGCTGCACGATGACGACAGCGTCAGCTGCTTTACCTTTCTGCTGGTCGTCAGTACGCCGATGATGGTGCTGATGATCGCCAGCCTGCGGCGCACGCGGGCGCTCTATCCCGCGCGCAGCCTGGCGATGGCGGGGCTCGGCGTCGCCAGCCTTGCGGTAAGCCTGCTGGCGTTTTGTCATCCGGTGCATCTGCACCTGCTGGATTTTGCGCTGCATCTGGCGGCGATCGCGACGATCGTCGCGCTGACGGTGATTGTCGGCAAGCGTTGGGTTAGCGTCCGCTAACCCGCCAGCCCGCTTTGCAGCCGCGCATGGTTCCTGAGGGTGTGAGAAATAATGGCCTGGTAAACCGTCGGCGAAAAATCTCCCGGCAACGAGGCCCTTACCGCATCGACCGCCCGCGGCAGGTTATCGGCAAAATAGCGCAGGATCTCCAGCATCTGCTGCTGCGCAAATCCCACCCCCTTCGCCGTGGCGAGGAAATGACGCGGGTAGATCGTTTGGATCTCCGTTTTCCGCCCTTTGGTTGCTTTCAGGCTCATCGACAGCTTCAGGTCGCTGATATGCAAACCCGCGCCCCCCAGCACAGGAAAAGCCGAGATGATGTCGTAGAAAGGCGTCAGGCGGTAGCTGCCGCCGGGCTGAAGAAAAATGGAAAAATTCTTCGCATGCCCGTCGGTGGCGCCGATCAGCCATTGAAAAACGATGAACTTCATAAAATCGTAGCGATCCTTCAGCGCCTCGCTGGAGCCGAGCAGAAACGCCATAATTTGCGCCACGCCCGGCCCGCCGTCCGACTCGTACTTCATCGAGGAAGGCATCCCGAACGCCTGGCACAGATCCTCCTGCGGCAGGCGCAGCAGCCGCGTGTTTTCCTGCGCCCAGCGGCGGTCAAAGCGCTCAACGGCCAGCGCCCGGGTGCTGCGGGTGGTGATAATTTCAGCCTGCGGAACGGCAAAGCCCAGCTCCCGCGCCAGGGCCAGACATAAATATTCGTTGTCCACGCTTTCGCTAAGATCCAGCACCGCGTCCGGCTGCCTTATCTCGCCGATCGGCAGCTTAATGATATGCGTCGTTGGCGTTGTCGCCGTCGGTATGCACCAGCGGCCGTCCATCTTCAGCAGCGCCGTTTTCTCCTGAGCGCCGGCGACCGATATTCTGAACTCCTCCTGGCCGTTAATCATGCCGAGCGGAATATCCGCGCGATAGGCCGTCAGCAGCGCGTCAAGCCGGGCGTCGTCGAGCGGTTCCCAGGTCAGGCCGCCGGTCGCCGGTGCGTCGCCAACGGGGAGTAAGGTGACCGCCCCGACGCTATCCCGCCCCACCTCGGCCAGCAGATCGAAGGGCTGCTTCGAGCGGGCCTGGTAGCGCTTGACAATGCGATCGCGCACCAGCGGGCTATCGGGCAGCAGGTTGTCGAAGTAGTTAAACACCGCATCCGAGGTGATGTTGCCGAACTGCAGCGGCAGCGACAGGGAAAGCGGTCGCGCGCGCGGGTTTTGTATCCAGCGCCGATCATAACGGAACTGATGCGCGCCGTTGCTCAGCTTGATCAGCTCCCCGACGCGTTCATTGTTCATCCACGTCACGAGCGTTGCCATTACCACTCCAGATCCGGTTGGCTATCGTTTTGCTCAAAGGCCGAGGCCGCGCCCTTTTCGCACACCGTCATCGTCATTTCCAGAGATTGTAAAATCTTAAACAGCGTCGTTAAGGTGGTTTTGTCCGGATGGTTTTCGAAGTTCGAGATCGTCGCCTGCTTAATGCCTATCCGGCGGGCCAGATCGCTTTGCGTCCATTGGTTTTTTTGCCGGACCAGCTTGATATGGTTTGCCAGCTGGGCCGGGCTGTAGATCGTCGGGGGCGTTATCATGGTCTTATCTATCCTCTTGTGGGGATAAGACTCTGTTTATACCCTGGTGTGGATAATGTCAACGCTCGCCGTAAATATCCCCACAAGAGGATAAAGACTGCGATATCCTTTAGTGGGGATAAATCATGAAATATCCTCACCTGAGGATATTGACCGCGGTGCCCGGCAATTGGGCCAGGCCTTAGTCGGTTATCAGCTCATCATAGAGGGCGCGCAGGCGCGTACGCAGATAGAGCACGGCTTTATGCTTGCGCGAAAGAAGGGCCTGCTCGCTGGCCCCGCACTCGGCGGCCAGCTCTTTATAGCTGTAGCCCAGCAGCTCGGTCTTTTCAAAGACCTCCCGCTGGGCGGCGGGCAGTTCGGATAACGCCTGGTTCAGCTCCTCCCACAGCAGCTCTTTCAGGTACTCGTCCTCCGGCGTTTGCGGCACGCCGAACAGGGTCTCCGCCAGCTCATCTTCCGGGAACTCTCCTTCCTCATCCCCGCTGAAGTAGTCCGCCAGCGGCAGCTCGCGTTTTTTGCGCGCCCGGTCGGTCATTTCGTTACGCGCGGCGCGGAACAGCCAGGCGGCGACGTTCTCCACCGGCTGCTCGACCTTCATTAATTGCCAGGTCACTTCCTGCAGGATATCGTCAGCCTCGTCGCGTACCGAGGCGCGGCCGCGGATAAAGGCCTTCAGCCGGGAGCGGCAGGCGTTGAGCGCCGAAACGAGCAGTGACTCTCCCGTCGTTGCGCCTTTCATTTCGCTCACTCGGTCGGCGTCGTTTTAGACGCATCGTCTGCCGGCTGGGCGGGGTCGTTACGGCGATCGCGCCAGCCGCAATGCCCGCGATGGCCGCGGCGACCAAAGCGCTGCATAAACTCTTCGCGCTGTTCGGGATTCATCTGCATCCAGCGTTCATGCATGCGCCGACGCTCGCGACCCATCCCGAACATGCCCGGGCGGAAGCCAAGGCCGCCGAAGAGGATCCGCGACAGCGCCAGCAGACCTAAAGCCTGCCAGAAGCCGATGCTTTTAACTCCAAGAATGGCCGGCAGCAGCGCGTTCCACAGCGACATCACCACCAGCCCGAGTATCGCGACGATCGCCACGCCAACGATCAGCGGTTTGCCCATCCGGTGGCGACCAAAGCCGCAATGACGGCGGTTTTCATGCATATCTAAATTTCTCATCTTCTTGCTACCTCATGACTGTCGTGAAAAGTGACTGCTGATGAGGTAGACGAATGAGCCGGAGAAATATTGCTAAGAATTTAAAAAAAACGGCTAAATATATTTATGCGGCGAATATTTTATTGCGGGGCCCATCGCGCCGCGCCTCAATATTTTTCCACCAGATGCAGCTTCACCTGGTTTCGCCCTTCTTTCTTCGCCGCATACAGCGCCTTATCGACGCGATTGAACAGCTGGTCGATCTCTTCATCATCCTGACGATCGGCGACGCCGATGCTGACGGTAACCGGGCTGGGATGATCCGGCATTTGATGGCCGCTAACCGCGAGGCGAATGGTTTCCGCCATTTGCAGCGCCATCGCGATGGAGCGTTCGGGAAGAAATAACAGAAACTCCTCGCCTCCCCAGCGATATATTTTGTCCTGATGCGTCACCGTCGATTCAAGGATCCGGGAAATCGCCAGTAAAACCTCATCGCCTTTCTGATGGCCGTAGCTATCGTTAATAGCCTTAAAGTTATCGACATCAACCAGCAGCAGGCAGAAGCCGCCAGCTGTAAACGAAGCGGAATCAACGATGCGATAAAACTCACGCCGGTTAAGCAGACCGGTCAGCGGATCGTGCGAAGCTGAAAACTCAAGCTCGCGCCTTAAATGCACCTCTTCGGTTACGTCATGCACGATGCAGAGCATCAGGCGAATATTGTATAGCACCACCGGACCGGCGTAGGTTTGAACGTGGCGAATGGAGCCATCGGCGAGAATATGGGTGAAATTGAGCGGCTTATGGCCTCCAGGCAGGCTTGCGACGTTGCGCATGATCGGCAGAACATCGCGGCCCAAAGTATTAATCTGCCAGGTATGCTTCGCCCGCATCTCATCCGAGGTGTAATTATAAAAGCGCAGCGCGGCAATATTGGCATCAATAATTCTGCCGTCCCGGTGAGGATCGATTAATAACATGGGCGCGGAGTTGGTCATAAAAAAGCGGGAGAAAAAACCGTTACTGCGCCGCTGGTAATGCCGGGAGGAGGTATTGATAGACTCATTTTGCTGCAGCAGCTTTACCGCCTCGAAGAGAATCAGCGTGTCATATTCTTCTGATTTAATCAGCGTGGTTTTACAGTAAATCGAGGTCTGGCCGTCGGCGGAATTAATTGTCCAGACTTCAAAAATCTCGGCAATATTTTTGCAGTAATAGAGGTAATTCTGCAGGCTCACTTCCGGGCAGGTGGAGAATGTCCCTTTGCGCATCTCATCCAGCGACATATCGCCGCTGAGGGTTCTGGAGGCCTGGTTGCTGTAGAGGATGCGCTCTTTGAAAGGATGAACCACCCAGACGGGGGTGGCTAACAGGTCGAAAATAATTAATTCTTTTAATAGCATGCCGCCCTCCACCCTCTATACATCGTCTATCAGTAATCCGGTCACATGAGCATTTATCGCCTGCTGGCGCAAAATCAAATTAATCAGAGAGTTCAAAGGGATGACGCAGAAGTGCCAATTATAGACCCATTTTTAATCACAGACGGTGTCTGAGCTGGCAAAAAACGTTACGCACCGCTCCTGACCAGCATTGGTACCTATTATTCAATTCATTTCAAATGGAGAGAGGAAACCAACAGAGTTAGTCGTATCTTTTTTGTCCATCTGCTGCGGGTCACTTTACCTCTTTCCGCGAGCTTTTTCTCTCGCCGGACGCCTGTTTTTCTCTGCGCTCAAGGGGCTGCCCGGCGCCAGCTGCTGCCGGGGGAATAGCGGCTTCATGCACTCTCCAGGCGATATGGTTTTTTACTCCCCAGGTCACTGAAGAATAATGGCTTTCAGCCTATGAGAATATATAGTACGCGCCGCGGAGGTCCCCACTGCCGGCGGCCGGTTTTCGCCTTACTTTTAGATAAAAAAGCGCGATAAATCACACTAATTAGCTATAAAAATTTCCCTGCCCTTGGCCGTCGTGCACTTTTCAGCCAATGACCACGTGACACCGTCACTTAAACGGAGCGCAATCCCCTGGCGCAATGACCCGAAGCCGGGATTGTAATCAAAAAGTGAATGCCGTATAACATGGCCCTACCGAGGGGTGTCCCGTGAGGGCTGAGATGGCGTAAGCCGAACCCTTTGAACCTGATCTGGGTCATGCCAGCGAAGGGACGGGTCGGCAATTTTGCCAGTTTTCCGCCATTGCCTGTTCATACTTCTGCACGCCCGGATCTCCCCTTAACCAGGAGGTCCTGTGATTCTTCCCGCATTTACTCAAGGTATCTACGGTCGTCTGCGCCAGCAGGCGGGACGCGACTGGCAGCACTACGTCGCCCATCCCTTTTTACATCAGCTGGCTGACGGCACCCTGCCCGAACGCGCATTCCGCCGCTACCTGACGCAGGACTATCTGTTTTTGATCCACTTTGCCCGCAGCTATGCCCTGCTGGTCAGCAAGCTGCGCACGCTGCCGGAGATGCGCGCCGCGGCGGCCTCGATGAACGCCATCCTCAGCGAACTGCCGCTGCACGTCGGCTACTGCGCCGGCTGGGGGCTGGATGAAGCGATCATGGCCGCCGAGCCGGAGGCGTCTGAGACGGTCAACTACACGCGCTACGTGCTGGATATCGGGCACTCCGGCGACGCCCTGGATCTGCTGGCCGCGCTGATGCCCTGCGTGGCCGGTTACGCAGAAATTGGGCTCGGGCTGCTGCACAGTCCGCAGACCCGCCTGAACGATAACCCCTACGCCTCGTGGATCCGCAACTATGGCGACGAAGGCTATCTCAACGGCGTCAACGCGGCGATCGCCCTGCTGGAAACCCTCTGGCAGCAGCGCGGCGGCGAGTCGAGATTCGCTGAGCTCAGCGCCATCTTCACCACCGCCACGCGGCTGGAGGCCAACTTCTGGCAGATGGGGCTGAATGCGGTAACGGAGGCGTCGGCGTGACTCCCCCGGCCATCCACGTCCGGGGACTGGGGTTACGCTTCGGTTCGCGGGTCGTTTTTGAGGATTTATCGTTCGATATCCCCGGCGGGCAGTGGGTCTCCCTGCTGGGCGCCAGCGGCGCCGGAAAAACCAGCCTGCTGCGCATCATCGCCGGCCTCGCGGCGCCGACATCCGGCCAGGTCTACGCCAGCGACGGGCTGCCCGTGGCGAAACGGCTGGCGTGGATGGGACAGAAGGACCTGCTCTATCCGTGGCTGAACGTGCGCGATAACGTAGCGCTCGGCGCGCGCCTGCGCGGGGAGCGCGTTGACCGTTCGCGCGTGACAACCTTATTGCGCCAGGTCGGGCTGGAGCAGTGCGCCGACGATCGCCCGGCGTCGCTCTCCGGCGGAATGCGTCAGCGCGCGGCGCTGGCCCGCACGCTGTATGAAGACCGCCCCGTGGTCTTAATGGATGAACCCTTCTCCGCCCTCGACACCATCACCCGCACGCGCATTCAAACCCTGGCGGCTGAGCTGCTGGCCGACCGTACCGTGGTGCTGATTACCCACGATCCGATGGAAGCCTGCCGCCTGAGCCACCGGCTGCTGGTGCTCGCGCCGTCCGCGGGCGGGATCGACGATTCGCACCATTTGTCTGGCCTGCCGCCGCGGGCGGCGGACGATCCCGCGCTGCTTGCCAGCCAGGCGGAACTGCTGCAGCAGCTGATGAGGGCCGACGGATGAGGGGCAAACTCCTGCGCGGCGCTGTGGTGTTTGGCGGCCTGCTGCTGGTCTGGTGGCTGGTGACCCGCAGCGGGATCCCCGCCTTTCTGCTGCCTTCGCCATCGGCGGTCGCCGGTGCCCTGTGGCTCAACCGCGCGTATCTGGGCTGGCATACCCTGGTGACGCTAAGCGAAATTCTCAGCGGACTGCTGCTCGGGGTCCTGCTCGGCGTGGTGCTGGCGCTATGCATGATCGTCTCGCCGCGGCTGCAGCGCTGGCTGATGCCGCTGGTGCTGACCAGCCAGGCCATCCCGGTGTTCGCTCTCGCCCCTCTGCTGGTGCTGTGGTTTGGCTTCGGAATGAGCGCCAAGGTGATGATGGCGGTGCTGGTGATCTTCTTCCCCGTCACCTCCGCGTTCTTTGACGGCCTGCGGCGGGTCAATCACGACTATCTCGATCTGGCCCGCACGATGGGCGCCTCCTTTGGCGCTCAGCTGCGCCACGTGCGGCTGATGGCCGCGCTGCCGGCGCTGGGGTCCGGCCTGCGGATGGCCGCCGCCGTCGCGCCGATTGGCGCCATCATCGGCGAATGGGTGGGCTCAGCCGAAGGGCTCGGCTACGTCATGCTCAACGCCAACGCCCGGCTGCAGACCGACATCTGCTTTGCGGCCCTGTTTATTTTAGTGCTGCTGACCGTCCTGCTGTGGCTGGCGGTCGACGCTTTCTTGCACCGGCTGATCGACTGGACGCCGGAATAATGAGCTGTACGGATAATTAATAAGGAATACCATGAATAAACGTATTTTTGCCGGGATGGCCCTCAGCGCGGCTATCAGCGCACACGCTGCGGCGAACGAGAAGCTAACCCTGGTGCTGGACTGGTATATCAACCCGGATCACGCGCCGATTATGGTTGCGGAACAGATTGGCGCCTTTAAAGAACAGGGCCTCGACGTCAAAATCATTCCGCCATCCGACCCGGCGCTGCCGCCGCGGCTGGTGGCCGCTCGCCAGGCCGACCTGGCCATAACCTACCAGCCGCAGGTGCATTTTTTCGCCGATGAGGGGCTGCCGCTGGTGCGCGTCGGGACGCTGATTAACTCGCCGTTGAACACTATTATTGCGCTGGATAAGAGCATCAAAACGCCCGCCGACCTGAAGGGGAAAAAGGTTGGCTACTCGGTGAGCGGCATCGAACAGGCGACGCTGGCAACTATGGCGCAGTCGGCGCATATCGATCCGCAAAGTATCAAGCTGATCAACGTTAACTTCCAGCTGACCAGCGCCCTGCTTGCCGGCCAGGTCGACGCGGTTATCGGCGGCTACCGCAATATTGAGGCGCTGGAGCTGAAGCTGCAGGGCAAAGAGCCGCAGGTCATGAACGTAGAGGATTACGGCGTGCCGGCCTACGACGAGCTGGTGATTGTCGCCAACCGGGATGAAGCGCACGCGGCGAAAATCAAAAAATTCCTCGTCGCGCTGCAAAAAGGCGTGACCTGGCTGCGCGCCCACCCGCAGGAGACCTGGCAGGCCTTCGCCGCCGCTCACCCGGAGCTGAATACCGAGCTCAACAAGCAGGCGTGGCTGCAAACGATACCGCTGTTCGCCACCGATCCGGCGGCGCTTGATAAGCCGCGCTACGAAGCCTACGAACAGTTTTTGTTTAACAATAAGTTGGTTAAAAAAATCACACCTTTATCGCAGTACGCTATCGAACTGCGTTGAGTAACCTTACCGCTGGCGGAACTATTTCCGCCAGCGGCGTCAGCGAAGCGGTAATAAAACAGGGTAAAATCCTACACTAATAATTACACTTTTTATGGTTTTATGAACGTTAAAATAACGGATAAAAATCAGCCATTTATCATTAAATTTAACAATGTAAAAATAACGTAAAAATAGCGCAATAAATAAAACGTTGAATGCGGATTTAAAAAGCCATATATTGTGCGCGCTTTATGAATGGCGATTCATTTTCTTAAACCAATTATTCAACCAGGGTTCAACCGTAACGCTGGTTGTGGGAGTGATATGATGACGGATAAAGTCCGTATTGATACTTTAAGTGCAGATTTATTGGACGCAAACAACGAAACCTTTTTGGCCCGTCAGGCCGAATTCGAATCGAACGTCAGGAGTTACCCGCGCAAGCTGCCATTGGCCATTACCAAAGCGGAAGGCGTATGGCTGACCGATGCGGATAACAAACAGTACCTGGACTGCCTTGCCGGTGCTGGAACCCTGGCTCTTGGTCATAACCATCCTGACGTGCTGCAGAGCATCCAAAGTGTCATTACCAGCGGCTTGCCGTTACATACCCTCGATCTGACAACTCCGTTAAAAGATCGCTTCTCCGAATACCTGCTCTCTTTATTACCGGGCGAAGGTAAAGAATACTGCCTGCAGTTCACCGGCCCGTCCGGCGCTGACGCCGTTGAAGCGGCGCTGAAGCTGGCGAAAAAATACACCGGCCGTTCTTCGGTCATCAGCTTCTCCGGCGGCTACCACGGGATGACCCACGGCGCGCTGTCGGTGACCGGCAACCTGTCACCGAAAGAAGCGGTTAACGGCATGATGCCGGAAGTCCAGTTTATGCCGTACCCGCATCAGTACCGCTGCCCGCTGGGTATCGGTGGTGAAGCCGGCGTGAAGGCGCTGACCTACTACTTCGAAAACCTGATCAACGACGTTGAAAGCGGCGTGCGTAAGCCTGCGGCGGTGATCCTTGAAGCCGTTCAGGGCGAAGGCGGCGTGAACCCGGCGCCGGTCGAGTGGCTGCAGCGCATCCGTAAAGTGACCCAGGAGCACGGCATTCTGCTGATTATCGATGAAGTCCAGGCCGGCTTCGCGCGTACCGGTAAGCTGTTCGCCTTCGAACACGCGGGCATTGAGCCGGACATCATCGTGATGTCCAAAGCCGTAGGCGGCGGTCTGCCGCTAGCCGTTCTTGGTATCAAGAAGCAGTTTGACGCCTGGGAACCTGGTCACCACACCGGTACTTTCCGCGGCAACCAACTGGCAATGGCAACCGGCCTGACCACCCAGCGTCACCTGAAAGAGAACGACATCGCCGGTAAAGTTGCGGCCCAGGGCGAGTGGCTGAAAGGCAAGCTGGCCGAAATGCAAAAACGCTACCCGGTCATTGGTCACGTTCGCGGTCTCGGTCTGATGATCGGCATCGAAATCGTTAAGCCGAACGAAGCTCAGGATCACATGGGCTGCTACCCGGCAGACGGCGCGCTCTCTGCCCTGCTGCAGAAAAAATGCTTCGAAGCGGGCCTGATCCTTGAGCGCGGCGGCCGTAACGGCTGCGTCCTGCGCCTGCTGCCGTCGCTGCTGATCAGCAACGCTGAGCTGGAGATTTTCTTCGACAAATTTGAACAGGCCCTGCTGGCCGCCGGCGTAAAACCGGTCTGAGTGGAGTAAGTGACCGCCATGTCCCAATTGAATCCGATCCTTGCCGGTTCGCCGCAGAGTATTGAGGCGTACCAGCAGGTTATCGCTCAGACCAGCCAGGCCGTCGCCCGGTGGCTCAAGCAGCCTGAGATGTATCAAGGCAAAAGCGTCGCCGAGCTGCGCGAGCGCATTACCCTTGAGTTCACCGAACAGGGTCTGGGCAACCAGGCGGCGATTGAACGTGCGATCGAGTACTTCCTGAAAGACAGCCTGTCGGTGCATCACCCGCAGTGCGTGGCGCATCTCCACTGCCCAAGCCTGGTGGTAAGCCAGGCGGCGGAAGTGCTGATTAACGCCACCAACCAGAGTATGGACTCCTGGGACCAAAGCCCGTCGGCCACCATCATTGAGATGAAGCTGATCGAATGGCTGCGCGCCCAGGTGGGCTACCGGGCAGGCGACGCCGGCGTTTTCACCAGCGGCGGCACCCAGAGTAACCTGATGGGCCTGATGCTGGCGCGCGATGCTTTCTTCGCCCGCCAGGGGCACTCGATTCAGCAGGATGGCCTGCCGGGCGATATCCGCAAATACAAAGTGTTCTGTTCTGAAAACGCCCACTTCTCGGTGCAGAAGAACATGGCGCTGATGGGCCTCGGCTACCGTTCGGTCACGCTGGTCAAAACCGACCGCTTTGCGCGCATGGACGTCGAAGACCTGAAGGCGAAAATCGCCGAAGCGCAGGCCAACGGCGAGCAGATCATGGCGATCGTAGCGACGGCAGGCACCACCGACGCGGGCGCTATCGACCCGCTGCGCGTGATTGCCGGCATTGCGGCGGAGCATCAGATCTGGCTGCACGTGGATGCGGCCTGGGGCGGCGCGCTGCTGCTTTCCGGGCACTACCGCGATTATCTGGACGGCATTGAGTGCGTGGACTCCATCACCCTGGACTTCCACAAGCAGTTCTTCCAGACCATCAGCTGCGGCGCGTTCCTGCTAAAAGACGCGCGCCACTACGAGCTGATGCGCTATCAGGCGGCCTACCTGAACTCCGAGTTCGATGAAGAAAACGGCGTACCGAACCTGGTGTCCAAATCGCTGCAGACCACCCGCCGCTTCGACGCGCTGAAGCTGTGGATGGCGCTGGAAGCGCTGGGGCAGAAACAGTACGCGGAAATTATCGATCACGGCGTGACGATGGCGAAAAACGTCGCTGAATACGTTGCCAGCCAGCCGACGCTGGAGCTGGTTATGGAGCCGCAGCTGGCGAGCGTGCTGTTTCGTTCGCGCCCGCAGCAGACGGCGGGCAGCGACGATGCGGCTATCGCCCTGCTTAACCAGCGCATCGGCGACGCGCTGCTGGACTCCGGTCGCGCCAACGTCGGCGTCACCGAGCACAACGGCGTGACCTGCCTGAAGCTGACGCTGCTCAACCCGATCGTCACCCTCGATGACGTCAAGGTGCTGCTGAATCTGGTTGAACGCACCGCGCAGGAAGTGCTGGCAAAGTAAGCTGAACTCCCGGACTGCGGCGCCTGCGCCCGATCCGGGATAGCGGCCCTTGCCGCCCCGCCTCCTCCCGAAAGCCGATAACTCACCTTATCGGCTTTTTTTTACGCCTCTCCTCGCGCAACGTAGCCGATGCGATAACTCTCTCCTTCATCCGAGGGCGCATCGCCAAAGCTGACCTCCAGCAGCTGCCAGCGGCTCAGGTCCCATGCGCAGAGCTGACCCTGCAGATCGAGGTTTGCCAGATCGCTAAACGGAGCGATGGCGCGCTTTTTGACGCTCAGCCAGGACTTATCCATCACCTCCCCGACCGCCGGGACGCGCAGCGCCAGCCAGCTTTCGATCCGCGGCCAGCCAAAGTCTGCGCACAGGCCGGCAAACCCCGGACTCTGCAGAAAGCGCGCCATCGCCTCTGCGTTTTGCCAGACGTACAGCGGAGCATAGCGGTTCTCCTTTATAGCCCCGGCACGGTCATCGAGGCGGGAGTAAAGGTACGTTTTAAATAACAGGCCGGGAAAGCCGTCCAGCTTTGCGCCGCCGTGGCGAATGCGGCGCTCAATAATCGACATGTCATAGTCAGCGGGCAGCGTAAAGCGATACTGCATAACGATCATGGTAACTCCGGAAGGTAATGTTGACGTTGAGCCCAGTGTGATGCCACAGTATCTTCCTGAAAATCGAATAATTCAGGAGTCATCATCCTGAATAAGAGGATGATTATGGAAAAGCTTACTCCGGCGCTGGATCTCGATGCGCTACGCACCTTTGTCACCGGGATCGAGTGCGGCAGCTTTGCCCAGGCGGCGGTACGTCTTTCGCGCTCAACCTCCGCGGTCAGCGCTCAGCTCAAGAAACTGGAGATGCAGTGCGACGCCGGGCTGGTGGTGAAACAGGGTCGTCACCTGGCGCTCACCGCCGAGGGAGAAAAGCTGATGGGCTATGCCCGGCGCATGCTGGAGCTCAACGATGAGACCCTGCGCGCTCTAAAAGGCGAACGGCTTACCGGTGAGATCCGCATTGGGATGCAGGAGGATTTTGGCGAATCCCTGATGCCGGGGATCCTCGGCCAGTTTAAGCGTCACCACCCGCAGCTGCGGATCGTCGCCAGAGTGGACCGCAATCTCCCGCTGCGACAGGCGCTGGCCGAACGCACGCTGGATATGGCGCTGCTCTGGCAAACCGACGATAGCGGCCCAACGTTGGGTCAGTGCCAGCTGGAGTGGATTCATCATCCGGACCTCGACGTCGCCGCCCTGCTGGCCGCGGGCGAGCCGCTGCCGCTGGTGATGTTTGAAAGCCCGTGCCTGATGCGCTCCAGGGCCATCGCTGCGCTCGATGCGGCGGCCATTCCGTGGCAGGTGATGTTTGTAAGCCATAGCCTCAGCGGGGTCTGGGCGGCGGTGCAGGCCGGATTGGGGCTGACGGTGAGAACCAAAATCGGCATGCCAGAGAATCTGCATGCCGCAGGCGCCCTGCTGCCATCCCCCGGCGCCCTGGCTATCGGTCTCGAAGAGAATCCGCTTCAGGCGCGGAATACCGCCGCCTGCGCGATGCTCGGACAGCTGATGGCGGAGGCGCTGAGCGGGCTAACGTTCAGGTGACAACGTCACGCGAAGGCGTCAGGCGCGGTAGCGCGGCGCCGGTTCCGACTGCGCGAAGCCGGGCAGCATCGCCTGGCGCGCCGCGTTCAGGGCCCCCCACTGCGTTTCATCGTGCAGCGGCGGAATGGTGACTAATTCACGGCGGTCGAAACCCACCAGCGCCGCATCCACCAGTTTATCCACCTCCATCAGGCCGGGAATGGCATCAACGTCCTGGCCGCTGCGCTGCCAGATCTCGGTGCGGGTCGCCGCAGGCAGCACCGCCTGGACGTAAATCCCCTTCGCGGCCAGCTCCACGTCGAGAGCCTGAGAGAGAAACAGCACAAAAGCTTTAGTTGCGCCATACACCGTCAGGCCCATTTCCGGAGCCAGCCCGACAACCGAGGCAATGTTGACAATAGCCCCTTCGCCCGCGGCCGCCAGCCGGGGAGCGACGGCATGGGCCAGGCGGGTCACCGCCGTTACGTTGAGCGCAATCAGCCGGGAGAGCTCTTCGCCGCTCTGGCTGAGAAAGTCGCCGGGAATGGCGGTGCCGGCATTGTTAATCAGAATGCCGATGCGCGTATCTTCCCGTAGACGCTGCTCGACGGCGGCAACGTCGTCATCGTTAGTCAGATCGGCGGTTAAAATGTCGACCTGCACCCCCGCTTCGCTACGCAGGCGCTGGGCCAGCGCGGTAAGGCGCTCGGTATTTCGCGCGACGAGGACCAGGTCGTGGCCGCGTTGGGCAAAGCGTTCGGCGTAGACTGCGCCAATGCCGGTCGATGCTCCGGTTACCAGTACCGCTGATTTGCTGCTCATATTCGCTCTCCTGAATTTATACATGATGACCGTCATGAATAATGTCACAGGCTGGGTATGGTGTAAATAATGTTATATGATGGTCATCATAAATAATTTCAGCGCGGGATGACGCCATGAGAGTGAGCAGAAAACAGGTCGAAGAGAATAAGCAGACAATCCTTGCCGCCGCCGGTCGTCTGTTTCGTGAACGGGGTTTTGATGCGGTCACGGTCACCGATATCATGAAATCAGCGGGTCTTACCCACGGCGGATTTTACGGCTACTTCAAATCGAAGGATGAGCTGATCGCCCTGACCCTTGCGGAGCTGCAGACAGCCAGCGGCGCCACCGAAAACGGTAGCGCGCCGCAAATCGAACGCTACCTTTCCCCTGAGCATCGGGATAATTTTGCCAGCGGCTGCCCGCTGGCGGCGTTGGCTGCGGACACTATCCGCCAGTCGGAGCCGGCCAGGAGTGAAATGAGCGCCGGGCTCAAGCAGCAGATAGCCAATCTCAGCAAGACCGTTCCCGGGGAAGATGACGCGGCGAGGCGGCGCGCGGCCGTCGGCAGCTGGTCGGCGATGGTCGGGGCGGTGATTCTGGCGCGAATGACCTGTGACCCGGCGCTGTCGGACGAAATTCTTCGCGAAACCGCGGCCTGGCTACAGGAGAAAGCGCCGCAGAGTTAAGCCGTCCTCGGGGCCGGGGTCAGATAGTTCGCCACAAAGCGGGTCAAAATCGCCGAGGCCACGGGGCTCTCCTCGACCGCGCGGCTCAGCCTGTCCGGGTCAAGGCCCTCATTGCGCAGTACCGCCTGACGATAGTAAATCAGCGAGCGGGCAATCTCCGGGGTGATTTCAGGGTGGAACTGAGTCGACAGCGCGTGGGCGCCATAGCGGACAATCTGATGCGGATCGTGCTCGGACGAGGCCAGCACCGCCGCCCCTTGCGGCAGTTTGGTCACCGTTTGCAGATGCGTCAGATGAGCGCTGAAGGTCGCGGGATGGTCGGCAACCAGGCTATCGCTAAGGCCAGCGGCCGAGAGCGATATGGTTTTGCTGCCGGTTTCACGCCCTGCCGGATGGTAATCCACCTCGCCTCCCAGCGCGTGGGCCATCAGCTGATGGCCGTAGCAGACGCCAAACAGCGGCATCTCGATGGCCATCGCGGCGCGGATCCACTCCGCGGTCATTTCGCTCCACGCCAGGCGGTCCGTCACCATATCCCAGGAGCCGGTGATCACCGCCACCGTGTCGTTATCCGGCGCCGGGAGCGTCTCGCCGGCAAATACGCGCACCGCTTTCATCTGCTCCCGCCACGGTGCCAGCAGATCGGCGAACCAGCGCGGCAGGTCGCCGTGATCGGCGACAATCTCCTGCGGCGGCGTGCCGGTCTGCACCAAAAGAAGCGTTTTTCTGCTCAACGACATGGCGATACCTTTCTTATTTCTCAGATTTGCGTAAGGCTTCACTATGGAGAAAAGCCCCGTCGGCGGCAAATAATCAATTTACCGGCGATTATTCCCGGACGGCATAACCGTCCGGGGAGCGTTTTCTTCTCTACTGCGCGTCGGCGCTATCGATCTGCGGGACGTTAGCCTCTGCGCCGCCCTCTGCCGCCGCCGGCGCGTTGGCCGGGTCGAAGATATGGTCAAGAATGGCGCGCGCCGTAGGGCCGGCCACCACTCCATCGCCGCCGCCGTTCTCAAGAATCAGCGCCATCGCCACCCGCGGATGCTGATACGGGGCAAACAGGGTATAGAAAATATGGTCACGCAGCCTGACCGGGATCATTTTCGCATTGTAGGTCTGGTTCTCTTTCAGGCTGAAGACCTGCGAGGTCCCGGACTTCGCGGCAATCTGATACGGCGCGGTGTGGAACAGCTTGTAGCCGGTGCCGTTTGGCAGGTTAGCCATGCCGTACATCCCGTTGCGCACAATCCCCCAGTACGGCGATTTCGGATCGCCCACCTGCGGCGTGTTTTGCGGCGGCTGATAGCGCTCAACCTTATTGCCGCGCTTCATGGAGTAGAGCAGATGCGGGTTCTTCACCTTGCCGTTGTTGATCAGCGTCGTCAGCGCTTTCACCATCTGAATCGGGGTGGCAATCCAGTAGCCCTGGCCGATGCCGACCGAGATGGTATCCCCTTGATACCACGGCTTCTTATGAACCCGCTGCTTCCATTCACGGCTTGGCAGCACCCCCGAATACTCTTCGTTGAGGTCGATCCCCGTCGGCTGGCCGTAGCCAAATTTACTTAACCAGCTGTGAATCCGATCGATCCCCATTTCAAACGCCACCTGGTAGAAGAAGGTATCCGCCGACTCTTCAATGGCCTTGGTGACGTTGAGCATGCCGTGCCCGGTTTTCAGCCAGTCGCGGTAGCGGCGCTGGGTGCCCGGCAGCGTCCAGGTCGGCGCGCCGAAGAAGGTGGTGGTGGGCGTAATCACCCCGGCAGAGAGCGCCGATAGCGCCATATAGGGTTTAACCGTCGAGGCCGGCGGGTAGAGGCCCTGGGTCACGCGGTTGATCAGCGGCCGGTCGGCGTTATCGAGCAGCGAGCGGTAGGCCTGATAGCCAATGCCTTTCACAAAGGGATTGGGATCGTAGCTGGGGCTGGAAACCATCGCCAGCACCCCGCCGTCGCGCGGATCGACCGCCACCACCGCCGCGCGCTGCCCCTTGAGCACCGATTCAATATACTGCTGCAGATGCAGATCGAGCGTCAGATAGATATTTTTGCCGGCGACCGGCGGCACCTCTTTCAGCAGGCGCACCACCCGCCCGTGGTTATCCACCTCGACCTCCTGGTAGCCGGTGGTACCGTGCAGCTCCTGTTCGTAATAGCCTTCAATACCCTGTTTGCCGATATTATGGTCGGCGGCATAATTCTCGGCTTCGCCATTTTTTGCCAGCCGCTGCAGGTCGTTATCGTTAATTTTCGAGACGTAGCCGACAACGTGCGCCAGCTCGGCGCCGTAGGGATAGTCGCGCTGCTGGTAGTTCTCTACGGTTACGCCGGGGAAATGGAATTCGTTCACCGCGAAGCGCGCCACTTCGACATCGCTCAGCGCGGATTTTAACGTCACCTCTTTGTAGCGACTGTTGTGCAGCATATCGTCGCGGAAGCTGGCGATATCATCGGGAGTCAGATCAACGATCGGCGTCAGCTGCTGCAGCAGCGCTTTCATATCGGCGATTTTGCTGGGGATCACCTGCAGGCGATAGAGGGTGATGTTCTGTACCAGCGGGATACCGTTGCGATCGAAGATGAGCCCGCGGCTCGGCGCTATGGGCAGCATTTTGATATCGTTCTGGTTCGAGCGGGTCTGATAGAAATCGTGCTGTTTGACCTGCAGCCGATAGAGGTTAACGATCAGAATGCTAAAGCAGACCACCACCAGAATAAAAGCCACCACGGCCCGGCGAATAAACAGCATCTCTTCCGCTGAGTGATCGCGAATTTCATCTCTCAATAGAGTCATTGGCGGTAATTCACCTGAGTTTCAATAAGAAGCCAAAAAATTAAAAGCGGGGAAGGATAGCCTTATCGGCGCGGTAGCCCTACGGAAAGGTTGCTAATGAATTGGCAGAAATGTTTCAGCATGTGAGTAGCGCCGGCCCAGGGCGGGCCGACGCTATTTTTTTCAGAATATGTGACACCGTCACCTAGCGCGCCAGCCAGGCCCGCCATCCGCCGTAGGCCGTAATATCGGTCGCGCCCTGCAGGCCGTACGCCTCGCAGATAAAGCCGCTGAGCCAGCGCCCGTCCGCCAGCTCCACCTTGCCTAACCCCAGCGGCGCCGGAATCGCCGCCAGGAGCGATCCCAGCTCGGCGGAGGGCAGCTCCCACACCTCCACCGCAATGGCCGCCCCGCCGTTTTCATCCCGCACCATCCCCGGACGCCTGCCGTCGGCCAGCGCGTAGAGGCGATAGCAGGCCGCGCTTTCCGCCGCCGCCAGCAGGCGTCCGCCCCGCTCCCGCAGCTGTCCGTTCAGCGCCAGCCCGTCGAGATGCGCGCCGCACACCACCAGCGCCTGACGATCGTGGCTGGCTACGCTCGCCGACGGCGCAGGCGCTATCTGCGCCCCGCCAGCCAGCGACAGCGGCTGCGCCCGCTGGAAGGTATCGGCCAGCCCGAGGAGATACTGGTCGGTAAACGCCCGGCCAAATAGCGTCACGCCGGAAGGCAGGCCGTTCGACAAGAATCCTGCAGGCACGCTGACGGCTGCATAATCGAGTAAATTCATAAAGTTGGTGTAGTAACCGAGGTCGGCGTTGCGCTTCACCGGCTCCGCTTCCAGCTCGGCAAGCGTGACCGGACGCGGATAGGTCGGCGTCAGGACGCAATCCACGCCGTCGAGCAGCGCGTCGCACTGCGCTTTATAGGCCTGCAGCTGATACATGGCCTTAAACGCGGCGACCGCATCGGTTTGCGGCGCCTTCGCCAGCACGTCGCGGATCACCGGCAGAACCGCCTCCGGCTGCCGTTCAATCAGCGGCCCCGCCACTGCGTAGCGCTCCGCCACCCAGGGCCCGTCGTACAGCAGGCTGGCGGCGGCGAGAAACGGCGCCATATCGATATTCACCGCCACGCCGCCGAGGGCCAGCAGCCGCGCTTTAGCCTGTAAAAAGAGCGCTTCACTCTGCGCGCAGCCGAGGAAGTTGAGCGTCTGCGGAACGCCGAAGCGAAATCCCGGCGCCGGCGCGCCGAAGGCCTGCTCCCCGTTCCACTGCGGATTGCGTCGGCTGTAGGCATCGCGCGGATCGACGGCGGCGGTCAGCGCCAGCAGCCGGCTGGACTCGGCGGCGGTGGCGGTAAAAAAGGTCGTGCAATCGAGCGTCCGGCAGGCCGGCACCACCCCGGCGGTCGAAATCAGCCCTTTGCTGGCCTTCAGCCCCACCAGGTTATTTAACGATGCCGGAACCCGCCCGCTGCCGGCGGTATCCGTACCGAGCGCAAAGCTGGCGACGCCGAGCGCCACCGCCAGCGCCGAACCGGCGCTCGAACCGCCCGCCGGATACTCCGGGTGCACGGCGTTACGACAGCGTCCGTAGGGCGATCGCGTGCCGTTGAGGCCGGTGGCAAACTGGTCGAGGTTAGTCTTACCGACCGGAACCGCGCCCAGCGCAATCAGCCGGGCCACAATCGTCGCGTCCCGCTCGGCGGTATAGGCGAACGCCGGGCATCCAGCGGTGGTGACGATCCCGGCGAGATCGATATTATCCTTAATCGCAAACGGCACGCCGTACAGCGGCAGGGTCTCCGGCGCCACGCCGTCCAGCGCCGCCAGCCAGGGCTCCTGCTCCTCTGCCGTCAGGATATGAATAAACAGCTGATACTGCGGATTCAGCGCGGCGGCACGCTGGCGCAGCTCCGCCATCAGCGCCCGGGGCGTCAGCCGGCCGTCGCGATAGCCTGTCGCCAGGGAGCTCAGGCGTAAATCAAAATTGTGCTGATTCATACGTTTTCCTCAATAATTACCGCCACCCGCTGCCCGGCGCGAACCGAGGCGCCAGGCTGAACGTTAACCTCGGCGATCACCCCGTCGCAGGGGGCCAGCAGCGGGATCTCCATTTTCATCGACTCCAGCACCAGCAGAACATCTCCGGCGCGCACCCGGCTGCCCGGGGCGGTTTGCACCTGCCACAGGTTGCCGGAAACGGGGCTTTCTACCCCCTGCTGCCCGTGCTGCAGCGGCGCGTCCTCACCCTCTTCGACCGCCGCCTCCTGGCTCTCGAAATGCGCCTGGCCGCTGGCTATCCAGCGATCGCGCTCCTCATTAAACGCGCGCTGCTGGTGCTGGCGGAAAGCGTCAATGCTCGTGGCCTCGCGCGCAAGGAACTGCTGATACTCCGCCAGCCGCAGGGTGCTGTGCTCAATGCGCAGCGGATAGCGGCCGAGCGGAAAATCACGGCGGATCTGCAGCAGCTCTTCGGCAGAGACCGGATAGAAGCGCAGCTGGTCGAAGAAGCGCAGCAGCCACGGCTTGCCGGCAAAATCAGCCACCTCGTGATAGCGATTCCACATTTGCAGCGTGCGGCCGACAAACTGATAGCCGCCGGGACCTTCCATGCCGTACACGCACAGGTAGGCGCCGCCAATCCCGACCGAGTTTTCCGCCGTCCAGGTGCGCGCCGGGTTGTATTTGGTGGTCACCAGCCGGTGGCGCGGGTCGAGAGGCGTAGCCACCGGCGCGCCGAGATAGACATCCCCCAGCCCCATCACCAGGTAGCTGGCGTCAAACACCGTATCCCATACCGCCCGTTCGTCGGGCAGATCGTTAATCCGCCGGATAAATTCAAGATTGCTGGGGCACCAGGGCGCGTCGCGGCGAACGGTGGTCATATATTTGTCGATCGCCTTGCGGCAGGCCGGATCGTCCCACGACAGCGGCAGGTGCACCACCCGCGTGGGAACTTCAAGGTCATCGCTGACGCACACCGTCGCCCATTCCGCGCGCACCCATGCCAGCAGCGCATCGAGGGGCAGGGTTTCCGGCTGGAAGTGAACCTGTAAAGAGCGGATCCCCGGCGTCAGATCAATCACGCCAACCCGGGCCTGGCCCTCCAGCGCCTGCATCAGCGCGTGGATGCGAAAGCGTAGCACCAGATCCAGCTCCGCCTCTCCGGCCTCCAGCAGCAGATGGGTATCGCCGGAGAGTCGCGCCACCAGACGCTTATTGGCTTCCCCGCAGGACATCACCACCGGCGAAGCCAGCGGCGCAGGCTGCCAGGCGATAGCCGCGGGCTCAAGGGTTGCCAGCTCCTCGCGGCGGCCCTGCGCCAGGCGACGGGCGGTGGCTAAATCGACCGCCACAAAGCGCACTTTATCTCCGGCTTTCAGCTGGCCGAGCTGCCACAGGTCGGCCTCAATCACCGTGACCGGGCAGACAAAGCCGCCGAGGCTCGGGCCGTCCGGGCCGAGGATCACCGGCATGTCGCCGGTAAAGTCGACCGCGCCGATAGCATAGGGATTATCGTGAATATTCGACGGATGCAGTCCCGCCTCTCCGCCGCTGTCGCGGGCCCACAGCGGTTTCGGGCCAATCAGCCGGACGCCGGTACGACTGGAGTTGAAATGCACTTCCCAGTCGGTGGCAAAAAAGGTGGCGATATACTCTGCGGCAAAGAATTCCGGCGCGCCGTGGGGGCCATAGATGACCCGCAGCGTTCGCACCGCGTCCAGCGAGGTCTGCAGCGCGGCGGGCAGCGCGGCGCCGACGCTGTCCGCGCTGCAGGAGGCCAGGTGCAGAACGTCTCCGCCGCGCAGCGCGCGTCCGGCGTGGCCGCCAAACTGTCCGAGAGTAAAGGTGCTTTTGCTGCCTAAATAGTCCGGCACCTGAATACCGCCGCGCAGGCAGAGATAGCTGCGCACGCCCGCGCCGGTCACCGGGCCTATTTTCAGCGTCGCGCCGGCAGGAATCGTAAAGACGCGGTTCATCGGCTGGGCCACGCCGTCGAGGGTCACCGCAGCCGCTGCGCCGCATATCGCGGCCTGGGCGAGACAGTTAAACTTCAGCGTTGGCCCGCTGAGGGTGATTTCCAGCGCCGCTTCGCCCTCCGGGTTCCCAAGCAGCCGGTTACCCAGGCGCAGCGCCCGGTCGTCCATCGGCCCCGAAGGCGGTACGCCCACCGCCCAGTATCCGAGGCGCCCCGGATAGTCCTGAACGCTGGTCTGGGTCCCGGCGCTCAGGACTTCGACGGTCGCCGCCTGATAATCCAGCTGCTCAAGGCAGCGGGTCCAGGGTTCGCCGTCGGCAAAGGGGGCGAAAGCCAGAATCTGCTGCAGATAGAGACGATTGGTTTCCACGCCGTACAGCCGGGTTGCCGCCAGGGCTTCGCCGAGGTGGGCAATGGCCCGATCGCGGTCTGGCTGCCAGGCGATCGTTTTTGCCAGCATCGGGTCGAAGAACGGCGGCACGTCACAGCCGGCCTCCACCCAGCGGTCAATCCGCAGGTTTACCCCATCCGCCGGCGGGAAGATCGCTTCGCTGAGCAGCCCCGGCGACGGCTGGAACTGACGGCCGGGATCTTCGGCGTAGATCCGCGCCTGAATCGCGTGGCCGCGCGGCTGCAGATCCGCCATCAGCCGGGACAGCGGCGGCAAATCCCCCGCCGCCAGGGAGACCATCCAGCGCACCAGATCGACGCCCCAGACCTGCTCGGTCACCCCGTGCTCAACCTGCAGGCGGGTATTAACCTCAAGAAAATAGAAGCGCTGCGCCAGGCTATCGTAAACAAATTCCACCGTCCCGGCGCTGCGGTAGCTCACCGCTTTGCCCAGGGCGATCGCCGCCTCGCACAGCGCCTGCGCCATCCCCTCAGGCAGGTTGGGGGCCGGCGTCTCTTCGATAACCTTCTGGTTACGTCGCTGAATAGAACAGTCGCGCACGCCGAGGGCGATAACCTCCCCCTGCCCGTCGCCAAAGATCTGCACTTCGAGGTGACGGGCGCGGGAAATATATTTTTCGACGAACACGCCGGCATCGCTAAAGTTGTTCTGCCCGAGGCGGCGAACGGTTTCAAAGGCCTCCGCCAGCTCGTTGGCATCGTGACACACCCGCATGCCGATCCCGCCGCCGCCGGCGGTGCTTTTCAGCATCACCGGATAGCCAATCTCCTGCGCGGCGCGGCACGCCTCGGCGCTATCGGCCAGCAGCCCGGTGCCTTCCAGCAGCGGCAGGCCCTGCGCTTTAGCCAGCGCCCTGGCGGTATGTTTAAGGCCAAAGGTCCGCAGCTGCTGCGGCGTCGGGCCGACGAATACCAGCCCGGCGGCTTCGCAGGCTTCGGCGAAGGCGGCGTTTTCCGATAAGAAGCCGTAGCCGGGGTGAATCGCCTCGGCGCCGCTTTGCCGCGCGGCGGCGATGATTTTTTCCACCACCAGATAGGTTTGCGCCGCCGGGCCGTCGCCGAGGCTTAGCGCTTCATCGGCCTCGCGGATATGCAGGCTGCTCAGATCGGCATCGGAATAGACGGCAACGCCTTTAACCCGCATAGCGCGCAGCGTGCGCAGAATGCGGCAGGCGATGGCGCCGCGGTTGGCAATAAGTAGGGTATTGAACATAAACGGGACTCACATCAGGGCGGGTCGTCCCGCAGCAAAATAGCGTTCTTCCCCAGGGTCGTCCCCGGGGAGCGCCGGCGTTACGATTTACGCGACGGCGTACTGTTCAGGCGATCGGCGCGTACGGCAAACAGGCGATAGGCCATCAGCCGCCAGCGCTGCCAGCGGGTCAGTTCCATACCAGCACCTCTGCCGGGGTTGGATTCCAGCCGTTGCAGGGGTTATTCAGCTGCGGGCAGTTGGAAATCAGCACCATCGCGTTGCACTCCGCGCGCAGCTCGACATATTTCCCGGCGGCAGAAATGCCGTCTTCAAAGGTCAGCCCGCCTTCTTCCGTCACCGGCACGTTCATAAAGAAGTTGATATTGGCGCCGATATCGCGCTTGTGCAGGCGGCCGTCGTGCAGGCAGGCGCAGAGGAAATTATCCCGGCAGCTGTGCATGTAGCGCTTATCCGCGGCGTAGCGCACGGTATTGCTCTCCTGGGCGCAGGCGCCGCCGAGGGTATCGTGGCGGCCGCAGGTATCGGCAACGATGGTCAGCAGCGGCCGACCGAGATTGGAGAACAGCACGCTGCCGGTCGTCAGATAGGCATTCCCCTGGCGACGCAGCGTGCGCTGCGGATCGTAGCGTTCACGCGGGTTATCGGCGTTATAAAACAGGGTATCGATCGCCTGGTTGCCTTCAAGATCGAGCAGCCGCAGGGTTTGCCCTTTCTTCACTTCGAACAGCCAGGGTTCGCCCGCCGGGATCACGTGACGATAAACGGCATCAGCCGGGTTGCGGGTACTGGTAACAAGGCTCATGATCGGCTCCTCAGAGGGCAAAAAGTTGGGTATTGGCAAACGCGCGCTGGTTTTCATCGCGGGTCAATAGCGAGGCGACCGCCGCCGCTTCATCATCGGCCTGGTACCAGCTCAGCTGGACCGGACGCGGCGCATATTCCGTGGCGGGGTCCTGCGGATGCGGCAGCGCGGTGAGGACAATCAGCACGTCCATCGGCGCGAACAGCTCGACGTAGCTGCCCGGAACGGAGTGACCCGCGCAGAAATGGAAGCTGCCGTCGGCGGCCACGGTGACCTTGCTGAAGAAGTTGACCACCATCAGCAGATCTTCCAGACCCAGATCCCATTTGCCCATTTCAACCAGCAGGTTATCGACGCCGTTGCGGTAGTAGCCGTTACGCAGCTCCTGGTAGCGTCCCGCGCCGTACTTTTCTAAGGTCTCTTCGGCGTTGAGCACCCCGCCGAACGGATCGTGCCAGCCGCTGCTATCGGCGACGATCCCGGCCAGCACGCGGCCCATATCGGAGTAAAAACAGTGCCCGGCGGTCAGGCGCGCGGTATGCTGACCTTTCAGCGTATCCGGCAGGTTCAGGCGTTCGCTCTTTTCATGTGGATTGAGCATCATCATGCTGACGTTGGCATCGCCGTCGATATCGGTCAGGCGCAGAATTTGCCCGCGGCGCAGAATAAACGAGGTATGGCCGCCGCCCGGGACAAACTCTTCGCGCAGGCTCGGTAACGAATGAAAAAGTGGCTTCATCTGACTATCTCCTTAATGCATAAACGTTGTTATCGCTGCCGGTGCCGAGCATCTGCGACATGCGGGCTTCGTTAAGCGGTATGTCGTAGGTTATGCGCGCGCCGTAGGCGTTGGGCGCCTGAGGGTCGTGGCGCACCTTGTCGAAGACCAGCAGCCGGGTCCCGAGATTGAAGCCTTCGGCCAAATCGTGGGTGACCATAAAGACCGTCATCCGCGTTTCGCTCCACAGCTGCAAAAGCAGCCCGTGCATATCCTTGCGGATACCCGGATCGAGCGCGCCAAACGGCTCATCAAGCAGCAGGATGCGCGGCTGCATCACGAAGGCCTGGGCGATCGCCAGCCGCTGCTGCATCCCGCCGGAGAGCTGCGCCGGGTACTTATCGAGCGCGTGGGAGAGGCCGACTTTCTCCAGCATCTGCGCCGCCCGTTCGCGGGCGTTGCGCCTGCGGGCGCCAAAAAGACGACCAAGCAGCGGCGAGGCCGGCAGCTCGAGGCCCACCGCGACGTTATCCAGCACGTTGAGATGCGGAAATACCGAATAGCGCTGGAACACCACGCCGCGGCTGCGGTCCGGCTCGGCGGCCAGCGGCTGGCCGTCGAGGGTAATTGCGCCGCGGGTCGGTTTTTCCTGGCCCAGCAGCAGGCGCAAAAAGGTCGATTTTCCGCAGCCGGAGGCCCCGACCATTGAACAGAACTCCCCCTCTCTGACCTCGAGATTGATGCGCTCCAGCACCACGTGGTCGCCGTACTCCTGCCAGATATTTTTAATGGCAATAAAGCTCATGCCCGGCCTCCTTCCGCCCACGGGAAGCAGGCTTTGTGCAGCTGCCGCAGGGCCAGATCCATCAGCCAGGCCAGCAGGGTTATCCAGATGACGTAGGGGATGATGACGTCCATCGCCATATAGCGGCGCACCAGGAAAATGCGATAACCCAGACCTGCCGTGGACGAGATCGCCTCTGCTGAGATGAGAAACAGCCACGCAGAACCAAGCAGCAGACGCAGCGAGGTCAGCAGGCGCGACAGCAGTTGTGGCAACACCACGCGCAGGACCAGCGTCCAGCTGGAGGCCCCCAGCGTCTGCGCCTTGATCAGGATTTCAGGGGGAATTTCTCGCGCGCGGTGTTCGAGATCCCGGGCCAGCATCGGCGTAATGCCAATCACAATCAGCATCACCTTCGAGAGCTCATCGAGCCCGAAAACAATGAACAGCACCGGCAAAATCGCCAGCGGCGGGATCATCGACAGCACCGTCATCAGCGGCGACAGTGAGGCGCGCCACATCGGGAAGACCCCGGCGGTAATGCCGATGCATAACCC
>OLIJ01000184.1_pt1 | contig 26818 bp, 28 predicted proteins | sample 1609731 | NCBI WGS metagenome assembly OLIJ01 (sample SAMEA4350159, study PRJEB24818) | metagenome | biome: human; feature: gut; material: faeces | place: Denmark | collected 2013-09
CCGTGGGCCCGGGACCGCGGAGTGGTGTGGGCGAGGGGTGTTTTTCCCCCCCCGCCCGGCTATTTCCCCCCCCCCGCGGGGTGAAAGGCCTCCACCCCACACCGAGGCTGCCGGCGTCGCGGGCCCAAAAATAAAACCCCCGACCCCGCACAACACCCAGCACAACTGTTTTGCTCTTCCCCCGCGCCCCCCCCGCCACATCCACAGTGTTAAGCTGCTGCGTCATGCTGAGGGACAGCGCCGTCTGCAGCTCATCGCCCAGCGGGCTTAGCCAGCGATCGTTGTCCAGAACGACGATGCGACTGTCGCTTTGGCGAACCACAACTTGTTGAGTGTCCAGCTGGGCCGGAACGCCAACGGGCAGCAGATCAATCACAAAGTCGGCCTGCGCGACGGCGCGGGAAACGGAGTCAGAATTGACCAGCGAGTGGTAGCGCACCTGGGGAGATGAGCATCCTGCAGGCAGGCACATGACGCCGAGGATAAGACATAAAACGGTTCTCATGGTCGTTCTCCTGCCTTAAGTGAACGGGGATCGTTCAGCTCTGCATCTGCGGAGCGGCCCTGCAATAGCGATTCCGGCTGGCGATCCAGCTGGTTTGTCAGGCTGCGGACGGCCCGCAGCGTTCGCGTGGTCTCCTGTAAGGACTGCAGGAGGTTAATCATCAGGGGGGAATCTTCCGCCAGCAGGTTCCGCGCGTCTTGTGTCGTTTTCTGAGTCTGTTGCATCAGGCGGTTGGCGGCGGGCAGAGACTGATTGTTCACCATTCGCAGAGTTTTATTCAGCTCTTCCAGCGTGTTATTCATGTTGGTCCCGATCTTATCCAGCGGCATTTTGTTTATTTTCCTGGCGATATCCGTGAGCTGGTCCTGAAGGATTGTCAGCCCGCCATTCACGGTGGGCAGCTCAACCGGGCGCCTGGTCGCATCAAAGTTCACTTTTGGCGCATCCGGTAAGAAATCGAGCGAGATGTAAAGTTGCCCCGTCAGCAGACTGCTGGAAGTGGCCTGCGCTCGCAGCCCGTGCGCGATCATCTCGCGCGTGAAAAGGGCCGTATTGAGGTCCGTGTCGCCTGTTGGTTTCGGCAGCTTTTCCAGCACATTGCCCATCCGCGAGGGATAAACGTCAATATCCACAATGGTCGGAAAGCGATATCCGTCGGGGTTATAGTCAAGCTCGACGGCGGCAACGCGTCCGATCCGCACGCTGGAAAACTCAACCGGAGCGCCAATGTTCAGGCCATGTAAGCCGTGTTCAAAACGCAGTTGAAAACGCACCGGCGGACCATCCTCAGGCGCCATCGCGCTTTCCCGATCAGCTGCCAGTTTGTAACGCGTTTGCTTATAGAGCACGCCGCGGGTTGGGTCATCCGGCCTTGAGAACGCGATCCCCCCCGCCATGATGGCGGCGAGCGTCTGGGTTTTAAGCTGAAAACCGTCGCTCCCTACCGAGAGATCCACGCCGCTCACATTCCAGAATCGCGAATCCGCCGTGACCAGGCGGTCATAAGGGGCATCAATAAAGATGTTGAGATCGATTCCCCTGCCGTCTTTGCGCAGCTGCCAGGAGGTGACCCGCCCCACCGGAATGCGGCGATAGTAAACCGGAGAGTTAATATCCAGCGATCCAAGGTCGTCCGCTTCCAGCATAAACTGGCTGCCCGTCATGTCGTTGACAATAGCCGGAGGGGTTTCCATTCCGGTGAACTGGTATTTACTTTCATCGGACTTCCCTCTGTCCACGCCGATGTAGGCCCCGGACAACAGCGTATCAATGCCGCTGACGCCGCTCATCCCGACTCGCGGCCTGACCACCCAAAATCGGGTGTCGGCGAGCGCCAGATGCTGAGCGCTTCTGCCAAGCGTGACCCGTACTAACACCTGGGTGTTATCGGGGCTGAGGGTGATTTCCTTCACCAGCCCGACGGTGACATCTTTATATTTCACCGCTGTTTTTCCGGCTTCGAGACCGGCGGCGCTGCGAAACGTAATCACCACCTCCGGCCCGACGGACAGGCGTGCCTGGATAACCATCGACACGGCGACCACAAACGCGACTGCGGGGATCAGCCAGATGACGGCATTGCGCCAGCGGCCGTGACGAAAAAGAGGAATACCCGAAACAGGAGGCTTCATTGCTTGTCTTCCCATAGCGTTTTTGGTTTAAAACTCAGCGCACAAAACATAGTCAAAATGACCACCAGGCCGAAAAGCAGAATCCCAACCCGGGGTTCGGCCTCGCTGAGCACATGAAAGCGGAGCAGGCCGCACACTGCGGCCACCACCACCACATCCAGCATCGACCAACGGCCAATCCACTCCGTTATCCGGTACAGCCTGGCCCGTTCGCATCTGGCCCAGCGGCTCTTTCGGGCAGTTGAGATCAGCAATACGCTCATTGACAGAAATTTCAGGCAGGGAACCATTACGCTGGCAATAAAAATGATCGCCGCAATGCCCCACGACCCGCTTCGCCAGAAGGCCACGATGCCGGAAAGGATCGTGCTTTCACTGCCATGCCCGAGAAGCGTTGTGTACATTACCGGGAAAATATTGGCGGGTACGTATAGGATCATGGAGGTTAAAAGCAGCGCCCAGCTCAAATGCGGACGCCCGGACTGGCGGCCGGGCAGCACCGTCTGGCAGCGAGGACATTTACCACGCACGCCGAACGCCGTTTCGTCAGCGCACACCAGGCCACACAGAGAACAGCGGCACACCTGCATCTGACGGGCAAAGGGGGGATTACTCACCACGGCCCTTCTCCTCGACCGTAAGCAGATCCCACAGCGGACGCAGATCGTGGCTGTTGATGAGGACAACCAGCACGCAAGATAGGGCCAGCGCCCAACCGCCCGGCCCTATGGAGACATCCAGCAGTGACGAGAGCTTTATCCCGGCGACAAGAAACCCCAGCACGCCAACTTCCACCATGCTCCAGGGATGCAGCCACTTGAGCGCTCTCATAATGAAGATAAACGCCGGTGCCGGACGCGCGAAATACGCAAAGCTCAGCAGCCATACCGTTAGGGTTATCTGTAAGAAAGGGGCAATAACCAGAAGAAAAGCGGTACAGACCGCCATAATCGGATTGCCGTCTCCGGCAGCCAGCGCCCATGCCACATTCCACAGCGTGACGTCGTTCGCCATCCCGTGAAACCCAACAGATATAACCGGAAAAATACAGGCCAGAAATAGGATGATTGCCGCCGTCAGCATCAGGGGCAGTACATGGCCAGGCACACGCCGGTGACCACGCCATAGCACTGCGTAACAACGCTGGCAGAGCGCGATTTCGCCCGACGCGCAGGGTAATCTCTGGTAAACGCTGTCGCAATGTGGGCAGATGATCAGATGCGGGAATGTCTTCATAACGCCGGGCCGCCAGGACGTTGCTAATGGGGAAAATCACAGCCGGTTGTGCTTAAAAGCTTCCGGCTGCGCGTACTGTGTCTGAGGCTACCTGAGCGCTTCCGCCAGCTCTTCCGCCCCTTTTTCAATACCGACTTCGGCGGCGCTCAGCGAGCCGATGCTGGCAGAGATATTCATGGCATTCGGATACTGCCGGGCAACGTAGGCTTTCAGCAGTTCGTGGCTGTTTGCGTCATAAATTTCGACGGCATAATCCACCGAGCCGCTCATCAGCCCCCGACCGCCACGCACCGATTGCACAATGTTGTAGGGGCCCCCTGCCAGATCGAATTTGGTGAACGTTCCGATCACCTGCGGGGTGGTGTCAGCCCCGGTCAGCGTCAACTTCAGACGCAAGGTATTCGCCGCGGGCTCTTTGAGCTCTTTAAAGCGCGCGCTCAGCGCTTTGCTGAACTCCTGTTGCATGTGAGCGGCAAGCCTTTGGCGATCGGCCTGCGCCATATCGTCAAACTGTCCATCGTTGCCCTGATAAATTCTCACCGGGTCAATGATGATGCTGTCGTACTTACGCCAGTCCACCAGAGGCGAATAACGATATGGCATGCGATCGGCATTATCATCGGTGTTTGCCGTCAGCTTTGAAGCCGAGTCGATACCGCTGTAACGCACGGGCTCATTACCGGCACAGCCCGCCAACAGCAGGGTGACACCGATAACCGCCAGCCCACCGATTTGCCTTAACATCTTCATGTGCAGATCCTTTCGTTTTGGTTAAGGGCTGCGCCTACCGGCCAGCCTTGCGTAAAAACAGTCAAATTCACACTCAATGTGAACTGTACGGTTTAGTTTTGATCGCATCACTGAAATCTGTCAACTTAATTGTTCGGCGAAAATATTCTGTTTGGGAATTAACGCATGGATGCAGCGCGGATGGCTTTTTTGAGGAGAGCGGGTCGCGTAGGACAACGTGGTGCCCGGCGCAGACAATGAGCCGGGCGTATTAGTGCATAACTATTTGAAAAAAAGGTGTTTCATGCCTCTTCCGGGCCCGGATATAATATCTTTCGCCTTGCCGATCCATTGGAAGAACACCGTTGTGTCGCGCCAGGCGAAAATTAGCCGGCGCCGATCATCAGGTTCAGGTTTTGCACCGCGGCTCCCGATGCCCCTTTGCCGAGGTTATCGAAGACCGCCGTCAGCAGTATTTGCCCGCTCTCAGGATTTGAAAATACGCCAAGTTCCATATCGTTGGTGCCGTTCAGACGCTCCGGATTGAGACGTTCGGTCTCGCCGGCGACTTCAGGCGCCAGCACCGTTACCTGCCCGCTATTGAGATAATGCTGCGTCAGACAGGCGTGTATTGTTGCTGCATCGGCACGTTCAGGCAGCAGGCGCTGCTGTAACGGCACGCTCAAGATAATCCCCTGACGGTACGCGCCGTAAGCCGGCATGAAAAAAGGCGGCACAGAGAGTCCGGCATAGCGCGCGATCTCCGGCACATGCTTGTGCCTGAGAGCTAAACCATACGCCTGAAAAGCAGGCCCGGAGCCTGCAGAACCGCCTTCGTACAGCTCAATCGCCGCCCTTCCGCCTCCTGAATAGCCGGATACGGCATGGATGGAAACGGGATAATCAGCGGGCAGCAGCCCGGCGTTCACCAGCGGGAGCAGGAGCCCAATGGCGCCGGTTGGGTAACAGCCGGGATTGGTTACGCGCTTTGACGCTCTGATGCGATCGGGCTGGTCGGCGCTCATCTCCGGGAAACCGTACGTCCATCCGGACAGAGTGCGATGCGCCGAACTCGCATCGATAACGCGCACCTGTGGATTCTCCAGCATCGCGACCGACTCGCGCGCCGCCTCATCGGGCAGGCACAGAATCGCGATGTCGCAGCCGTTCAGCATCTCCGCCCGAAGGCGCCGATCTTTGCGCTGGGATACGGGCAGAGTCATCAGCTTAATATCTGAACGGTGGCGCAGACGATCGTGGATTTGCAAACCCGTTGTGCCCTGCTCGCCATCAATAAATACGTGAGTCATTGTCGTTTCCTTAAACCAGACAGAACTTCAGTGCATGAATGTTGTGCCTGGTTTAAGTATTGGTAAAGTTGAATTATCCTAACGTCAAATTCAGTTTTTCTGAGGTACGCCTATGCGGGAGATCAACCTCGATCAGCTGCGCACGCTGATCACCATTGCCGATACCGGCTCTTTCAACGAAGCCGCCCGCCTGCTGCACCTGGCGCCACCGACGGTCAGCCTGCATATCTCCGAGCTTGAAAGCCGCGTCGGGGCTAAGCTGCTCTCCCGCACCCGCGGCAAAGTCAGGCCGACGGCCATTGGAGAGAACATGGTCGCGCACGCCCGCCGGCTCCTTGCCGACGTCGCCTATGCGCTTGACGACATATCCCGCCAGGCTCAGGGGTTGAGCGGTCAGGTCAGGCTTGGGGCGTCGACCGGGGCCATTGCTTATCTGCTGCCGCGGGCGATTGAAAAACTGGCGCAGTCCCATCCGAATATTGACGTACACATTACCGTCCTGACGTCGCAGCAGACCCTTGAGCAGCTGAAATCCGGTTCGCTCGATATCGGCATCGTGGCGCTTCCACAGCCCCGGAGCAGCGGCCTGAAAATTGATGCCTGGCGGCGAGATCCCGTTGTCGCGTTCCTGCCTGCGGACTGGGCGGCGCCGGACGTGGTGACGCCGGAATGGATGATTGCAAAGCCCCTGGTGCTGAACGGCTCCGGCACCCACCTGTCGCAGCTGACCAGCGGCTGGTTTGCCGATACGGGCCATAGCCCCACGCCGCGGATCAAGCTTGATTACAACGATGCCATTAAAAGCCTGGTGGGTGCCGGGTATGGCGCCACGTTGCTGCCTCTTGAATCGGGTACCCAGCTCTCCGCCGATAGCCGTATCGCCATTCGTCCCTTAAAGCCGGCGCTGTGGAGAGAGCTAGGATTAGCCTGGCGGGAGAGTGAAAACGAGCTATCGACGCAGCATCTGCTTGCAGCGCTGCGGGATCTGCAGCAGGAGTAGATTCACCGGCAACTGCCGAACGTGATTGCGGGAATGCCTGCCCCAGGTTTTATCTCCCCGGGGCGGCCTATCGGGCACGTCCATCGTCGGGCGTAGGCCCCGCCGCCGAACTTTAGCGAGGGGCGGTAGCCCGGGCCGATTTTGCGCTTAGCGGTTTTTCAGCACCTGAGGATCGATCTGCGCCACGATCAGATCGGCGATATCGTGCTGCTGGTGTACCTTGCCGCATTTAACGATGATCTGCCGCGCGTTGTCATACCCCGGCGCCCACAGCCGGTTGTTCATCCGCACATCTTTATAGACCGCAACCAGCGGTTTCTTCCACGCCGCCGCCATGTGCACGATCGACGTATCCGGCGAGATAACCAGGTCGGCTTCGGCAATCAGCGCCATCGCATGATGCAGGGTTTTAAACGGATTCACGCTCACCTTCTCCGGCAGCGGAATGCGAATTTCGTTGCGATGATCGAGCAGAATAACGTTAACCCGAGGATACTCCGCCTGCAGCCTGGCGATAAGCGCCGACAGCTGCTCCTGCGACAGGCTGCGATCCTGATGGCCGGCAAAAATGTTCACCACCGCTCTGGGTCCGTCGATAGCGGCCAGATGCTGGCGAACCTGCTGGTGGACATCCTGCGGAATATGCAGGTCGTAGGTTGTGAGATGTTTCTTATCCAGATTCATATGCTCAGCAATAAAATCAAACGTTTTGCTGACATGCCAGTTTTCGCAATCAAATTTAAACGAGGTGGTGTAATGGTTAATTGATGGCCATTTATTAAAGCCGAGCACTGATTTTGCTTTTATTTGTCGGAGAAGCAACATTCTGTGTACGGGCATATCAAACAAAGAGGGGTCAATAACGATATCGTACTTATTATTCGCCAGCTCATTAATAACAGACTGAGGAACATTGTGCGTAAATTTCCGCAGAAAAGCGGCGGAATCGACATTGTCAGCCTCATAGATGTGGCGGATTCGCGGGTTATGGCGCATCACCTGACTATTCGATTTGGTCAGCAGGAAATCCACGATATAGCCGGATTCATGAAGGCATTTGACCAGCGCGGAATCAACGACCACGTCCCCTACCGCGCCTTCGTTACGCATCAGCAGCACGGTTTTCGCCGAACTGACGTCGACCTCCCGACGGGTATGCTTGTCCCAGAACGCTTTAGCAATATAAACGCGCATCACGTTGCGGACTTTCTTTATAAAATAATTACGGCGCCTGTTCAGTTCCCTTATTTTTTTGAACTTCCGGGGGGATACCTGCACCGCTGCGTTTTCCATCATCATAACCTCGTTACCACTATCAACAGCACCTCGTTAGTCTGATTAAGGACTAAAGAAAATGAGAAAAGTTCGCTTGATTAATAAATTCCTTTCGCTTTGAGCAGCGGGAGGATAGTAATACTTTTCACTATTCCAGCATATCGTTCCGGAGATAAAATGAGTGAAATATGAATTTAATGTGGAAGATCGCGGCAACGGCCGACGGTTTTCATCCGGCGCGGAGAAGATTAAACTTGCCGTTTTGTCCCCGGAGAGAACCGCGCATGAATGCACCTGAAAAACCGAACACCCACCGCCGGCTGCTGGCGTTACTCGACGAACGCCAGGCCCGCTACCGGCTGGTAGAGCATGAGGCGGTGGGAAAATGCGAGGCGGTTTCTGAAATTCGCGGCACCGCTCTCGGACAAGGGGCGAAGGCGCTGGTCTGCAAAGTGAAAGGCCACGGCATAAATCAGCATGTGCTGGCGATCCTCGCCGCCGACCAGCAGGCCGATCTCTCGCGCCTGGCGCTGCACATTGGCGGCAGCAAAGCCTCGCTGGCCAGCCCCGCCGAAGTCGATGCCCTGACGGCCTGCGTCTTTGGCGCCATTCCCCCTTTCAGCTTCCATCCGGCTCTGCGCCTGGTGGCCGACCCGCTGCTGTTCGAAAACTTCAGCGAAATCGCCTTTAACGCCGGACGGCTGGACAGGTCAATTATCCTCGATACGGCCGACTATCTCCGCATCGCCCGCCCCGAACTGGTCGCCTTTCGCCGGGAAGCCTGAGCGGTCTCGCATTAGCTGCCTCCTGAAAGCGCGCCAGCGTGACAAATAAGCCTGTTTATTCACGCTATTATGCGTAAAGTAGACGGGCTTATTATTTTGGCAAGGATCTCCTGACATGTTCGATACCACCCTGTTCGTGCTTCTGGGGCTGGCCGCGCTCGGCTTTATCAGCCACAACACCACCGTGGCAATTTCTATCCTGGTTTTAATTATCGTGCGCGTCACGCCACTCAACGTCTTTTTCCCGTGGATTGAAAAACAGGGGCTGACGATCGGTATTATCATTTTGACCATCGGCGTGATGGCGCCCATCGCCAGCGGCACTCTGCCCCCCTCGACGCTGCTGCACTCGTTCGTTAACTGGAAGTCGCTGCTGGCTATCGCCGTCGGCGTGTTTGTCTCCTGGCTCGGCGGACGCGGCGTCTCGCTGATGGGTTCTCAGCCGCAGCTGGTCGCCGGACTGCTGGTGGGGACCGTCCTCGGCGTCGCGCTTTTCCGCGGGGTGCCCGTCGGCCCGCTGATCGCCGCGGGGATCATCTCGCTGTTTATCGGAAAGTCGTAGTCAGGCTGGCAAGATAGCGTCCGGGAGTTTGGCCGAGGCCCTTTTTGAACATGGTGATAAACGCGGTCGTCGAGTCATACCCCAGGCCGTGCGCGACCTGCTGCACCGTTTGCCCGCGGATCAGCATCTGCAGCGCCAGGATCAGCTGCAGCTGATGCCGCCAGCGGCGAAAGCTGAGGCCGGTTTCGCGAACCACCAGCCGCGCCAGGTTACGCTCGCTCATCGCGAACTCCGCCGCCCACTGGCCGAGGGTCTGCCACTGCGCCGGAGATACCGCCATCAGCTCCGCCATCTGGCGGATTTTCGGGTGCGCGGAAACCGGCAGCTGCAGATGCTCCTCCGGCTGCTGCGGAAGCTCGTCAAACAGCACCTGCACCAGCCGTCGGGTCGTGGGATTGTCACTCTCCGTCGCGCTGCGCCCGGCAAGGGTCAGGATCAGCTCGCGCACCAGCGGAGAGATCTTCAGCGTGCAGCTGCGCTGCGGCATCGGGGCCGCTCCCGGCTCGATAAACAAAAAGCAGATCCGCGCTCCCGGCGTTGCGCGGTTGCTGTGGGGCTGCTGCCCCGGGACCCACACCGCATACTGCGGCGGCACCATCCACATCCCGTTTTCCACCTCACAGGTTAGCGCGCCGTGCAGCGCCAGGATCAGCTGCCCTTTGCGGTGCTGATGGCGCGGAATAAACTGCTCATCCTCAACCACCTGAATATGAAACGCGAGGGCCGCTTCGCGCCCGCTGTCCGGGTCATAGCCGTCAAGACTCAAACCAATCATCAGATTGTCCGATATTAGCGATAATCTGTCATTTTAGCTTGATTTAAACAATCGGCAAACGCGCTATTGTAGCCACCCTGTTTACTGGTCTGAGATAGCCATGAGTTCTGTTCCTCCCACTGCCGGCCGCCGTAATCTGCTGCTGATTGCCGGTATTTTACTGATCGCCACCACGCTGCGCGTGACCTTTACCGGCGCCGCCCCGCTGCTGGACGCCATTCGCGCGGAGTACGGTCTGACCACCGCCCAGACCGGGCTGCTAACCACCCTACCGCTGCTGGCCTTTGGTCTGGTTTCGCCGCTGGCGGCAGGCGTAGCCCGCCGCTTTGGTATCGAACGCAGCCTGCTGATCGCGCTGGGGCTGATTTGCCTCGGTATTGGTCTGCGCTCGCTGCCTTCCGCCGCGATGCTCTTTGGCGGTACGACGGTGATCGGCTGCGGTATCGCCTTAGGGAACGTGCTGCTGCCGGGCTTAATCAAGCGCGATTTTTCGCAGCACGTCGCTAAGATGACCGGCGCCTATTCGCTCACCATGGGCGCCGCCGCGGCGCTGGGTTCGGCCGTGGTGGTCCCGCTGGCGCTGGCCGGCTTTGGCTGGCGCGGCGCGCTGCTCATGCTGATGGCCTTCCCGCTGCTGGCGCTGTTCTTCTGGCTGCCGCAGTCGCGCAGGCAGGTCGCCGCTCCGCTGACCGCGTCAGGCGCAATGCACAACCGCGGGATCTGGCGCTCGGCGCTGGCCTGGCAGGTGACGCTGTTCCTCGGCATTAACTCGCTGGTGTATTACGTGATAGTCGGCTGGCTGCCGGCAATTTTGCAGAGCCTTGGCTATAGCGAAGCGCAGGCCGGCTCCCTGCACGGTCTGCTTCAGCTGGCCACCGCCGCGCCGGGCCTCGCGATCCCGCTGATTCTGCACCGACTGAAAGACCAGCGCGGCATCGCGGTGCTGGTGGCGCTAATGTGCGCCGTCAGCTCCGCCGGGCTGTGGCTGGCACCCGGGCAGGCGGTTATCTGGGCGCTGGTCTTTGGTTTCGGTTCCGGGGCGACGATGATTCTGGGACTGACGTTTATCGGCCTGCGCGCCAGCTCGGCGCACCAGGCAGCGGCGCTTTCCGGTATGGCGCAGGCCGTCGGCTATCTGCTGGCCGCCTGCGGGCCGCCGGTGATGGGGAAAATACATGATGCCAACGGCGACTGGCATATTCCGTTAATCGTCGTGGCGCTGAGCGCCGTGGCGATGGCCATATTTGGCGCCCTCGCCGGCCGCGCCAGGGAGATTAACGGCTAAAGCGCTCTTTTGCCCTCGCCCTGACGGCCCCGGCGTTCCGGGGTCGTCGTGCGGGCCAGGGTTAATTATTGGCTGGCGGCGCGTAAAAAGGCGTGTACCAGCGGCGACGGACGTCCGGCAAGCGCGTTGCGCTCGTGCTGGAACAGCGTCGCGACAAAGAACGGATGCGTCACCAGCTCCACCGCCCGAGTATCACCCTCTTCGTCCCAGCCCGTCACCCGCAGGTCGCCCTGCTCAAGCTCGCGGGCAAACTCCTCGGCAATACCGTAGCTGCAGTGATAGCCCTCTTCGATGCTGTCGCGGCCGTAGGCGCGGGCGATCAGCGTATTAGCGCGCAGCTCAATCGCCGCCGTTTTCTCCACCAGCGAGCAGCTCAGGGGCGCGATAACCATTCGCCCTTCGCTATCCGTTTCCGCATGCCCCGCATCCTGCCAGCCCATGACGTTGCGCGCATACTCGACGATCGCGTGCTGAAAACCGCCGCAGGTGCCGAGGAACGGAATGCTGTTTTCGCGCGCATAGCGGATCGCGATAAACGCGCCGGCGGCATTTTTATAGGGGCTGGCGGGAACGACCCAGATGGCGTCGTAATCGGCAAGCGCCTCGGCATCGTGGATATCGCTGGTCGCCAGCCAGTCATAGCGCAGGGGCAGTTCCAGCACGGCAGCAGCATCGTCGATGGCGAGGGGAATCGCTTTGTGAGCAATAACGTCAGGGTTGTAGTCGCCAACCAGGGCAATACGCAGGGGAGTGTTCATAGCAGGGTCCTTATGTCAGAACGATTTTCGGGCAACACAAGGAGCCTCAGATTAGCGATCTCCCTCACGGAACACAATCCTTATTTTTCGCCCGTCGGACAACCGGCGTTTGGCATGAGGGGCGTTATCCGCGGGAGAAATAAATAAAAAAATATAGCTTGTCTTTCACTATCCTGTTCAATTCCCGCTATTTATTTATCCCTTTTTCTGTAGCTATTTTGTTAAATAAAAAACAGTGTTATTACTATCGCAAAAAAGAAATTATTCGCTTTATTTATAAATTAGCCTGTTAAATAATCTGTAACGATTTATTAAGCAGTAGAGGCAGCAAGATGCGTTTCAGTACGATGTCCGATAGCGAAATTATCTCTGAACTGTGCCGCAGAATTAAAGAAACTCGCATGCAGCTCGGGCTCTCCCAAATTGAACTCGCCGAGCGCGCGCAGGTCGGGGCGGCAACCATCAAACGCGTAGAATTAGGTGAATCCGTTACCCTCAGCACGCTGATCGGAATATTGCGCGGTCTGGATCGGCTGCATCAGCTGGAGTCGATTTTATTCGATTCGCACATTCGAACTTTTAATGCGCAAATCAATGCCACCGCCCCTCCCCGCATCCGTATTCGCAAAAAAGCGCAACCGCCAAAAGAGAAATGCGCCGTCGCCGAACAGGCCAGCGAAGCGAACGCCACCATTAACGAATGGTACACCTCGTCAGCGTCCCACAGCGTTGTCTGGTCTTTTCTGCCGTCGGAGGCAGAGAAAAAAAGCTAGCCTGATAAGGGAAACAGCCCGCGGGCTGGAGTAGTCGTTCAGGAGGAGGGCCGAAAAAAACCGCCTGCGGCGCAGGCGGCGTTGGCGGACTTCAGGATTCGCAGACCGCGACTTTAATCGCCAGCCCGCCGCGGGCGGTTTCCCGATATTTCGCGTTCATGTCTTTCCCAGTCTCAAACATGGTATCGATGACTTTATCCAGCGAAACTTTCGGATCGCTGGTGCGGTGCATCGCCATGCTGGCCGAGTTGATCGCCTTCACTGCCGCAATCGCGTTGCGCTCAATACAAGGTACCTGTACCTGACCGGCAACCGGATCGCACGTCAGCCCGAGGTTGTGCTCCATGCCGATTTCAGCGGCAATGCAAACTTTCTCCGGGCTGCCGCCCAGCAGCTCCGCCAGCCCGGCGGAAGCCATGGAACACGCCACGCCCACCTCTCCCTGGCAGCCAACTTCCGCGCCGGAAATAGAGGCATTCATTTTGTACAATATGCCTATCGCGCCGGCGGTCAGGAAGTAGCGCATATAGATTTCCGGCGTCACCGTTTTGATAAAGCGGTCATAATAGGCCAGCACCGCCGGCACGATGCCGCAGGCGCCGTTGGTGGGCGCAGTGACCACCCGTCCGCCGGAGGCGTTCTCTTCCCCCACCGCCATCGCGAACATGTTGACCCAATCCATTGCGCTAAGCGGCGTAATTGACTGGCTTTGGGGAGCCAGCACGCGGTGCAGCGCCGAGGCGCGACGCGGCACCTTTAACGGCCCCGGCAGAAGGCCTTCGGTACTCATGCCGCGATTAATGGCGTTTCTCATGGTCTCCCAGATTTTCGCCATATTCTGCTCAACGCTGTCTCGTCCGTGGCGGGCGGCCTCATTTTTCATCATCACCGCGGAAATCGACAGGCAGTTGTCGTGGCAGTGCGCCAGCAGGTTGCGGGCTGAGTAGAACGGGAAAGGGATGTCGACTTCAGCATCCTGGCTCTTGCCGAACTCCTCCTCGGTGACGATAAAGCCGCCGCCGATGGAGTAATAGGTCTGGAAGTGGACGATTTTTCCGTCGCAAAGCGCCGTAATGCTCATACCGTTTTCATGCAGCGGCAGAAACTCATTATGAAAACGCATGCATTCCACCACCGGGAACGCAATTTCCCGCTGGCCCTCTTCAATACGCAGACGCTGCAGGGTATTAACGTCACGAATAATCGAGGGAATGGCGTCGATATCGACGGTATCCGGTAAATAGCCGGAGAGTCCAAGAATAATCGCAATATCGGTATGGTGGCCCTTACCGGTTAACGAAAGGGAGCCGTATACGTCCACCACCAGGCGAGTCACTTTATGCAGCAGGCCTTTTTCCTGCAGGGTATCGACAAAATGTTTCCCCGCCTTCATCGGCCCGACGGTGTGTGAGCTGGAGGGCCCGATACTGATTTTGAAAATATCGAAAACGCTAATCATGTGGCACCCATAGGGTTACAAAGCAAAACGAATGCGCCTCCTGTGACAGGAGGCGCCGGGGGCTTAGCTGAACAGAGAGTAGAAGATGGCGGAGATGGCAATCAGGCCAATCACCACCACAAACGCGTTGCTGATGTGGCCGCTGTACTTACGCATGGCCGGTACTTTATTGATGGCGTACATCGGCATCAGGAACAGGATCATGGCGATAACCGGGCCGCCGAGGGTTTCAATCATACCCAGAATGCTCGGGTTCAGGGTCGCCACTATCCAGGTGGTCACCAGCATGAACAGCGCGGTTATTTTGTTCAGCTTGGTAATCTCGATAGATTTGCCTTTACTGCGCAGAGACTTGATCACCATGCCGTTAAAGCCTTCACGCGCGCCGAGGTAGTGGCCGAGGAAGGACTTGGTAATCGCGATCATGGCGATAATCGGCGCCATCCATGCAATCAGCGGCGCGTTGAAGTGGTTCGCCAGGTAAGAGAGGATGGAGATGTTTTGCGCTTTCGCTTCCGCGAGGTTTGCCGGGGAGAGGCTCAGCACGCAGCTGAAGACGAAGAACATCACCGTCAGCACCATCATGATGTGCGCATAGCTGAGGATGCGGGCGCATTTACGCTCGGCGTCCTGGCCATACTCTTCACGTTTCGCCACCGCGAAGGATGAGATAATCGGCGAGTGGTTGAAGGAAAACACCATCACCGGAATAGCCAGCCACAGCGTCATCCACAGGCCGTTCCCCGTTGCGGAGGCGCTGCTCAGCGAGAGGGTATCCAGAACCGCACCGTTCCACTGTGGAATCAAATACAGTGCCAGGATCATCAGCGCCGCCACAAACGGGAACACCAGCACGCTCATCGCCTTAACAATCATTTTTTCGCCAAAACGCACAATGCCCATCATGCCCACAATTAAAATCAGCGACAAAATTGCGCGCGGCGGAGAGACCAGGCCAAGCTGATGGGTTATAAAGCTGTCGACGGTATTGGTGATCGCGACGCTATAAACCAGCAGAATCGGGTAAATAGCAAAGAAGTAGAGCAAGGTAATAAGCTTGCCGGCGCCAATGCCGAAATGCTCTTCCACCACTTCGGTAATATCTTCGCCAGGGTTTTTACCTGAGAGCACGAAACGGGTTAAACCGCGATGGGCAAAAAAGGTCATCGGAAATGCGAGAATAGCCATGATGATCAGCGGAATTAAACCGCCACCCCCGGCGTTAATCGGCAGAAAAAGAACCCCGGCGCCAATAGCCGTCCCGTACAGTCCCAGCATCCAGACGGTGTCACTTTTTCTCCAGCCGCTGCTCTCGCGAGCGACGAGGGTATTTTGAACGCTTTCCATAATATGGCCTCAATAATATAGAGTGGAACCCAATTTAACGGGCTCTGTTTCAGGTAATAAATCGCAGTGTTTGTTTTGCTATTTTATTAAACTAAGCCAAACTGATGTACATACGGCGATCACATAACCTGATTTATCACGAGGACTTTTAAAGTATCAAAAATAGCACCTGAGATTTAATATATTTTTAAGGTATCATTTTTAATACGTTATTATAAAAAGAGCTTCAGATAGTCGTGCAAATAATATATTACAAGAGCCGCGTGGCGTAGAAAAGCCCCGTTTTTTAAATAAAAAAAACCCGCAGAGATACGGGCTGATTCAAGAGCAAAATCCATTTGTAGCAATAACAACTCAATGTGTCCTGATCTATTCTATGCGTTGCACAAAAAAATAACACTCCTTATTCCAGGGGGATTGCAGCCGTTGCAACAAGACCACCCCCTGCCGGCAGCGACGCCCTGACACGCTTTGGCAGTCGGTCATGGCAGATGATAATATCTGCATTGCCAAACGCTGCGGGCTGCTTTGCGCGCCTGCCGCGATATCACTGAGGCATCACAGTGAATTTTTTATACCGGAGATACCGATGCTAAAACCACTTCCCATTATGGATGATGACGGGACGACCCGTTCGCTTTCGCCCCGGCCGGAGCAGCCTGGCGCTATTACCGGCGGTAAAATATTGGTGAGCGCCTGCCTGATGGGGTTTCAGGTACGCTATAACGGCAGCGACAAGGCGCAGCTGGCCGAGACTCTGGCGCGCTGGCAGCGCGAAAACCGGCTGGTGATCCACTGCCCTGAGCTGGCCGCCGGGCTACCGGTGCCAAGACTGCCGGCAGAAATTCTCGATGCCCAGGGCGCGGAGGTGATGCAAAATCGCGGGCGCATCGTTGAAAGCGACGGCCACGACGTCACCGCGCACTATCAGCTGGCCGCCTGGCTGGCGCTGAAGGCCGCCCAGGAGGGAGGCTGTCAGGCGGCGCTGCTCACCGACGGCAGCCCGACCTGCGGCAGCCAGTTTATCTACGACGGCACCTTTAGCGGGCAGCGTAAGCCCGGCTCCGGCGTGGCGGCCGCCCTGCTGCGCCAACACGGTATTACGGTTTTTTCCGACGGGCAGATCCCGCAGCTGCTTGCCTGGATGGAACAGATGGAGAATAGCGATGATCCAATGTAAACGCGTCTACGATCCGGCTGAAGCCGGCGACGGCTATCGCGTGCTGGTCGACAGGCTTTGGCCTCGGGGAATTAAAAAAGAGGCTCTGCGCTACGATGAGTGGTGCAAAACCCTGACCCCCTCCGCGGAGTTACGCAAGGCCCTGCACGGTGAAGTCATCGATTTCGCCAGCTTCCGCGAGCAGTATTGCCGGGAGCTGGAAAGCCACCGTGACGAAGGATTGCGCCTTGCCGCGCTGGCTCGCCAGCAGCCGCTAACGCTGATTTACGCCGCCAAAAATACCCGGCAAAACCATGCGCTGGTGCTGGCTGAGTGGCTGGAAAACCTGCCTGCCGGCGAGGTTACGCCTTAGCGGGGTGATCCCGGCGCCACAGCTCCCATTCATCGAGGGTTTCCCCGCCGGGCAGCTTACAGTCGCTGCGTACGCCCTGCGGCGTCTGTATCGGTATCAGCTTACCGCCCTTCTGACCGCAGTAGACCGAGGCCGGGTTCGCCATGCCGATAGACTTCGGCGGCGGCGGCGCATCCTGCGGCTGCGGCTGTTTCGCGCATCCGGCCAGTGCCAGAGGCAGTAGTATGGTCATCCACTTCATTTTGACTCCTTTTGTTGATCAAAGCCGCTATGGTGCCCTGATTCTTCACGGTTTCTCCATTTTAACTACACTTTTGCGCCGTAGAGTAGCGCTTGTTCTCTAATTGACCAGAGAACAGATCATTCCATAATCAATGAGTTTTCCCCGTCGCCCCCGACGGGGCTTTTTTCCCGCTGCGACCGCAGGTATTCCCTCAGCTAATGTGTTAAATTTGTTGTATCTATGTTTACTTTTCGCTGTTGGCCGTTTTCAGCCTTCTTTACCGGCGATAACGCTCGGCGATCGGGAGCCGTACATTCATGTCAGATTTTATTCTTGCCCGCGTCTCGCAAACGCTCGCCAACGAACATTCGCTGGAGCTGTTAGTGCGACAACTGCTTGAAATGCTGGAACTTGTGACCCGAATGGAGTCAACCTATCTGACTCGTATTGATCTTAGCGCTCAGCGCCAGCTGGTTATGTATGCGCACAACAGTAGCGAAATGACGATACCGGAAGGATTTTCCATAGCGTGGAATGAGTCGCTGTGCAAACGTGCCATCGATGATAACTGCCTGTTCAGCAACGACGTTGCCAGCCGCTGGCGCTCGTGCATTGCCGCCCAGGAGCTCGGTATCGCCACCTTTTTCAGCATTCCCGTTCGCCTGACCGACGGCTCATTGTACGGCACGCTCTGCGCCACCAGCCGTCAGAAACAGCCCTACAACCTGGAAGGTGAGCAGGTGATGAGCCTGTTCGCCAACCTCATCTCCCATTACGTTGAGAAAGAGACGCTGGTCGAACAGCTGCGCGCCGCCAACTCGGCGCTGGAGATGCACTCTTACACCGATGAATTAACCCGCCTACCCAATCGTCGCGCGCTGTTCAAGCACCTCTCGGCGATGTTCCCGCGCGCGCGCGAACTGCAGCGCAATATTTTACTGATCTTTATCGATCTCGATGACTTTAAGGCGATCAACGATCGGTTCGGCCATCCGTGCGGCGATAGCTTCCTGATCCAGATCGGCGAACGCTTAAACGCCTGCGTTCGCGAGGGGGATCTGGTGGGTCGCCTCGGCGGTGACGAGTTTTTGATTGTCGGGGCGGGTCTCGACGCCGGAGAGCAGCGGGCGTTTATCGCCGCTCTGCGCAAAGAGATCAGCGGAATTTACTTCCTGGCCGGGCATCGTATCAGCTACCCGGGCGCCAGCTTTGGCGTGATTGACGTCAATCCGCAAACGATGGATATGGAGAGCGCGCTGCGGGCCGCGGACGATGCGATGTATCAGGATAAAAAGTCGCGCCGTAAAGAGACCTTCCTGGATATTGACTAAACTGCCGGTATTTCCAGTATGATAGCGGACATCACTCGCATGCTCAGGGACAACACAATGAAATTGGGTATTCTTTTTCCGGTAGTAATTTTTATCATCGCCGTTATTTTTCTTGGCTGGTTCTTTGTTGGCGGCTACGCGGCACCGGGCGGCGCATCGTGAAAAAAAGCACCATTCTGATGGTTATTATCGCCGCTATCGCGCTAGCTGGCGTGCAGTTTGGCTGGTGGTAACCGCCCTTTGCCGTCGCGCTTAAATTGCAGAGTTGTCTTATCCACTCAATAACTTAACGCGATACACTCACTTCACCAGCCGAACCCGCCGCCAGTCGCGGGCGGACGGCGGACTAACGGAGAAGTGAGAATGAAAAAACCGATCGTGTTGTCGTTGCTGCTCGCGCTATGCACGCTGTTATCGGGATGTATCGTTGATGATGGCTATCATCACAGACACCACCACCATCATTACGACGGCAGAGGCTGGTGAAAAAAGGCGGATCAAGGCGAACCGGCGTTCGCCTTGTTTCATTTAGTCCTGGCGGTCAGAACCTAAAAAGACGAAGCCCAGCGGAATGGAGAAAAGCAGCGTAAACACGATGCTGTAGACCGTCACCATCGCCCCTTGCAGGAAGAACATCGAGGTTGTCCACTCGGAGTACGGCATATTGTACTCACTCACCACGCCGCCAAACGTCGCACGTCCAACTACGGCAAGAGCGATGGCAAACACCACCGTTACCGACAGGAAAAATTTCTTACTGTTTTTATTGCTGATGAGCTTATGCAGAATCATCCGGGTTCCCTTTTATCTGACCGATAATCGGCTGTATATGTAACACCAACGCAATTAAAATTGAAGGGCTTTTGTTACAAGCCAGAGATTATCGCTGCCAGGCCGGCTCAGCGATACCGGCCGACCGTTTACGACTGCAGCGTCGCCAGGCGCGCAGCAAAACCGACAAAGATCAGGCCAATCAGGCTGTTGCCAATTTTGGCGAGCTTCTTTTTCGTTTTAACGTAGCGCGTCACAAAAGAGCCGGAAACAATTAAGAAGCTCATGTAAATAAAGCTAATCACTTCCAGGGTCAGCGCAAGAATAAAGAAGGCCAGGCCCGGCGTCTTCGCGGTAACGTCGATAAACTGGACGAAAAAGGAAACATAGAACAGGATAGCCTTCGGGTTGGTCAGGCTGAGGGTCAGCGAACGTTTCAGGATCGCGCTCGCCGGCTCGGCGTCGGTGTCGGCATGACCTTCCCGCTGCGTCAGCACCGCGTAGAGCATTTTCCCGCCCAGCCACAGCAGATAGATGGCGCCGAGATAGCGCACGATATTGAACAGTACCGGCGTCGTCTTAATCAGCGTGGCTACGCCGGCAAAGGCCAGCAGCATCAGCACCGCGTCGCCGATAAACACGCCGGCCGCAGCCAGATAGCCCTTCCGGACGCCGTGCGCGATGCCGGTTTTCAGGACAAAAAAGGTATTTGGGCCAGGCACCAGAATGATAAAAATAGCCCCGACCAGGTAGGTCAAATAGTTCAAAACACCAAACTCAGCGAACACACTGCACTCCTTCGCGTTCAACAAAAAATATGATCGCGCTCACGTTAACGCAACTAACGTGATTTTGAAAGAGCTTACGGTGCCTGTTGGCTTAGTACAAAGAACCTTCGCCCAGCGGACGCGTTTTGAAACGCCGGTGAACCCACAGGTATTGCTCGGGCGCGCGCAGAATCTCTCTTTCGATAACCCTGTTGATGTAGCCGGCCGCTTCCTGCTTATCTTCGCCAGGATAATCGTCCAGCGTCTCGCTGATATATAAGGTGTAGCCTTGGCCGTTCGCTTTACGCACCATGCTGATGGTCAGCATTTTGGCGCCGGAGAGACGCGACAGGACGTAGGTACCGTTGGTCGTCGCGGCCTGCGGCACGGAGAAAAACGGGGCAAAGACGCTGCCTTTCGGGCCGTAATCCTGATCGGGGGCAAACCACACCGCTTCGCCGGCCTTCAGCGCGTGCACCAGGCCGGACAAATTACGGCGATCGATCATCGCTTTATTCGAGCGCAGGCGTCCACGGGTCTGCACCCACTCCATCAGCGGGCTGTTGTGCGGACGATAGGTCGCCATCATCGGCCGACACAGGCCCATAGTACGACCGCCGAGCTCAAGAGAAATAAAGTGCACGCCGACCGCCATTACGCCCTTACCAGCATTCATGGCCTTTTCGAGATTTTGGAGACCTTCTACGTCAAACCATTTCCTGACGCGCTCATCGCTCCAGAACCACGCCATGCCGGTCTCAATCAACCCCATTCCCAGCGACATAAAGTTCTGCTCGATCAGCTTTTCTCTCGCTTCAGCAGACATGTCGGGGAAACAGAGCTCAAGGTTTCTTCTGGCAATATGCTCCCGGCGTTTGAGGAAGCGTCGCGAGGCCTTACCGGCGGTGGTGCCGATGCTGTGCAGGAGCGGATAGGGTAATTGCACGATTGACCAGAGAATGGCCAGGCCAAACCAGGTCCCCCAATTGCGGGGATGCAAAAGACTCTTATTAAAAGCGGAAGGCATGATTTTTCCTGTAAACATCCTAAATGAGGTAACGCTTAAGGAAAAAACGATTCCTTTCATCAGTCGTTAGGCGGTACATATAGCTAGTACGACAATAGTAATCTGCCTAAATTCACTCGGGCAAGTAAAAATGAACAGGGAGGGGAAAAAAACATAATACCAGCACACTTGTTACAAAATGTAAATTAAAAATGAATAATAAATTAAAAGTATTCTTCTGTAAAATCATTTCCATGCTATTCATTTATGCAGGTGATGAGTCTGCACCTGCAGAAGAGCCCCTTTGTGCCGCCGCGCTCCGCCTCGCACCCGGCACCGCGCCCGTTCAGCAAAGGCCCGGCGCCCCGGCGCTGTCAGCTCGTTCAGCGACCCCTGGCGCGGTGTAATAATGACGCGGGCCGAGGCGCAGAGGAAGCAGCCGCGAGGTCCAGGGCGGCATCGGTGCGAATAATTCTCCCCGTTCATATTGGAACAAAAATTTATCGCCGGCGGGGAGAACAAAAATAAGACTCGGCTTATTTTATCTTCCTGACAAATAATGACAGATATATAAGGTTGCTTTTATTTCGAACGCTTATTCCGCATTATTTATGTACAGCAATGCCTTTCGCCGAACAGCAGGCAATAAAATTCAGCTGCCGCCGCTGACGCCGGAAAAAGCGCATCATCGCCAGAAAACGCGGACGATTCTCCCGCTTAAGCAGGCCATTACAGATGATTCTCAGCGCCTGGCTGAAACCTTCGTCTTTGATCAACCCCCGCGCCGACATCAGCGACATCGGCCCCGCGTGGCAGCGAACGGAGTCAAACCCCACCTCTTCAAAGAGAGACTGCCAGCGCGCCTGGCTCATGGGGCTGACGTGAGATTTGACCACCCCCTGCAGCTCCATGCGCTCCCCCTCCCCCAGCGCCTGCTGAGTGTACATAATATCGTGGGTCAGCAGGCGGCCGCCGGGTTTGAGCACGCGATAGTATTCCGCCACCAGCTTCTCTTTGGCTTTATCGGCATACATGGTCAGCATCGCCTCATTAATCACCACATCAAAGGTGGCATCGGGAAACGGCAGCCGGGTGGCGTTAGCTTCCATCACCAGCACCTTATTATCCACACCTTCCAGCACGATATTTTGCCGGGCCTTCGCCAGCGCATCTTTATCCATATCGATGGCGTACACGCGGCAGCCAAATCGTTTCGCCAGCTCTATCGAAGTGGTTCCCATATTACAGGCCACCTCCAGCACCGTACTCTCGGAGGATAAATCGGCCTGGCGGAACAGCCACTCCGTCGCCTCTACGCCGCCGGGCCGCAGCCGGGTTTTTCCCAGACTGGCTAAAAATGTGTGTCCGGCCTTTTCACTCGCATTCATCTGCAGCACCTCATGATTTATAAGATGCATTATAAATACATCATTATCTTTGACGAGGGAATATTGATAATGACTTTTATTTGCATTTGACCGTTCGCAAGCCGCCGCCGCGCGCCGGTAAAATCAATTGCAATTGATAACAATTACTTAAAGTAACCACCCGGCCTGGAGACGAACTTAACGCTGCGTTTTAATTGTAATGAGAAACATTCTCATATTAACATATGCGCTATCGTTCCATTTTTCTGAATTCGGCCATGTCCTCACTTTCCGCCACCGCCGCACCGCTGACGCTTGCTTCGCTGTATCACGCCCATCACGGCTGGCTGAAAAACTGGCTGACCGGCAGACTGCAATCCTCGTTCGACGCCGATGACGTCGCCCAGGACACCTTTATGCGGGTGATGGCCGGTGAATCCTTAACGACCATCCGCGATCCGAAATCCTTTCTGTGCACCATCGCGAAACGGGTGATGATCGATCTGTTTCGCCGCAATGCGCTGGAGCGCGCCTGGCTTGAGATGATTGCCCAGCTCCCCGAGGCGCTGGCGCCCTCTGCCGAGCTGCAGCAAATTCAGCTGGAAACGCTGCAGCAGATCGACGCGATGCTGGATGGCCTGAGCCAGAAGGCGCGGGAAGCCTTTTTACTCTCGCAGCTGGAAGGCCTGACCTACGCCGAGATCGCCGTACGCCTGACGGTCTCCGTCAGTTCGGTGAAAAAATATGTGGCCAAAGCGACCGAGCACTGCCTGCTCTTTCGCCTGGAGAACGGCCTGTGACCACGAAACTTACCGACTCGCGTCGCCAGGCCCTGCGGTCGGCCTCCCACTGGTATGCCCTGCTAAGCGACGGGCGCCCCAATCCGCAGCAGGAAGCCCGCTGGCAGCAGTGGTATGAGCAGGACCTTGACCACCGCTGGGCCTGGCAGCAGGTCGAAAACCTGCGTCAGCAGATGGGCCACCTTCCGGGCGCGCTTGCCAGCCGGGCCCTCAACGACGGTCGGGCAGCCCGCCGTCAGGTGCTGAAAGGATTGATGCTGCTGGCGATCGCCGGCGGGAGCTGGCGGCTGTGGGACAGCGAGCTGGCGGAGGGGCTTCGCGCCGACTACCGCACGGCCAAGGGGATAACGCGTCGCCAGCCGCTGGCGGATGGCTCGGTTCTGACCCTGAACACCGACAGCGCCGCCGACGTCTATTTCGACGCGCAGCAGCGCCTGGTGCGCCTGCGCTACGGCGAAATTGCCATCCGCACCGCCCGCGACGCTCTCCAGCGGCCGTTCCGCGTACAGACCCGCGACGGCAACCTCACCGCTCTGGGCACGGAGTTTACCGTTCGCCAGTTTGCCGATGAAACCCGCCTGGCGGTGCAGCAGCACGCCGTTGAGGTGCGATTAGCGCACGGCCAGTACCGGAGGGTGGAAGCCGGAGAAAGCCTGCGCTTCAGCGCTGAAGCCTTCTCCCCGATACAGACGCTGAGCGCCGGTGAAGATAGCTGGACTCAGGGCGTGCTCAGCTTTCGCGACCGCCCCCTGCGCGAGGTTATCGCCACGCTGTCCCGCTATCGCCCCGGCATTCTGCGCTGCGATCCCCGCGTTGCCGATTTACGCCTGAGCGGCACCTTCCCGCTGAACGATACCGGGACGATTTTGCAGGTTATTACGCAAACGCTGCCGGTAAAACTGCAGTTTGCCACCCGCTATTGGGTCACCGTCGTCCCCGCCTGAGAAAAAAAATACAAAAAATTCTCATTCTCCATTGTCCCTTTTCCCCTGCTCGTTCGACTTAACAGGTGAAAACAACCAAAACAATCGTGGAGAACACATGACGCCTTTACGCGTTCTACGCAAACCAATGCCTCTGGTGATGGCAATCCGTTTAAGCCTGCTGCCGCTGGCGGCGCTGGCCGCTGCGCCGGTCTTTGCCGCCGCTCAGTTTGATATCGCCGCCGGAGATTTAGATACCGCGCTCAATCAGTACGCCGCCCGCAGCGGCATCACCCTCTCAACCGACGCCAGCCTGACGCGGGGCAAGCATAGCGATGGCCTGCACGGCAGCTACGACGTTGAGGATGGTCTGCAAACGCTGCTGAACGGCAGCGGCCTGCGGCTCAAAGCGCTGGGCCATAACGCCTGGACGCTGGAGCCCGCACCCGTTGAGAATGAGGCGTCGCTGACGGTTATCGGCGACTGGCTAGGAGACGCGCGGGAAAACGATGTCTTTGAACACGCCGGCGCCCGCGACGTCATCCGCCGCGACGAGTTTGCCAAAACCGGCGCCGCCACCATGCGTGAGGTGCTGAACCGCATCCCGGGAGTCAACGCCCCGGATAATACCGGCACCGGCAGCCACGACCTGGCGATGAACTTTGGCATCCGCGGCCTGAACCCGCGCCTGGCCAGCCGCTCCACGGTACTGATGGACGGTATCCCGGTGCCCTTCGCCCCCTACGGCCAGCCCCAGCTGTCGCTGGCTCCGGTATCGCTGGGCAATATGGATGCCGTCGACGTTGTTCGCGGCGCGGGCGCCGTGCGCTACGGACCGCAGAGCGTTGGCGGCGTCGTTAACTTCGTCACCCGCGCTATTCCGCAGGATTTTGGCATTGAGGGCGGCATCGAAGGCCAGCTGAGCCCAACCTCCTCGCAGAACAATCCCAAGGAGACGCACAATCTGATGATTGGCGGCACGGCGGATAACGGGTTTGGCTCCGCGCTGCTCTATTCAGGAACGCGCGGCAGCGACTGGCGCGAGCACAGCGCCACCCGCATTGACGACGTGATGCTGAAAAGTAAATATGCGCCAAACGAGGTGCATACCTTTAACAGCCTGCTGCAATATTATGACGGCGAGGCCGACATGCCCGGCGGGCTCTCCCGCGCCGATTATGATGCCGACCGCTGGCAGTCTACCCGCCCGTACGACCGCTTCTGGGGGCGCCGCCAGCTCGCCAGCCTCGGCTATCAGTTTCAGCCGGACGCCATGCATAAGTTCAATATTCAGGGCTTCTATACCCACACGCTGCGCAGCGGCTACCTTGAGCAGGGCAAGCGCATTACGCTTTCTCCGCGCGAATACTGGGTGCGGGGGATCGAGCCGCGCTACAGCCAGAGCTTTACGCTCGGCGCTACCGCGCATGAAGTGGGCGTCGGCTATCGCTACGTGAATGAATCCACCCATGAGATGCGCTACTACACCACGACCGCCAGCGGCGAGCTGCCGAGCACCGCCAGCCCTTACGATCGCGATACCCGTTCCGGTACCGAGGCGCACGCCTGGTATATCGACGACCGCATTGATATCGGCGACTGGACGATCACCCCGGGCATGCGCTTCGAACATATTGAGTCCTATCAGGATAATAACCTGAAGGGCACCCGCGAGCAGGTCAGCTACAACGCCCCGCTGCCGGCGCTCAACGTGCTTTATCATCTCACCGACAGCTGGAATCTTTATGCTAACACCGAAGGATCGTTCGGCACCGTACAGTACAGCCAAATTGGCAAGGCTGTGCAGAGCGGCAATGTGGAGCCGGAAAAGGCCCGCACCTGGGAAATCGGCAGCCGCTACGACAACGGCGCGCTGAGCGCGGAAATGGGCCTGTTCCTGATTAACTTCAATAATCAGTACGACTCCAACCAGACCAACGATACCGTTACCGCGCGCGGTAAAACCCGCCATAGCGGGCTGGAAACCCAGGCACGCTACGATCTTGGCGATCTCACGCCGCGCCTCGACAACCTGTCGGTATACGCCAGCTACGCGTACGTTAACGCCGAAATCCGTGAAAAAGGGGACACCTACGGCAATCAGGTCCCGTTCTCGCCGAAGCATAAAGGCACCCTCGGCGTGGACTATAAGCCGGGCAGCTGGACCTTCAACCTCAATAGCGATTTCCAGTCCAGCCAGTTTGCCGACAACGCCAACACGGTTGCGGAAAGCGCCGACGGCAGCACCGGCCGCATCCCGGGCTTTATGCTGTGGGGCGCGCGCGTCGCCTACGATTTTGGTCCACAAATGGCCAACCTCAACCTGGCGGTCGGGGTGAAGAATATCTTCGACCACGAGTACTACACCCGTTCATACGACGATAACAACAAAGGCATTTACGCCGGTCAGCCGCGCACCCTGTACCTGCAGGGGTCGATGAAATTCTGACGATGGCCGTTCACCGCCTCAGCCTGAGGCGGTGATGTTTGTGGATGATATCGGCGGGGCGGCCCCCGCGGCCCCCCCCTTTTTGGGGGGGGATGTTGGTCTTTTTTTTTTTTTTTTTTCCCCGCGCCCGGGGCCCCCCGGGGCGGGGTTTTTCCTGGCGGGCGCGGGGTAGGCGGGGGGGGGTGTCCCCCCTAACCCCCCCCCCCGCGGCGCGCGGGG
>OLIJ01000187.1_pt1 | contig 25582 bp, 26 predicted proteins | sample 1609731 | NCBI WGS metagenome assembly OLIJ01 (sample SAMEA4350159, study PRJEB24818) | metagenome | biome: human; feature: gut; material: faeces | place: Denmark | collected 2013-09
TCAGGAAATCACGCCACAGGACTTCGGCAATGTCAGCCATACCCATCGGGGCACCCGGGTGGCCGGATTTGGCTTTCTGTACCGCGTCCATGCTCAGCGCACGAATAGCGTTAGCAAGCTCTTTACGCGATGGCATTGTCAGCCTCCTGTTTTTCCAGCAGCTCGCTGAGCATCACCTCCAGCTTTTGCTGGTCCTGAGCAAACAGGCGAATGCCTTCCGCCAGCTTATCGACCGCCATCGGGTCCTGATTGTGTAGCCAGTAAAACTCGGACTCAGTCAGCGGCGATGGCGGCACCTCGCCGGCCTGCGGAGGCACCAGTGCGACGGTAAGATCGCCCTCCATTCGGCTGAGCTCCTCCAGCAGCGCGGGGGCAATCGTCAGGCGATCGCAGCCGGCCAGCGCAATCACCTGCGCCGTTTTACGGAAGCTTGCGCCCATGATCACCGTCGGGTAGCGGTGCTTCTTATAGTAATCGTAAATATTGCGCACCGAGACGACGCCCGGATCGTTCTCCGCCGCGTCGTCTTCTAGCAGATTACGTTCGCGATACCAGTCGTAAATTCGCCCGACGAACGGCGAAATCAGCCATACTCCCGCTTCGGCGCAGGCGCGCGCCTGGGCAAATGAAAAGAGCAGCGTCAGGTTGCAGTGAATGCCTTCGCGCTCCAGCTCTTCCGCCGCCTTAATCCCCTGCCACGTCGAGGCCAGCTTGATCAGGACCCGCGAGCGATCGATTCCGGCCTGCTCATACAAACGAATCAGCTTGCGCGCTTTCGCCACGCACAGCCCGCGATCGTAAGAGAGGCGGGCATCAACCTCCGTCGACACTTTGCCCGGTACCTGGCTCAGCAGCTCGAGGCCAATATTCACCGCCAGCTTATCGCCGGCGTTAATCAGCCGCGTTTGCGCCGTGCCGCCCTGTTCGCAGGCCCAGGCGATGGCCTGCTCGATCAGCGGGCGGTAAAGCGGCTGCGCGGCGGCTTTCAGTATCAGCGACGGATTGGTCGTTGCATCCTGCGGATGGTATTCACGGATAGCGGTGATATCACCGCTATCCGCAACGACGGTGGTCACTTCTTTCAGTTTTTCCAGAATGGTCATCGTGATGACTCCTTTATTCATCTGCGCGGGTCGCACCGTCCGGGTGAATCAGCGTTTCGTAATAATCGATACGCTGCACCTTCGGCCCGGAGCGCCCGGCTTCAAACTCGGCAGCAAGCCAGGTATCGACCAGCATCAGCGCCAGCTCGCTGCCCACCACCCGCGCCCCGAGGGTCATAATTTGCGCATTGTTACTTTTGCGGGCGCGATCGGCGGAGTAAACGTCATGACACTGCGCGGCGCGAATGCCGGGCACCTTATTCGCTACAATCGCCATCCCGATGCCGGTACCGCAAAACAGGAGCCCGCGCTCAAAGGTGCCTTCGCGGATAGCCGAAGCCAGGTTAAAGGCGATATCCGGATACATCTGCTCATTTCCCGCCACGTCGTGGCTAAAATCAACGACCTCGATGTCCCGCTGCTGAAGATGTTCCTTTACCAGATTTTTAAGTCCGGTCGCAGCATCATCCGCACCGATTGCGACTTTCAACATTTCTCTTACCTCATAAATGACAGCGTTAGTATCAAACTTATGTTCAGAAGCCGCTCGTGTGATGGATTCAGGCTGGAATTCCCGGCCGCTTAACTGAACTAAAGTTCACTAGTTGTTCGTATGTAATAATGTTTAGCAAGAAAATGACGGCTTAAAAAGGGGGAATTGCACAAAAAATAGCTTTATTAAGCAAATCACGACCGCGATCACATATCCACCTACTGAACATTTGATTGAATCATGTGATCTGATAGCGTTCATTTGTGATGGTACAAATGGCCAGAAACTGGCGGCTGGGAAACTAAATACAAATCATCTGGAGAAGACAAAATGAGCTGGATTTTTAACCGACCGTCAGACTTCGCAAAAGAAATGGTGGCGGGCTTCGTCAGCGCGCATGCGTCAATGGTGCGCCAGGTCCCCGGCGGGGTCGTGCGTAATACGCAAAGTCGGCCGGGCGGCGTGGCTATCGTCGTTGGCGGCGGATCCGGACACTACCCCGCCTTTGCCGGGCTGGTAGGCCAGGGCCTGGCTCACGGCGCGGCAATGGGCAATCTTTTCGCCTCCCCTTCCGCGCAGCAAATCTGCTCCGTCGCGCGGGCGGCCAATAACGGCGGCGGCGTGCTGCTGATGTTCGGCAACTACGCCGGCGACGTGCTTCATTTCGGTCTCGCCTGCGAACGGCTGCGCGCCGAGGGGATCCCCTGTGAAACCATGGCCATCACCGACGATATCTCCAGCGCGCCGCTGGCTGAAAAAGAGAAGCGCCGCGGCGTAGCCGGCGATCTGGTGGTGTTTAAAGCCGCCGCCGCCGCCGCAGAGCGCGGCGACTCGCTGGCCGAAGTGCTGGCTATTTCCCGCCGCGCCAACGAGCAAACGCGCTCGCTAGGCCTGGCCTTTAGCGGCTGTACCTTCCCCGGCGCGGAGCATCCGCTCTTTACCATTCCGGAAGGGAAAATGGGCTTTGGCATGGGGATCCACGGCGAACCGGGCATTAGCGAACTGGATACCGTTTCGTCGAACGAGCTGGCGAAAATGCTTACCGGCACTCTGCTGGAAGAGCGTCCGCAGGCTATCGCGCAAACCAAAGGCGCGCGTTTGGGCGTTATCATTAACGGTCTTGGCTCGGTGAAGTATGAAGAGCTGTTCGTGTTCTGGCATGACGTGCAGCCGCTGCTGCAGGATGCAGGCGTAGAAGTGACCGATATCCAGATCGGCGAGTTTGTCACCAGCTTTGATATGGCCGGAATGTCGATGACTTTCGTCTGGTTTGATGAAGAGCTGGAAGCCCTGTGGCTTGCCCCTGCCACCACTCCCGCCTTTAGCCGCGGCTCCGTCCTGCCGCACAGACCTCTCGATCCGCAGCAGCTGGTGCAGAGCGGCGAGGTCAATATCCCCCAGGGCAGCGCGGAATCGAAAGAAGTGGCCGTCAAGGTGATGCGGATAATTGACGCCGTCGCGCAAACGGTGATTGATAACGCCGAAGAGTTTGGCCGTATCGATGCGATCGCCGGCGATGGCGACCACGGCATCGGTATGGAACGCGGCGTCGTTGCCGCCCGCAGCGCGGCGAAAAAGGTGCTGGAACGGGGTGCCGGAGCCGGTGCCCTGCTACAATTCGCCGCTGACGCCTGGGCAGATGAGGCCGGCGGCACCTCTGGCGCCATCTGGGGCGTGATTCTCAATACGCTGGGTATCACCATCGGCAATCATGAAAAACCTGACGCCGCGCGGGTGGCGCTGGCCATCTCCCAGGCCAACGCCGGGGTGATGCATTTTGGCAAAGCCAAACCCGGCGATAAAACCCTGGTCGACGTGCTGCTGCCGTTTAGCCAGGCGCTGAGCGCGGCAACGGAAGAAGGACTCTCTCTCGCGCAGGCCTGGGACAAAGCCGAGCGCGTCGCCCGCCAGAGCGCGCAGGATACCGCCCAGCTGTTGCCGAAAATCGGCCGCGCCCGCCCGCTTGCGGAGCGCAGCCTCGGCACGCCGGACGCCGGCGCGGTATCGCTGGCGATGATCATCGCCGCGGTGGGCGCCTGCATGAGCGATAATACTGAAACTGAAGAACCCCGGGAGAACGTATGCCCCTAAGCCCCATCGTCGGCACCAGCCATAAAACCTATTTTGGCTATGGCCAAACCCAGGAATGGTGCCAGCAGGTTGCCGAGCTGCTGCGCCGGCAGCCGGCAGAGCAGACGGCGCGGCTGCAGCTGTTCACCTTTCCGGCGATGCCGGCGGTCGCGGCGGCGCTGCGCTGCTTTGAGGGAACGGCGATGGCCACGGGAGCGCAGAATATCTGCGCCGCCCCGCCCGGCGCCTGGACCGGCGAAAGCAGCGCCGCCATGCTGCAGGAGATGGGCTGCCGCTACGTCGAGCTCGGCCATGCCGAACGGCGCCGCCACTTCGGCGAAACCACCGGCATCATCAACCAGAAGATCGATATGGCCTATGCAAGTCATCTCACCCCGGTCATTTGTATTGGCGAAGACCAGCAAATGAGCGCCGAAGATGCCGCCGCTTACGCTATCGGCCAGGTGCAGGAGCTGCTGGCGCACCGCGGAAACGGCGCGCTGCCGCCGACGATTTTCGCCTGGGAGCCGCAGTGGGCCATTGGTGCGCCAAAGCCTGCCAGCGACGACTATATCCGCCACGTCTGCCGCGAGCTGCGTACGCATTTGCGGCAAAATTACGGCCCACAGTTTCAGGTTATCTACGGCGGAAGCGCGGGCCCCGGCCTGCTCAGCCGCCTGTGGCCCGACGTTGACGGAATTTTCCTCGGCCGTTTTGCCCACCAGCCTGAAGCCTTTGCGTCAATTCTTGCCGAAGCACAGAAGATAGCGGCCGACCGCCCGGAGAGCTAGCCGCCCTTTCTGAAGCGCGACGGGACTCACGGAGGACCGTCGCGCTTACCCTGCTTGAGCTAAAAACGTTTCTGATATACTTTCAGCAAATGTTCACCCCCTAAACATTAATCTATCGCGTGGAGAAAGCAGCCGAATGGAAAAATCGAGCGCGTCCCAGGAATATGAGCTACTGACCGAGATTGCCGTAGCCTATTACTGTGATGAGATAACGCAGGAAGAGATTGCCAACAAATTTGGCTTCTCGCGTATTAAGGTCGGACGTCTGCTAAAACGAGCAAAAGAAGAAGGGATCGTCGAGATCAACGTCCGCTACCACCCGATCTTCAGTACCCAGCTTGAAAAGCAGCTCAAAGATCGTTTCCCCATCAGCCGCGCGCTTATCGCCCTCGACCATAACGATGAAGAGGAGCAGCGTCGCCAGGTTGCCACCCTGGTCTCCAGCCACCTCAACAATATGCTGAAAGATAACGTGGTGGTGGCGGTGGGTCAGGGTCGCAACGTGGCGGCGGTCGCGGAATTCTCCGGCACCATCCAGGCGCGCGACTGTCGCTTTATTTGCGGCATCGGCGGCACCCATCGGCCGGGCGATATCATCAACGCCGATCATATCAGCCGCCTGCTGGCGAAGAAATTTGGCGGCAGCAGCGAGTCGCTGTACGCACCGGCCTACGTCGAAAATATGCAGCTAAAAGAGCTGCTGCTGCAGAACGGCACCATTAAAGAGACGCTCGACCGCGCGCGCAAGGCCGATATTGCCCTGGTTGGCATCGGCGATATGAACGAAGAGAGCTACATGGTGAAGCTGGGCTGGTTCACGCCGCAGGAGATCAACGACGCCAGCATTAACCAGGGCGTTATCGGCGACGTAGCCGGTTACGACTTCTTCAACTCCCGCGGTGAGCACGTCAACACGGTGATGGACAACCGCGTGATTGGCCTGAGCGTTGAAGAGCTCAAGCAGATCCCCTGCGTGATTGCGATTGCGTCTGAAAATACCAAAGCGATGGCGATTATGGGCGCGCTGCGCACCGGGGCAATCGATATCATCGCCACCAGCGCCCGCAACATTCGCACGATTTTAAGCATGAGCCAGTAATCCGTCGGGCTGCCCGCTAGCCCGACATATTACGCTTCCGGGTCATCAGAACAGGCGGAAGCGGTATTCAACGATCGCTTCTGAAGCCAGCGTGTGGGTTCGGGTGTAGCGGCCGTCGGTCAGCACCGGCGTTTTTCCGCTGCTTTTGTATGACCAGCCCGGACCAAACATCACCCATACCGTCAGGTTCTTAAACAGCGGGTCGGAAGGAACCCAGCGGCTGAAGGCGTTAATTTCACCGCTGCGCACGTGATTGCCCCGGTAGTTAAACCGGGCAATGTTGCCGGCCAGGCCGATCGCCAGCTGCGGAGTAAGCTGGTAGTCTGAGATATTCGCCAGCACCAGCTCTCCGTCGCGCATGTAGTCGTCGCCCGCGTAGGCCATTGAGATAAACGTGCCGCGGGAGTTTTTGCTCATATGCCGCGGGTAAAAACCCACCTCGTTCGCTTTTTTAGCGTCGGTATAGCCGATGCCCCATTTGCTGCTCCAGCGCTCCGCTTTCCACGTGGCGTCAAGGGCAAAATGGCGGGCGTTATTATCGAAGTCACGCCTGTTCGCGGGCATCGCGCGATATTCATCAAGAGCATGGGTCGCGTATATCTGCGTACCGATATTCAGAGGCGCTATCGGCCTGAGATTGGCAAACAGCAGGTGGCGGCGCAGATAGTTATCGCTTTCGCCATAGCCATACTGCAGATCCAGATAGCGGCTTTTCCACAGCAGCTCGCCGCTGGCCAGGTGGTTAATCTCGCGCCCGGCGTTGGTCTGGAAATGCTTCTTGTCAGGCGAGTTGCGATCCATCGAGTTTTCCACGTACGCGCCGCGCAGCGTCAGGCCGTCATAGCTCAGAGAGCCGCTCCAGCCGGAGTAGGTGGTCGGCGACAGCCGCGTCGAGGTCGAGATGACGCCATAGTTTTTCAGCACCTGCCAGCCCCAGCGGGCGTTAAGCCGCATATCTGCGATGCTATACTTCAGCTTCAGGTTGCGCTGGCCAAATTTGGAGAAGCCTTCGGCATTACCTTTATTATTACCGGTACCGTTATTGTAAAGCACGCCGCGCGAGTTAAAGTAATCGCTGGCTCCCAGCTTGACGGCGCTATAATAGACAACATCGGCCCCAAGCGTATCGTAAAAATAACCCGACTGATAATCGACGGCGACTCCCTGCCCCCACGCATTATGTACGTGCTTAGGATTTGAGTTCTCTTCCTTAAGATATTTCCAGTAGTTTTTTAACGATAACGTCATTTGTGAATCACGAAAAAACGGTTCGTTAATAAGGTCGTTTATTGCCTTGAAATGCTGCGTCTCTTCATTATTATCGACGCCCCAGGCGGTAGCTGAAGCGCTAAGCGCGATAAGCGCTGCGGTAACGCGAGTCAGATTCATATGATATCCCAGAGTAGGGCCGCACCCCGTCCTTACCGATTCAGGGTAATAATAAGTGGGCGGCCAAAAAAGCGTGCCGTAAGCGTTATTTTATTTTTCGTCGAGCGCCTTTTTTCCGGCCTCAACGTATTTTAACGAACCGATGTCAGCTACCCGATAGCGGCCGTTCTGATAGGTAATTTTGACTACCGCCGCGTTGGCTAAAGGCTTATTTTTTGCCGGATCGTCAGTCAGGTCGGAGATCATTATCTGCATCGCCGTTCCGGATGAAATCGCCAGAATATTTTTATCACCGCTGGCTTTCGCCTTCGCAAGAATGGTCGCCAGCGCCGCCTGGACGCGACTCTTCACCTGGTCGTAGTTCTCCGCCATCCCCTTGGGATCGGCGCTGGCGAGAGCGTTCTGGCTATCGCGCACCGACAGCGTACCGGCCTTCATCTCCCGGTACAGCGCCGCAGCGTCGGCCAGCCCCAGCTGACGGGCTCCCGCCGCGGCCATATCCCGATTCAGGCCGCCCTCGAACCCGCCGAAGAACGCTTCGCGAAGCCCCACCAGCTCGGTCGGTCGATAGTTGGCGATCCCCGCCTGCGTCAAAATAACCGCCATCGTTTCGCGCTGCCGCCCGGCATCGCTGGTGTAGAAACTGTCGAATTGAATCCCCCTGAGCCCTTCGCCTAAATAACGCGCCGCCCGCAATCCGTCCTCGGTTAGCGGGGAGTCGGCCCATCCCTGAACGCGGTCAAAGGTATTAAGCAGAGTTTTCCCATGACGGGCAAAATAGATATTTACCGTATCATCCTCAGCGACCGGTGTTTTATTTTCCGCAGCTGAGGTGACGCTACTGGCAACCACTATTAAAGCTAACAGCCATCTTTTCATGTTATATCCCTTCGTTATCCATACCTGTAATGAAAACAAAAAAACCTACGCTCAATAGCGAAAGTGATGATCACCGCTTCCGCTATCTGACGTAGGTTTTGCCTGTATACACAGTAACAATCCAATTATGGCGACAATATCATCAATGCGGAGTAACACCACTCTCTTTTATGGGGCAAATTAATAAATGTGATCGCACGCATATCCAGCAGGCTTAACGCAATATATTTAATCCAATATTCATACATCGACTAATAAGCCCCATACAGAAACATAACCTGCGCAGAAAACCCCCTGCGGCGAACATCGTTAATAACAGCTTTATTTATTGAAGCCGCTCACAAAAAATAGTCTTTCCCTGGACGATGGCCGCAGCCTGGCGTATTTTCGTGGCTATCCGGGATTGTTACTGAACGCAGGCAAAACCTAAGATACTTGTCGCAGCAGCGCTGCAGGCAGGAGTCTTAGGTTTTTTTTTGCGCCCGATTCAGGCCCTTCCATCAAATGCAAGGATACAAAGTGAAAACAATAATCCTCACCGCCGCTCTGCTCTCCACCGTCGCCTTCGCCGCCGAAGCGGCCCGGCCCGCGCTGAAAATACTGATCGTCAACGACGACGGCTGCGAATCGCCGGGCAGCACCTCGCTGCAGGACAAACTGGCAGCCAAAGGCTACGACGTCTGGATGGTCGCCCCCGCCACCAACCAAAGCGGCATAGGTTCCGCCATCACCTTTAAAACCGGCAAGATCTTCGACGTACAAAAGGTCGCCGACAGGCGCTACTGCTTCCCCGGCACCCCGGCGGACGCCGTTGACTTTGGGCTTCGCGGCCTGCTGAAGGACGCTCCGCCGGACCTGGTTATCTCCGGAGTTAACGACGGCCCCAACACCGGCATGGCGCAGGTGAATTCCGGTACCGTCAGCGCAGCCGCCCGCGCCGTGCGCTACGGCATCCCGGCGATTGCCGCCAGCATCGGCTACATCTTTAGCGCAGAGGAGATGAAAAACGGCTGGCCGGCCACGCATCAATACTGGCCGGAGTCGGTCGATTACGTCGTCGGCGTGGTCGATACCCTCAGCGCCAAACGTACCCCGGACGCTCCCGTCTTACCCAAAGGGTCCGGGCTGAGTATTAACTATCCGCCGCTGGCAAAAGCCGAGATCAAAGGCGTGCGCTACATCGATAACGAAGCGTTCCCGACGCCGCAGATCGGCTATGAGCTAACGGCCGACGGCAAGGCGAAACAGACCCTAAACCCGGCGGCGCTCGCGCCAACCCTGGACGACACCGACTCCGGCTGGCTCAACAAGGGCTATATCACCTATACCCTTTTTGACGGCTCGTGGAACGCCCCGCAGTTTACCGCCCGCTACCAGGCGCTGTTAGGCCAGTGACGACCGTCATCACCGCCCGCCCTGAGCGGAAAAAAGCTCGATAGGTTAAAAAACAGCGGAAAAGGAGCACGAAGTGAAGAGGAAGTTATAAATACGGCACTTACCATATTGTTTTTCAATATATAACGTGGTGCTAATGTCTGTACTCAGAAGCTTTCTCTTCTTCCTCGGCGCGGCCTTCGCCTCCGCCGTCGCGGTGCTCTGCCTGTGGATGGACGTGCGGGTCTTTGATAACAATATTGCGGAAATATCGCTCACCGAAATAGTGCAGGAACTGGTGCTGATGACGATCGTGCTGATTCACTTCTGGCTGGCGAAGAGATATACGCTTCTGCGCTACTGTAATATTCTCGTCGGCGGCTTTTTCCTCGCGATGCTGATTCGTGAACTGGATGCGGCCTTCGATCTTATTTCCCACGGTAGCTGGGTCTGGTTTGCCCTGTTCTCCACGCTCTGTACGCTTATTTATCCGCTAATCCATTTCCGTCAGACCCTCGCGCAGCTGGCGCAATATACCCGCACGCCCTGGTACGGGATGATGCTCAGCGGCCTGCTGGCGGTGCTGGTCTTCTCGCGTCTGTTCGGCATGCACGGCCTGTGGTTCGCCATCCTTGCCGAGGATTACGCCCGGGCCGTGAAAAACGCCGTCGAAGAGGGCAGCGAGTCGTTTGGCTATATGCTGTGCCTGACGGCATCAATCGGCTACTACTGCTATTTTCGCTATCTCGCCCGCACTTCGGCAACGGCCAGCGCCTGATCGCGCGCGTCCCCGGGGCAACGCCGCAATGCCCCGGCGGCCCTTAATAGTTCCACTTCGGCCTGGCGACGGTATTCTTCTTCAGTAAATTACGAAACTCTTTCAGATAGGGCTCGTTGCTGCGCCCGCGTTTGCAAATCGCCGAGAACGGCGACTGGAAGCCGAACTCGTTGGGCAGCAGCACCCGCAGCCGGTTCTCCTTGATCCACGGCCAGGCGTAGTGTTCCGGGAGATAGCCGATATATTTCCCCGACAGGATCAGCAGCAGCTGCGCATCGACCGTCTCCACGGTGGCGCTGCCTTTACTGAAGCCGCGCCGCCGCAGATCGCTGGTATTCCAGTAGCTGCGGGTCACCAGCGGGCACTGGCTGATGTGCTCTTTATCGAGCTGGCGGCTGAAGAACATCGGGTGCAGGTCGCTGCAGTAGAGCCAGTGCTGCTCGCGATAGAGCGGCTCGCTGATGATGTTATGCACCTGGGAGTTGTAGCTGCCGATAGCCAGATCGATATGGTTGTTGAGCACGCCGTTCAGCTGCTCCGCCGGAGTGCGGATAATCAGTTTGATATGCACGTGGGGAAACTTATCGCTGAAGCTGCGCAGCACCACCGGCAGCGACAGCGCGGTTTCGGTTTCAATCGAGTCGAGCGTCGAGATGCAAATCGTGCCGCTGTGCTCGCCCTTCAGCAGCGCCGACTGGCGTTCCAGCTCGTTCAGCTCGCTTAGCACCCGAATCGCCTGCTGTAAAAACTGCTGCCCTTTCTCGGTCAGCGCAAAGCCGCCGCGCCCGCGCTGGCACAGGCTAAACCCCAGCTGGCCTTCCAGCTGAGACATCGCGTTGCTGATCGCCGACACGGAAATCCCCAGCTCCTGCTGGGCTCTGCCGTAGCTTTCCAGGCGGGCCACCGCCTCAAAAATCTGCAGTTGGCGAATGTTAAGGCTGCCGTCGTTGAGCATGATTAGTTCACCATTAAATGAACTAAGTATTTACAGCAGACGATTTAAAGTCCAGCACATCTTTCGCACTATCACCTTATCGAGCATTTGTGTGTCAGATTCAGGAGCTGAAATGGATAACGTCTTTCATCAACCGCAGGGTGGCAACGAGATGCCGCGTTTCGGCGGCCGCGCAACGATGATGCGACTGCCTTTTATCGAAGATTTACAGGGGCTTGATGCGGCTTTCGTTGGCATCCCGCTGGATATCGGCACGTCGCAGCGCTCCGGCACCCGCTACGGACCGCGCTATATCCGCGCCGAATCGGTGATGATTCGTCCCTACAACATGGCAACCGGCGCGGCGCCTTTTGAATCGCTATCGGTGGCCGATATCGGTGACGTACCGATAAATACCTACAGCCTGCTCAAATCGGTGCAGATCATCGAGGATTACTACACCGGTTTAAATAGTTTTCCGCTCATCCCGCTGACCCTCGGGGGAGACCACACCATCACCCTGCCGATTCTCCGCGCCCTGACCAAAAAACATGGCCCGGTCGGGCTGATTCATGTGGATGCCCACACCGACACCAACGATGACATGTTCGGCGAGAAAATCGCCCACGGCACCACCTTCCGCCGCGCCGTCGAAGAGGGGCTGCTGGATCTTAAACGCGTGGTGCAGATTGGCCAGCGCGCCCAGGGTTACGCCGCCGGCGACTTCCAGTGGGGCGTCGACCAGGGCTTTCGTCTGGTGCAGGCGGAGCAGTGCTGGCACCGGTCGCTGGCGCCGCTAATGGCGGAGGTTCGCCAGCAGATGGGCGCAGGCCCGGTCTATCTCAGCTTCGATATCGACAGCCTCGACCCCATCTGGGCGCCCGGCACCGGCACCCCGGAAGTCGGCGGCCTGACCTCCATTCAGGCGCTGGAGATCGTCCGCGGCTGCCGCGGCCTGAACCTGATTGGCTGCGACCTGGTTGAGGTCTCCCCGCCTTACGATATCAGCGGCAACACCTCCCAGCTGGCGGCCAACCTGCTGTATGAAATGCTCTGCGTCCTGCCGGGCGTGAAATATCCATAGGGGATTCAGAATGCAGCCAACCATGCAGCTCAAGGTTTTTCGCACCCTCTGGGGCGTGACGACCCCGTGGCAACAAACCCTCAGCGAGCTAAAAAGCGTCGGCTGCTGCGGCATCGAGGCGCGGGTCCCGCTGAGCGCCGATGAGCGGCAGACGCTGGCCCGGCGCCTGCAGGAGTCCGAACTGGAGTATATCGCCATCGTCTTCAGCGGCGGCGGCGTGATCCCGGCGCAGGCCGAAACGCCGCTCCAGCATCTGGAGCGCTTAAAAAGCCGCTTTGCAGAGGCAAAGACGCTGAATCCGCGCTTTGTCAATCTGCTGGCCGGCAACGACCGCTGGCCGCTGGCGCAGCAGGTGGATTTTCTCGGCCGGGCCCACGAGCTGGCCGCCGCCAGCGAACTGATCTGCAGCTTTGAAACCCATCGCGCCACCTCGCTGTATAGCCCGTGGCTGACCCTGGAAATTATCCAGCAGCTGCCGCAGCTGCGCTTTACTGCCGATATCAGCCACTGGCTGGTGGTGAGCGAGCGTCTGCTGGATGACCCCTGCGATGATTTCAGCGCCTTTATCGACCGCGTGCACCACGTCCAGGCCCGCGCCGGCTACGACCAGGGGCCGCAGGTGCCGCACCCGGCGGCGCCGGAATATCAGGCCGCGCTGCAGTTTCAGCAGCGCTTCTGGCAGCAGGTCTGGCAGTCGCAGCGCCGGCGCGGGTATCAGCAAACCACGTTGACGCCTGAGTTTGGCCCTGACGGCTATCTGCACCACCTGCCGTTCACCAACGTCCCGGTGGCCGATCTGTGGTCGCTGAATGCATGGATGGCGAAACATGAACAGCAGCATTTCGCCGAGTTTTTATCGCTAACCGAAAAGGATCTGTCGTAATGAGCGTCGCAAAAAGTTCTTTCACTGAGTTACCGACCATCGATATCAGCGATCTGGCCAGCGACAGTCTGGCAAAGCGCCAGGCCGTCGCCGACACCATCGGCAAAGCGGCGCGGGAAGTCGGCTTTTTCTACATCACCGGCCACGGCATTGCCCCTGAGCTGATCGCCGGGATCCGCACGGCGGCCAAACGGCTCTTCGCCCTGCCGATGGATCAAAAGATGCAGTACTACATCGGCCACTCCCGCAGCCACAAAGGCTATGTCCCGGAAGGGGAAGAGATCTACGGCTCCGGTAAACCGGACCACAAAGAAGCGTTTGATATTGGCTTTCAGGCCGCGGATGACCACCCGTTTGTGCTGGCCGGCACGCCGCTGATTGGCGCCAACGAGTGGCCGCAGCTGCCCGAGTTTCAGTCCCGGGTGCTGGCCTACTATGAAGCCGTATTTGCCCTCGGCCATCGCCTGTTTGACGCCTTCGCCCTCGCCCTTGGCCTGCCGGAAGGGTATTTCAAGGCGATGGTGACCTGCCCGCCGTCGAAGCTGCGCCTGATCCACTACCCCTTTGACGCCAGCGCCGAAGACGTTCCCGGTATTGGTGCACACACCGATTACGAGTGCTTCACCCTGCTGCTCGCCGACCAGCCGGGCCTTGAGGTGCTGAATGAAGATAGCGCCTGGATCGACGCCCCGCCGGCGAAGAGCGCCGCCGGAGAAGAGGCTTTCGTGATCAATATCGGCGACATGCTGGAAGTGCTAAGCGCTGGCACATTTGTTGCTACAGCCCACCGTGTCCGCAAGGTGCCGCAGGAGCGCTACTCCTTCCCGCTGTTCTTCGCCTGCGATTACCACACCCTGATCCGCCCGCTGCCCAACTTTTTAACCGCCGGAGAGGCCAGCGACTATCAGGAACTGAGCATTGGCGAGCATATGTGGAGCCAGGCGTTGCAGACCTATCGCTACCTGCGCGAGAAGGTCAACAAAGGCGAGCTGCAGCTCCCGGAACGCGCCCGAGGCACCAACACCTTTGGTCATCTGAAAAAACAAGCCCAGCAAAAAACCGTAACTAACCCGTGAGGATACATGATGAAAAAAACGCTCCATAAGCTCTCGCGCCGTGTGGCTTTGGGCATCGCCGTCGCCGCCTGCTTTTCACCGCTGACCCAGGCGGCAGAACTGCTGACGGATGGCGTATTTAAAGTCGGGATGGAGGTGACCTATCCGCCGTTTGAATCTTACGACAGCAATAACAACATCGTCGGCCTCGACCCGGAATTCGCCGCGCTGATTGCCGAGCAGCTGAAGGCCAAACCGCAGCTGATCGATACCAAATTTACCAGCCTGATCTTAGGGATTGGCAAGAAATACGACGCGGTGATCTCCGGAATGTACATCACGCCGGAGCGCCTTAAACAGGCCGACGCGGTGCCTTACGCCTTATCCGGCGCGTCAATTATCGCCCTGAAGAGCGGCGAGATTCAGCCGAAAACGGAAGACGAACTATGCGGCGTCAAGGTCGGGCTACAGCAGGGCACCAGCTGGGTCGCCAGCCTGAAAAATCACTCCGACGAGTACTGTCTGAAAAACGGTAAGCCGGCGATTAGCATTCAGGAGTTCCCGACCGCCCCGGAAGTCTCCCAGGCCCTGATATCGAAAAATATTAGCGCGCAGTTAGAGATCGCTCCGGCGGCGCAAATTCTTGTCGATAAGAGCCGCGGGCGGCTGGCGATTAGCTCCACGCGGCTGGTCTATCCCCTGCCGCTGGGGATTTATGTCAGCAAAGGCAATAGCGAACTGGTGGAGGCGATTAAATCGACGTTGGCCACCTTAAAAGCCAACGGCAAATATGATGCCATCATCAAAAAATACAATTTAGAACGCATCGATTAAATACGATCAAGCCAATGCGCAACAGGAGTCGGTATGGAGTTCGATTGGGGATACTTTTTCTCGTTATTTAGCATTGGGGCATTCTGGCAGGCGTGCGTTACCGTCATCGTCGTCAGTTCATTGTCGTGGTTTATTGGCCTGGTATTAGGTTTTCTTTTAGCCTGCGCGAAGCTCTCCGGCCCGCGCTGGCTGAAGGTTCCCGTCGAACTCTATATTTGGTTTTTCCGCAGCGTGCCGCTAATGGTGCTGCTGGTGTTTGTCTATAACCTGCCGCAGCTGTTTCCGGCCACCCAGCCGCTGCTCGGCATTCCGTTTATTGCCGGCCTGGTCTCAATGACCGTCACCGAGGCGGCCTATATGGCGGAAATTCATCGCGGCGGTTTAATTTCAGTGGCGAAAGGACAAAGCGAAGCCGGCCACGCCTTAAGCTTCAGCTTTATCGGCATTCAGCGCCTGATTATTATCCCGCAGGCGTTTCGCATCTCGCTGCCCACGATGATTAATGAATACATCACCATCATTAAACTCAGCTCGATTTTGTCGGTGATCTCTTTACCGGAACTGCTGCTCACCGGCCAGCGGCTGTACGCGCAGAACTTCCTCGTGATGGAGACGCTGCTGGCGGTGGCGGTGTACTACGTAATGGTGGTGACGGTATTTACCTGGCTGTTCCGGGCGCTGGAAAACCGGCTCGATATTCAGCAAAAGCGCCCGCAAACCTTCAACGACGCCGAATGCGAGACCCTGCGCCAGAGCCTGAAAGCGCCGCCGCAGGCGGCGAAAGCCGAACCCGCCAGCGGCAACCCGCCGGCTCTCGATCTGCGGGCGATCGAAAAATCCTGGGGCCAGCATCAGGTGCTGAAAGGCATCGATCTGAAGGTCGATAACGGCGAGGTCATCAGCATCATCGGGCCATCCGGGTCGGGCAAAACCACCCTGATCCGCACCATCAACGCCCTGGAAAGCATCGATGGCGGGGAAATTATTCTCTACGGCGAAGATTACCTGAAAGGCGCGGCGATCGTCGATAAGCCGCAGATGCGCGCCGGCGTGCGCCGTATCGGCATGGTTTTCCAGGGCTTCAACCTGTTTCCTCACCGGTCGGTGCTCGACAACGTCATGCTCGCCCCGCTGTATCACAAGCTGGTCGATCGCCGCGTGGCAAAAGAGCAGGCCCTCTATCTGCTGGACCGCGTCGGGCTGCTGGCCCACGCCGAAAAATACCCCTGGCAGCTCTCCGGCGGCCAGCAGCAGCGCGTTGCCATCGCCAGGGCGCTGGCCTTAAAACCGGACATCATGCTGTTTGACGAACCCACCTCGGCGCTGGACCCGGAGCTGGTTGGTGAGGTGCTGAAGGTGATTCAGTCTCTCGCCCGCGAAGGGATGACGATGCTGATCGTGACCCATGAGATGGACTTCGCGTTATCCATTTCCGACCGGGTGGTGATGATGGAAAACGGCGTGGTGGTGAGCGATGTGCCTCCCCGGCGCATTCGCGACGGCGCCAGCGATCCGGCACTGACCCGCATCCGTGAATTTATGGGAGTACAATAAATGGCTACTGAACGTGAACTGCGCCAGGATCTGGCCGCCGCCTACCGCCTGGCGGCGCTGTTTGGCTGGGAAGATACGCTCTATACCCACTTTTCCGTGCGCCTGCCGGGCGACGGCGAACCGCGGTTTCTGATTAACCCGTTCGGCATGATGTTCGATGAAGTGACCGCCAGCAATCTGATTGTCGTCGATATGCAGGGCAAGGTGGTGGAAGGCCACGCCCCGGCTAACTCGGCCGGTTTTACCATCCACAGCGCGGTGCATATGGCGCGGGAGGATGCCCACTGCGTGATCCACACCCATACGCTGCCGGGGATGGCGGTCGCCGCCTGTCAGGATGGCCTGCTGCAGCTTAACCAGATCAGCACCGAGTTTTATCAGCGCGTCGGCTATCACCCGTATGAAGGCGTGGCGTTTGACCTCGACGAACGCGAACGTATTCAGCGCTCGCTCGGGGATAATATCGCCATGATTTTGCAGAGCCACGGGCTGCTGTCGGTCGGGCGCAGCGTCGCCGATGCGTTTTGCATCATGTACTACCTCAACCGCGCCTGCGAAATTCAGATGGCCGCCGCCCAGCTCGCCCAGCTCAGCCCGATTCACCTCATCCCGGCGCACCTGAGCCAGCACGCCTGCGAACAGCTGATGGGCGTGGAGCACGAGCGCCAGCAGGTCTGGCAGGCGTGGCTGCGCCGCCTTAACCGCCTCGACACCTCTTATAAAGACTAACGCCTATGCCGAACCTGACTATCGTTGTCGACTGCAACGACCCAAACTACGCCCGCGAGATTTGCGACGCGCTGCAGCTTTTTCCCCACGTGACGGCGGTCCTGCCCGACCATCCGGCGGCTGGTCGCGCGGAGTATGCCAGCTGCTGGTTTCCCGACCCTCAGCTGCTGGCCCGCTCGCCGGAGCTAAAACTCATCCAGGCCGCTTCGGCCGGGGTCGACCATCTTCCCGAAGAGGTGTTCGCCAGCCAGGTTCCGCTATGCCGGGTGGTGGATGAAGATTTTCGTCACGGGATGTTCGAATATGCGCTGTGGGGCGTGCTGTGGTTTCAGCGCCACTTTGACCGCGCGCTGGCGCATCAGCGCGAGCGGGTGTGGCAGGCCTACCCGCAGCGGGCCGCCGGCGATTTTCGCGTCGGGGTGATGGGGCTCGGTGAAATCGGCGGCTACATCGCCGCCCGTCTTGCCGGGCTGGGGTACTGCGTCTCCGGCTGGGCGCGAAGCGAAAAGCGCCTGGCGGGCGTGCGCTGCTACCACGGCGATGCGCAGGCCGCTGATTTCCTGGGCGAACTGGACGCGCTGATCAACGTGCTGCCGCTCACCGAGCAGACCCGCGGCATCCTCGCGCAGCCTCTGCTCGACCAGCTCCCGGCCGGAGCGGTGCTGATCAACTGCGGACGCGGCGAGCATATGGTGAATCACGATGTGCTGCAGGCGCTGGACAGCGGCCGGCTGGCGGGCGCGGTGCTGGACGTCTTCCCCGTCGAACCGCTGCCGGACGCCGATCCGCTGTGGTCGCATCCGCGGGTGGTCATCACTCCGCATATCGCCTCCATCGCCCCGGCGCAGGTGATCGCTCGCCAGCTGCTGGAAAATATTCAGCGCCTGCAGCAGGCGCTGCCGCTGAAAAATCTGGTCAATAAACAGATGGGCTATTAACACCTTGCAACCTCTGTCTCCGCCCGGCGCAGGTGTCAGCTGCTACGCTTAATGGTCTGTTGCTCACACAATAAGGCCAAGGTTATGAAGATTGATTTATCGGGGAAAGTCGCGCTGGTCACCGCCTCCACGGCGGGCATTGGTTTTGCTATCGCCAAAGGGCTGGCGGCCAGCGGCGCGGAGGTGGTAATTAACGGGCGCAGCGAACGCAGCGTTAACGCGGCCATCTCCCGCTTACAAAACGAAGTTCCTGGCGCCAGAACGCGTCCGGCGGTCGCCGATCTGAGCGGCGCGCAGGGCGTGAATCAGCTGCTGCAGGCGCTGGTCGGCATCGATATTCTGGTCAACAACGCCGGCATCTATGGCCCGCAGGATTTCTATGCAACCGATGACGAGACCTGGGAAAACTACTGGCAGACCAACGTGATGTCCGGCGTGCGCCTGGCGCGCGCCCTGCTGCCGGCGATGGTGCAAAAAGGCTGGGGCCGGGTGGTGTTTATCTCTTCGGAATCGGCGCGCAACATTCCGGCGGACATGATTCACTACGGGGTGACCAAAACCGCCCAGCTGTCGCTGGCGCGCGGGCTGGCGAAATACGTCGCCGGCAGCGGCGTCACCGTCAACAGCGTGCTGCCGGGCCCCACCCTTTCCGACGGCTTTGCCGAAATGATGAAAGAAGAAGTCGCCAGGACCGGGAAACCGCTGGAGCAGCTGGCGAAAGAGTTTGTCATGGCCCATCGCCCCGCGTCGGTGATTCAGCGCGCGGCATCGGTGGAAGAGGTGGCGAATATGGTGGTGTACGTCTGCTCGACTCAGGCCTCGGCGACCTCGGGTGCGGCGCTGCGCGTTGACGGCGGCGTGGTGGACGATATCGTCTGATAACGCGACGCCCGTCCGCCGGCTAGCGGTCGGGCGTTTTTGACGACTCTTTTACGGTGGTCATTTCGTACTTACCCTCAGGATCCATCGCGTTGACCGCTTTTTGCAGCTCCGCCAGCGCAAACTTGAGGGAGGCAACCTCCTCTCGCAGCGCCTGCACTTCCTGTTCCTGAGTGGTACCCCGGCTGGTTTTGGGGAACGCTTCGAAGACGTCCTCTTCGAAAAACATACGAACCTGACGATTATCAACGTTGACCAGCTGGTACTTCAGCCGGCCGCTGTTGATCGCGTTATAGATAGTTTTACGACTCACCATCGCTAACTCTATGACGTCGCTGATTCGTAACATCTCGTCCCTCTTCGCTTCCGGCATCACCGTATTGAGCTCATCAATTTATCTTACTGCGTGACGACGGCATCGGTGAACACTTTTGCAATCTCCTCTGGCGTCATTTTAACGATTTCGTTAACGCGATCGCTATCGGCCAGTAAGGCGAACAAGGATTGAATAATTGCCACCTTTTCGCAAGTTTTATCAATTGCCATCATCACCACGATCTGCGGAACTACCGCCTCCTCAGGCTCATCGGTACGCTGGAACTCAACGCCCGCGAGGTTAATGCCAATGGCAAAACCGGTGCGGTTGACGTGCTCAAACTCGGTATGCGGGATGGCGACGCTGTGGGTCTCCATAAAAATCCCCGTCGGATAGACCTTTTCCCGCTCCAGCACCCCTTCGCTAAAGCTCGGCTTGACCAAACCATCGGCCTGCAGGCTTGCCGCCAGGCGGGTCAGCAACGCCGTCCGGCTGACCGCCTCGGTGAACTTCACCACGCGCTGTGCGCTAAACATCATTTGCCCACCTCTGCGTTCGCTTCAGCTATCTGCCCGTTTTCCTGCGCCAGCTTGCGGCGGTTCCACAGCACCAGGGCGATGGTGCACAGGGTCAGGATCCCCACGCCAATCTCTTTTAAATGGAAGCTCTGGATGATAGCCCACGGCAGCATCGCTCCGGCGTAATCCACGCTACTGATGCTGGTGGTGCCCTGCGGCAGAGAGAAGCCGGTACTCACCGCCGTGCTGGTGACGATCGGCGCCAGGTTGGTGCCGATCAGCAGCGCCAGGCTGAGCGTCAGCAGACCGGTAAGCAGCGTGCGGAACATATCGCCACGGCACACCGCGGTAACCAGCACAAAGGCAAACGGCAGACCGGTTAACGAGGCGAAGGGCAGGAACTGGTTGCCCGGAATAATCGCCGCCAGCACCAGCATAATGGGGATCATCAGCATCGATACCGACAGCGTCACCGGATGACCAACGCTGACCGCCGAGTCGAGACCAATGGCGATTTTACCGAACGAGCCGGCGCGCGACTGGGCAATTTCCTGAATACGCTCGCTGATCGGATAGACCCCTTCCATCAGCATTTTAGCCATTCGCGGAATAATGGTCATCACCGCCGCCATAGTAATCGCCGTTTGTAAAATGGCCTTCACTTCAATACCGGCAATAATTCCCAGCAGCGCCCCGATAATTGCGCCAAGCGATGCCGGATCGCCGAGAATAGATAGCCTTTTCTGAATAACCTCGGTATCAATTTTAATATCGCGAATCACCGGAATACGATCGACAATCGCATTGACCAGCCATGCCGCCGGAACAAATGATGCGGAGAAACCGTGCGGCACGGAAATAGACGGCAGGTTCAGGTATTTTTCGACATCGCCGCTGGTACGGTCGGCAATAACCATCGTGATAATACAGTTAATCGCAGCTGCGAAAATACCCAGCCAGAGGCTATCGGTAATAATCGTGACCAGCGAACCGGTAAACGCGTGATGCCACAGGTTCCAGATATCGACGTTCAGCACCCGGGTGGTTTTGCTGTACAGCATCAGCACGTTAATAGCCACGCACACCGGAATGACCAGGGCGCCGACCCGCGTCCCCATTGCCACCGCCGCCGCAGCGGGCCAGCCCACGTCCAGCACGGTGAGGTTCAGGCCAAAGCGTTCCACCAGCGCGTGGCTGACCGGCGTCAGGGAGTCAATCATCAGATTAACGGTAATGCTTAATCCGATAAAACCAATCCCCACCATTAAACCAGCTTTAAGGGCTTTGCTGAGCGACAGACGTAATATCAGTCCGAGGATCATAAATATTAGCGGCATCATCACTGAAGCGCCCAGGCCCACAATATAATCAACAATAAACATGGCTTAACCCTCGGCGAGAATTAATTCTTTCACGCTGCTGAAAACTTTATCGGTGCCCATGCCGGTCAACAGCGGCAGAGCGTTAATAACCGGAACGGAAAGCGCAACGGGTGAAGTCGAGACAATAAAATCAATATCATCACGCGTTTTAGCTTCCGCCACGGTGCCCTGCGAAATACGCACCTTAGCGAGGAGATTTTCTTTTTTCAGGAACTCCTGCAGCTTGTTTAATGCAACGGTGCTGGTTGCTACGCCAGCGCCACAACAAATCATCATGTGTTTCATGAGTATTCCTCTCCGTTTTGGTTGAGAGGATTAAATCATGACGGCGGGTTAAGAATTGTGATCAGTGTGTAATTTTACACACTGAGTACACATAGAATGAGATTAAACACATAACACATTGATAGTAATTAATATTTATTTAAAGCGTCTCTTCTACCCCTTCACGCCGGTGGCCTGGATATAGCGCTGGGGCGAAACGCCCAGCTTTTTGCGAAACATGGCGATAAACGCGCTGGCGCTGGCGTAGCCCAGATCGTTTGCCAGGGTGCTCACCGCCACGCCGCGGGCCAGATTACACACCGCCTCCAGCAGGCGGATCTGCTGACGCCATTCGGAAAAACTCAAATGCGTCTCTTCGCGAAACAGCCGCGCCAGGGTCCGCTCGCTGGCCCCTACCTTTTGCCCCCACCAGGCAAGGGTCGCCGCGTGATCCAGCTCGCGACAAAGCGTATCGCACACCTGACGCACCCGGCGGTCGCTGGGCAGCGTCACGTGGCACAGGGCGCAGGCAGGCAAACGCGCAAGCTCGTCGCTCAGCAGGGCGTAAACCAACGCCTGCCGCTCCGCCGTCAGCCCCTCTTCGAAGCCGGCGGCGATAAGCGCTTGCAGCAGCGGCGTAGCGGACAGGCCGCGGCAGCGGTCGCCGAACTGTCGGGACGCCGGAGGCGTTAAATAGAGATTTTGCGTTACCACGTGGTCAACCGCCTGCAGGCCGTGCGGCAGGCCGCCAGGCAGCCAGATGGCGCGCCCCGGCGACAGCAGCCAGATATGCTGCGGGGTAACAATTTTCGCCACCCCGCGCAGCGGGTAGATCAGCTGCCCCTGTTCATGTTGATGAACCGGCTCTTCGCTGCCCGGGGTGTACTTCAGCTGGCGCAGCCCTTCAATCGAGTGCTGGGTTGTCATCTTCACCTGCCCTTTGTCTGATTCTCACCATTTGTGCTTACTGCTGCGTTTAGAGACAACTTTTGTCCGAATGGCGACATCCAGGTGACCAGTGGCGCCATTCTGCCACGGACGGTCTTCTCTTTTAAAGGTGAATAATTATCATTTCCATCCAATTCTAATAACAGTCGGAAATGCTATGAGACAGATTGGCAAGCTTTTCAGGGATAAACCGTTGAAAGTACTGGCATGTACGATCATCGCAGGATACAGCGGGCAGGCCTTCACTGCGGATAACGGGCAGGATAGCACAAAAGAACAGACGATGGTGGTCACCGCCGCTCCCGACGTCCAGGGGCAGGATGACGAAAGCAATATCGTCCCCCATAGCGCGACGGCGGCCAGCAAATCCAGCCAGCTGATTAGCCGCACCGCGCAAAGTATTGCGGTCGTCACCCAGGCGCAAATTGCCGCCCAGGCGGCGAAAACGATCCCGGAAGCGCTGCGCTACGTCTCCGGCGTCTCGTCGGAAAGCTCCGGGCCGGATACCCGCTTTGACACCATTCTGGTGCGCGGATTTGAAGCCGACGAGTATCTCGACGGCCTGCGCCTGCCGCGCGAAGCCTGGTGGAGCCGGCCGGCGTGGGACCCGTTCCTGCTATCGCGCATCGAAGTCGTCAAAGGTCCGGCCTCGGTGCTCTACGGCCAGGCTAACCCCGGCGGGATCGTCAACATGGTCAGCAAGACCCCGCAGGCCGAGCCCGGCGGCGAGGTGTACGTCACCGCCGGCAACAATAACCTGTTTGGTACCGGCTTCGACGCGACCGGGCCGCTGAACGATGATAAAACCCTGCTGGGCCGCGTCGCGGGCACCTTTTTCGATACCGAAACCCAGGTCGATCACACCCGCTATCAGCACTATGCCATCGCCCCGTCGTTAACCTGGCAGCCGAGCGATCGCACCAGCCTGACGCTCCTGGCGCAGCTGCGCAAGGACCCGGACAGCGGTTTCTACAACCAGATGCCGGTCTCCGGCACGCTGACGCATAATCCGAACGGCCAGATCTCCTCCAGCTTCTACGGCGGCCAGCCCGGATTCGATAAGTACGAGCGCAAGCAGGGCAGCATCGGCTACCAGTTCCGCCATGACTTCAACGATACGGTCACCTTCCGCCAGAACCTGCGCTATATCAGCAGTACCGGCGACTACCTGATGGTCTATCCGTGGGGCGCGCACGCCGACGCGCCGCTGATTGACCGCTACTCGATGAACCTGAAGGAGACGATGGTCAACTTCGCGGTGGATAACCAGGCGGAGTTCCATCTGCAAACCGGCCCGCTGAAGCACACCCTGCTGGCCGGTATTGACCGGATGCATAGCTCGGTGCGCAGCCAGTCCGGCTACGGCGACGCCAGCCCGATCAACTATCGCGATCCGGACTACAGCACCCCGGTGGAAAAGCCGCCTTTCGACAGCAGCACCCACTCGACGATGGATCAGACCGGCCTCTATTTGCAGGATCAGCTGGAGTGGAACAGCTGGATCATGAGCCTTGCCGGGCGCTACGACGCGGTGAAAACCAAAAGCACCAACCTAATCACCGACGCGCGCAGCGAGCGTAACGACTACGCCACCACCGGCCGCGCCGGGCTGCTCTACCACTTCGATAACGGCCTCGCGCCCTACGTCAGCTACTCCACGTCGTTCGTGCCGAGCAGCAGCAGCGATTTCTACGGACGCTCCTTTAAGCCCACCGAAGGTAAGCAGTCGGAGATTGGCCTGAAGTACGATCCGGTCGGCCTCGACGCCCTGTTTACCCTCGCGCTGTTTAACCTGCGCGAAACCAACGTCGCCACGCCCGATCCCGATCACGCCAACTACAGCGTGCAAACCGGCGAGATCCGCTCCCGGGGGATCGAGCTGGACGGGAAAATCAACATCACCCCGGCCTGGTCGGTGCTGGCATCCTGGGCCTTAACCGATCCGCAGGTCACCAGCGCCAACGACGGCAGCGAAGGCAAGCATCCGGTAGGGATTGCCCGCAACAGCGCCAAACTGTGGACGCAATATGCGCTCAGCGGCCCGCTGGACGGCTTCTCAATCGGCGGCGGCGTGCGCTACGTCGGCAGCAGCTACGCCACCACCGATAACAGCCTGAAGGTCCCGGCCGCCACGGTGTACGATGCGCGATTGGGCTATCAGTGGCGCGAGTGGGGCGTGGCGCTTAACGCCGCCAACCTGACCAACAAAACCTATCTCGCCTCCTGCCAGGATAACGGCTGCGAATATGCGATGAAGCGCCAGCTGGTCGCCACCCTGAACTACAAGTGGTAACCATGCTTTCACGACGCAGGTTGTTAACCGCCGCTCTGCTGGCCCCCGCGCTGTCGTGGGCCAGCGGTACGCCGGTGCCGCAACGGCTGGCGGTGCTGGACTGGGGGCTGGCGGAGACGATCCTCGCCCTCGGCGTGACGCCGGCCGGCGTTTCGGCGCCGGCGTGGTATCGCAAACTGATCCCTACCCCCGCCCTGCCGCAGACGGTGCAGGACCTGGGGCTGCTGTTTCAGCCGAACCTCGAAACCCTCTACGCGCTGCGTCCTGACCGCATTGTGGTCACTCCCCAGCACGTCCTGCTCAAGCCAGCCCTCGAAAAGATAGCCCCGATCCTGACGCTTCCCGCCCACGGGCTGGGCGCGTTTATCGAATCCACGCGCCGGCTCGGCGCCACGCTGCAGCGCCAGGCGCTGGCGGAGAGCCTGCTCGCCCGCCTGCATCAGCAAATCGCCCGCGCCCGCGGCTACGCGCAAACCCTGCGCCAGCCGGTGATATTCGCCGCCCCGGTCGATGCCCTGCACCTGCAGCTCTATACCAGCGGCAGCCTGCCGGGCGACGTGCTGGCGGCCTGCGGCATGCGCAACGGCTGGCCCGGCGGCGGCGGGGCGGAGGGGAACGTGCTGATGGAGCTGACCCGCATCGCGACCCTCGACGCGCGGCTGATCCTGCTGGTGGCCGAAGAGCGGCGTGAAGCGCTCGCCCGCTGGCGGCAAAGCCCGCTTTGGCAGCGCCTGCCGCTGACCTCGCGCTACCCGATCGGGCTGATCGAGCAGCCCATCAGCGACGCCGGGGCGCTGATCACCGCCGGGCGTTTTGCCGATATTTTCAGCCAGCTGATGGCGGGGTGGCGCGATGCCTGAATCCTTTTCCCGCCGCCTGTCGTGGGGCGTCATCGGCATCCTGTGGCTGATTTCCCTGCTGCTGGCGGTCAGCGACGTACTGCATCAGGGCGGATTTCATGCGCTGTTCAGCGCGCAAAACGCCCGGCGGTGATC
>OLIJ01000188.1_pt1 | contig 25092 bp, 27 predicted proteins | sample 1609731 | NCBI WGS metagenome assembly OLIJ01 (sample SAMEA4350159, study PRJEB24818) | metagenome | biome: human; feature: gut; material: faeces | place: Denmark | collected 2013-09
ATTTCAGTTGCTTTCAATACGCGTTCATCTTTGTATTCTGGCAACACGATTTTTTTACCTAATGGTTTTACTTGGTCTTTTAATTTTTGAATTAAATCCACGATTTTTGCCTCCTTAACATTGGCTTTACGCCATATCAATACTATTATTATAGCAAATTCAACCTATTGGTAAAAGTAAAAATTATTTCTTACCATATCATTCCTAGTTTTGTACCCATTTAGTGAAAGTTGGAATTCATTCCAACTTTTCTATTTTTTAGTACTCAATTTGGATTTCATTCCAACTTTTACACTTTTTTATGACTAATTTGGATTCTATTCCAACATTTAACAAATATAGATACTAAGAATACTTTATAAACTATTGGCTTAGTAACATATTAGACGTTACAATAGTACTAAGAAAATAATTGCTGCTATGCCAATAATCATGGAGATAATAAATATCACTATTTAGGAGGTCTTATGGCAAATACAGAGACAACGATCAACGCTGTTATACATCCAAAATACAACGACAATCCTATAGACATAGAGAAAACAATTAAAGCCTTGGAACGCAATAATTTTGTAGTCCATTATTTCGAAACAGGTACTGAAGCTATTTCCTATTTAAAAGGTCGTATTCAAAACAAACGCGTAGCCATCGGGGACTCTCGCACGTTACTAAAACTCAACGCTTATGAAGCCCTATCCGAAGTCAACAAAGATGTAATGGATATCCAACGTCCCCTTCCTGGTGAAAGCTTCCGCGACACCGCATTGCGCACCATGGGACGTGATGTATTTCTCACCTCAGTCAATGCTCTTGCTCAAACGGGGGAAATGGTCAATATTGATGGTACGGGTAATCGTGTTGCCGCCTCACTCTTTGGCTCTCAAGAGGTATTTTTTGTGCTAGGTATCAACAAAATTACGCCGGATTTAGCTTCCGCCATCTATCGTGCACGCAATGTGGCCGCTCCGCTCAACAGCAAAAAGAACAAAAAGAGCTCTCTCAATCCATGTGCCACATTAGAAGAGAAATGCTATGACTGTGGTTCTCCCGACCGCATATGTAATGCATTAACCATTTACTATAAAAAGATGCGCAATATGCAAACTATGGAAGTCATCATCATTAATGAATCTTTAGGCTTCTAATTGTTTGCGGCCCATTCAAAAAATCTTGTATATTCATTTCTCCAAGTCCATACACTACTCTATAAATTGTGGACCACCGAGGATCTACGGCACCACTTTCAAGATCACTAATATAAGATTGGGCTAAACCAGATTTATCTGCCAATTGATATTGAGTCATTCCCAATTGTCTGCGCCAAAGTAAAATCAATACACCAAGCTTGTGAACTTCTTGTCGAACTTGTAGATCTTGACAACATACGATAGGATTCATGCCAACCTCTATCTACTTTCTCCCTCAACACATATTTATGCCTTTACTATAAATCTGGGCTCAATCATTTCCTAGTAGTGGTTGAAAAGCGATAACACAAAAGCCTTAACAAAAACTAATGTGTAAATCATTTTAGTTAAGGCTTTTGTACTATGCAGATTTCATTGCGTAGGATTTCATCATTTCGTGGAATTTTAGTATATATAAAAGTTATTATCATTAAAAATACAGATAGCAAATCAAAAATACAGGTATTATCTATATATTGCAATTTTTAAACAGCATTTATACATTATGCATACACTTGATTTATAAAATCACCTAGTTCTATTCATAATACAAGAAGACTATACGATATATAGTAAATGCGATATATAGTAAATACGCAATATTGTTAAAATACATTTAGGAATAATAAGTCTATTCATAATACAAAAGGACTATACAGTTCAACTGTATAGTCCTTTCTATGTATTCATATAACATTATTGATTTGCACTTTCTTGTGCTTTTTTGATTTCCATGTATTTTACCATGCCATCAACAGCTTTTTTAGCTTCACGCATAGCCAATACTACAGTAGCAGGTTTATGAACAACGTCACCACCTGCAAATACGCCTTCACGACTAGTCATACCATATGGATCTTCAGATGTAATAATATAACCTTTTTCATCTACCTTTAAGTTATTACCTTCACCTACAAGACGAGCATTTGGTTTATGACCTGCGGCGATAATGATTTTATCAACAGGCATTACTTGGAAATTACCAGTGCCGTGGATACCTGCACCATCTTCGTTAAGCGCCATCACTTCATATTTGAAGCCTTCAACCTTATCTGTACCTTCTACGCCTACTGGAGAAGCGAACCATTGGAATTGAACGCCTTCAGCGCGCGCTTCTTCGTATTCAGACAACAAGGCTGGCATTTGTTCTTGGCTACGACGATATGCTACTGTTACCGCTTCGCAGCCTAAACGTACGCATGTACGAGCCGCATCCATCGCTACGTTACCACCACCGATGATGATAACACGGTCACCTTTTTTAACAGGAATTTGATTTTCATCAAGTTCCCCATTTTCTACCAATTGTACATTCGTCAACAAGTACATTGCTTGGAATACACCAGGTACTTCATCGTTTTCCATGCGCACGTCTTGAGGAATATGCGTACCAGTACCGATGAAGATAGAATCATATCCTTCAGCAAAGAGATCGTCCAAAGTTTTATCTTGGCCGATAAATGTATTGCATACGAACTTAACGCCTAACCCTTCAAGACGAGCGATCTCACGACGTACAACGGCTTTAGACAAGCGGAATTCCGGAATACCAAATAAGAGTACGCCCCCTGGTTCAGATTGACCTTCAAATACGGTTACTTCATAACCGAGTTTAGCCACATCACCTGCTACGGACAAACCTGCAGGACCAGACCCTACTACCGCTACCTTACCAAGATCTTGTTTAATCTTCTTAGGTTTGCGAAGTTCATTGATGCTTTCAAAGTCAGCAGCGAAGCGTTCTAATTTACCGATGTTAATAGGCGGTTTTTTCGCCTTATTCATGATACAGTTGCCTTCGCATTGATTTTCTCGTGGGCATACGCGACCGCAGATAGACGGTAAATTTGTTCGTTCCGCTAAGATATCATTAGCTTCACCAAAATTACCACGTGCGATAGCTTGGATGAAACGAGGTATTTCGTTTTCAATAGGACAGCCCATTCGGCATAAAGGTTTTGGACAATTTAGACAACGTTTCGCCTCCGCAAGCGCCTCCTCCATCGTATAATCCGCATCAAAATGTAGTGGTTTTAATTCGTTACTCATGGCACATGCCTCCTAACAAGGATCCAGTACTATACTTACAGCGTTGCATGCACCTAAGCATTCCGATGAGCCCTCTCACATAGGGACGCCGCCACATGCTGCTAACATTTATCTTTTGTAACCATTTGATAGACGTGTGGTCACTGGTCAGACTCACACTATTCTATAGTATATTCTAAATTGTGAAAGTCCCAACAGTCAAGCAAATATCACACGTTTTGTATACGAATATAGCCCTTATACTTGCAAGGAGTGCATAGAAAAAGAGGCACCAGTAGGCACCCCTTTCATAGCGATGTATAGTTCTAGGTTTGGTTTAGGATTGTTTTTTAGATTAAATATGTGTGTGCGAATAAAACCTTCTGTGTGTTTTGTTTGCGAGTTAAGAAAAAGGTTATGACATCGCTATGTAGTGCTGATTTAGCACTACTTTCGCAAAACAATTATGTAATTAATAACATAATTACTTTAGTATTATATGCAAGATTAAACTATGTTAATTTTTACATATAACTTGATACATATATATTGATATAATACAAATAGAGATTTACGACTTTTGCACGCTAACCACAGCCAAATCTATCCTGAATTTTGACTAATGCGAGATTCCCTATGAACACAGCAGAGTTTACCAAAAAATACTATATTGATCGCCGAGGATCTCATTCCAGAAAATGGGACGAACAACATTTAAAATTCAATCGCATCGATTTATTACCACTATGGGTGGCGGATATGGATTTTATGCCGCCCCGGTGCATCCAAGAGGCGATTTGCAACTATGTGAAAGCTACTCCTTTAGGCTATACCATGACAAATCCCAATTACCTAAAGGCTGTCATTAGTTGGTACAAACGTCATCATAACTGCACAATCGTTAGCGACTGGCTTACTAGTGCCCCCAATGTTATTACAGCCATCATGTGGTGCATAGCAGCTTTCACAAAAACAAATGATGCCATCGCAGTGTTAAGCCCTGTGTATGGCGCATTCGACAGTAGCACCAGCGATGCGAAGCGGCAAATCATCGCCGTTCCCATGACGCGCAACGAAGATAATCGCTATGCCGTTGATTATGAAGCCTTTGAGGCCGCTATCATTAAACACGATGTAAAATTGTTTATTCACTGTAATCCACACAATCCAGTAGGCCACGTATGGACTGCAGAAGAAATGGATCGACTATTTAGTATCTGCCAGCAACATAAGGTCCTTATCATTAGTGATGAAATCCATCAGGACCTCATCACGGGACTTACACCATTTACATCTGCATTAACTGTGTCTAAAGGAGCGTATACAGACAGGCTCATCGCCATGTCCTCGTTGTCAAAATCGTTCAATATAGCTAGCCTGCACCACGCAGAGGTCATTATCCCTGACGAAGAACTGCGGAATCATTACAACGCCTTTAAAGCCCTTGTATACCATACAGATTCGGACGTTCTTGCCGAGGCAGCCATCACAGCTGCCTACACGCATCCAGAAGCAGAAGCATGGCTAACGGACCTACTCAATGTAGTGAAAGAAAACTATGATTATATGTGCAATAAACTACTTGCCAACTTGCCTGAACTTCGCATTAGCCCTATGGACGGCACCTATTTGGCTTGGATCGATTTTAGCGCTTATCTTAAACCAGAGGAAATGCATGATTTCTTTGAAAATAAATGCGGTATTGCACCAAGCTTTGGTGAATGGTTTGGTGGTGAAAGCTACGCAACCTTTGTGCGCTTGAACTTGGCCACAAGCCTTGAGAACATCAAAATTGCTACGGATGCTATCCTACAAAATATTTAAATATTTCAAACCTAAAATAATAGTTAACTTTCAATATCACTATATAATCAAAAGAGGCAGTCACAGCTGTTTATAAAACGTCTGTGACTGCCTCTTATTATATTTAAACCTACTTTTAGCTAATCATACGTTACTATTACCGACATCTAAAGCCTTTATTAGGAGTATTAAAGCAATTATTTATCAGGAGTATTTGAAATAATCGATTATTCGGAACGTTTGAAAAGCCTTTTAGCAGGGATATTTAAATAGCTTTTACTAAGAATGTTAAAAATCGTTTTTTACTAAGAATGTTTAAAATGGCCTTTTAGTAAAGATATTTAAAATAAAATTTACTAAGAACGTTTGAAATGGTCTTTTGCAAATTGCATGTCTTGCACTAACTCTAATGTACCAAGGTAATTATTGTTTTGGTCGCGCACCGCCATATAGTTTACATAGAATGGACGACCTACCTTTTCAAGCCATACCGCCACATTATCGCGTTCCCCTTTGCGGAAGGATTCAATAATACCGCGTACGATAGGCTCTATCTTTGGAGGATGGCAAGAGTATACATCGCGACCGATAGCTGTAGTAGGGCGTTTAAAGACCTTTTCACCATCGTTGAAGTAACGGTTAATGTCTTCGTGGTCAACGAAGGTTACTTCCATTGGCATTGTATTAAGCATGGCATTTAATTGATCCACAGTTAAGCTACCACCTATTAGAGCAATAGTATTATCATCGCCACTTGCTTTTGTTATTTGTGTAGCTAATGCGGCTTCAGCCTCTGTCCAAATAGTGCGTTTTACCCCAAGGATTTCTTCATACTGCGCTGTATCTTTGTAAATTTGATACCACTCTTCAGTACTAAAGTTCTCTGCACAGATTGGGAACAAAATATTTTGCTCTTTGTAGATCATCTCTTGAGCACGTGTGAGAAGACCATCAAACTCTTCGTACCAAGCATCATCAATAGACTTAGCACGAGCTAGACGACCAAAGCCATCGCGAATATCGTCATCAACAGTCCACATAACCATGGATGGACCAGAAATATCATAGGCTACTTTCAAATGAGGATATAAAAGGTCTCCCTTCTTAGCGTAGTGAATAGACACTTGGCGCACTTCGTTCACATCATCTACCGTAGCAGTCTTATCGGCCACCTTAACCTTTGTAGCTTCAATCAATGCATCGAGAGCCTTGTTTTCTTCTGTTAATCGATTGAGTGGATGACCTACTGTTTCGACTAGCGTTACTACGCTTTGACTTTTTTCTTGTGCTTCTAGTACAGCCTCAACCTTAGCGTGTTCAGACTCCATTTGTTCATGGATAGTGGAGCCGTGGAACAAGGCAGAGTGAAGGTCACATAATTGTTGAACCTCTGCTAGTGGTGTGCCTTCACGCATAAGGCCTTGTTCAGCTTTCATGATTTCACTAGCCTCAACATGGGCGAATTGACTAGCAAAGTCTTCACGAACCGCACCAAGGTCTTCACCTGTGCCTAAACGTTTCAAGAAGCCTTTGAGCTGCTCTACTCGTTCGCTATCTTGAACTGTATCTTCAGCCTTAGTTTCGGAATCTTCATCAGTATTAGCTGTCGCTGTAGTAGATACTGGTTCACTGTTTTCTACTGCATTTGCTACAACTGTACTAGATGCTACGTTAGCAGATGTATCCGTAACATTAGACTTTGTAGCCGTTGCAGTAGGCGCTACGCCAGGATGACCCGCAGTTTCCGCATCATCACCAGATAGATTTGGCATTTCACCTTCTAAGGTAAAGCCAGCTTTCATGAAAGCGCCCACGATATCGATCATGGATACGCCTTTCATCTTAGCCCCTTTCGGGATGGTCATGATTTTACCAACAGAGTTCAACATCACCTTGTTTGTGATTTCGCTGAACCCTAATTCTTTCATAATATCTGCTACTTCAGGATATTCTTTTACCAAATCATATACAGATTTGGATAGATCTAATTTCTTTTCCATTTTGAGCCCCTCATGTCAAAATCTTTATAAAATACTTACTAATATTAATGAGCCCCTATACGTAAAAATCTCGCATATAAGGCTATCTATTTACTGTAAAAGGTCTATATATAATGACCTATGAATCTATGATAAACGATATCGATTAGAAAATCTGTATCCGTGGCAATACTTTTGAAAGTAATTCAAAAATTTTCAAAATATTATGTAACTCTTTACCAAGAAAATAAATTATACGTTCAAAAACAGTAAAAAAAGATAAAAATAACGGATAGATGATTATCCATCCCGGCTCATACATGAAGGGAGACACATCAACTATCCGTTATATATTTAAATTACTTGTCTATTACTATTACTGTTTCTGTTTCTGTTTCTGTTTCTGTTTCTGTTTCTGTTTCTGTTTCTGTTTCTGTTTCTGTTTCTGTTTCTGTTTCTGTTTCTAACAAGTGTACCACTTAATCATGATGTGGTTTCAATGCTTTTTCGTAATTTTCAGAAACTTTGTCCCAGTTAATAACTCGGAAGAATTCCTTGATATAGTCTGGGCGACGGTTTTGGTAGTGCAAATAGTATGCATGTTCCCAAACGTCCAAACATAAAATTGCTTTTTTACCTTCCAATAGAGGGTTGTCTTGGTTCGCAGAGGATGTCACTTCTAGCTTGCCATCTTTGTTAACTACAAGCCAAGCCCACCCGGAGCCAAAGCGTGTAGCTGCCGCAGTAGAGAAGCTTTCAACAAAAGCATCGTAGCCACCAAGTTCAGCGTCGATAGCCTCTTTCAAAGGACCTTGCAATTTAGAAGTATCTGGTTTTGTCATGATTTCCCAGAACATGGTATGGTTCTTGTGACCGCCACCATTGTTGATAACTGCTTGACGGATATCTTTAGGCACATTAGCAATATCGCCGAGAATGCAGTCTACACAACCATACGGAAGATCAGGATATTTCGCGATGGCAGCGTTCAAATTATTAACATATGCTTGATGATGCTTATCATGATGCAATTTCATTGTTTCTGTATCGATAACAGGTTCAAGGTAATCATACGCATACGGTAATGGTGCGAGTTCGAAAGGTTTCATAGTAGTCCTCCTTAAATTTAGGGCATAGAACAATGCTAACTGTTTCGTATCATCGTTCTTGTGAAAGCGATTCGATGCACCTGCATCGGTAATATAGAATCAATCTACTAGCATAGCATATATACTTCAAGAAGAGACTGATTATCCTAACGTAACCAGAAGTTAGGATATAATATTTCAGCTAACAAATTGATATGAATTATCATTCTTTATCTAATTGTACACATTATATAGAAAAACGTCAATATAAAAGACGAACATAAAAGGCCATAGGAACTCCTACAGCCTTTAATTAGTTAATTATTATGTGACTTTTGATCAGCAATATCACATAACTTTATATAAATTTGATCCACAAGTTAGTCAATGATGCACTGACACATTTTCATAGTTGTTAATGCCGCTTGATGGGACTCCTCTGTTACGCCAGCACAACAGCTCGAATCAATGTGAATAGGAATCTCTGGCAAGCCTGCTTTCAACATAATCGCATTGGAAACAACGCAAATATCTGTGCATAATCCGATGAGCGTAATAGACTCAATAGGATTTACCCTATCCATGCCCTCTAACCGAGTGAGCAGCTCAAAAGAAGCAAAGTTTGGTTTATCTACAAATGATACAGGGCTCATAATTGATCGACCTTCTGCAGCCTCAATCAAGCCATCCACAATATGCCAGCCCTCGGTATTTTTAACGCAATGTGGCACTGGTAAAAGCTTTCCTTCTTGGTGTTCCAAGTAATCTCTATCATGCGTGTCACGCGTAAAAATAATAGGACCATCAAAGCTTTCAATTTTCTTACGCACATTATCTACGATTAACTGTGCTTGCGATGAACCAAGGGCACCATCTACAAAATCATTTTGCATATCGATAACTACTAGAACCTTTTGCATAGCTCCTCCTGTATATAGGCTACAAAACAAAGTACTTATTTCCAATCAATATTATTTATACTCTTTATTCTTTATACCATCAATAGTATCTAGCAACTCTATACATTGTCATCATGTTGTTGTGAAAGTGTCATCAAGTTATTGTGAACGTGTTATCAATGAGTCATCGAAGCCCACCTCATACTTTATCGACAAGTAGATATATGACGGACTTCTATTCTTCTGCTATAGCATGTTGCATGCGATTTGGTTCATTATGTGCCAATTTTCCTGCCGCTGCTGCCGCTACAGCACCTACTAAATCATCGAGGAATGTATTACAGCGTCCCCCTTCTTCGCTATCTAGTTTTTTGATGATACCTGGCTTCACCTTGTCTAAATAGCCATAGTTTGTAAAGCCAATGGACCCATATAAATTAACGATGGAAAAGGCTAAAATTTCATCAATCCCATACAGGCTTTCATCATTAGCAACAATGCGTTGCAATGGCTGAGATAGTTTATTCTGCTCCGTTAACTTATCAAGCTCTACACCCGTAATAATCGCATTATGCACCTCCCGTTTAGATAGTACAGAAGCCACACTTGTGCGACACTCTTCCAGTTTTAAATTCGGCATATACGGTTTTTGTACGTAAAAAACAAGCTCTGCAATGTCATCTAATGTGACACCACGCTCAGCGAGAAGATCATAAGTATATTTCTCTAAATCTTTCGTAGTTTCCATAAGCCCTCCTTTATCGTTTCTTAGAATTAGTATCAGGTAGCATGACAATACTAACGGGAATCGTTACAACAAGCGCTTCATCAGTATCAACATGTTTAGTATTCCAAGCCGCTTCTTTAGCAGCCTCCTCAAAGATAGGGTACGCTTCACGATCTAGTTTCCAATTATTAGGACCTGCTTCAACAGCTACAATATTACCCTTATCATCCGTCTTAACCTCTATAGGAACGATTAATGTTCCATCTGCACTCGTTTCAAAAGCCTCTGGTGGAATGATCACGTTATAAGAAATCTGTTGTTGCAATTCATAATTACGCTTGTCCGCAGGCTTTATATCTGCAGCTATAGAACTAATAGGACTCATTGCAGACACTAATAAAGCCAACAATATAACACGGTTAAACATAGTTTCCTCTCATCTAAAAACTCTCATACTATATGCATTATAAGTTGATTATACCACGAAAAAATCCCTACCGAATTTTTATCGGTAGGGATTTCTTAGATTAGATTTTCTTAACCATTTCGGATTTCAATGCCATCGCACCGAAGCCATCAATTTTACAATCGATATCGTGACCATCACTTGCATCGGTGATGAGGCGAATATTTTTTACGCGCGTACCTTGTTTCAATACGCCCGCGCCTTTTACTTTGAGGTCTTTTACAACAACAACTGTGTCGCCATCAGCGAGCTCATTGCCGTTAGCATCGCGAATAATACCTGCTTCAGCTGCAGCTTGCGCATCGGCCGCTGTCCATTCGTTGCCACACATAGGGCAGATAAACATATGACCGTCTTCGTATGTGTACTCGTCGCCACACTTAGGGCAGTTAGGTAAATTTGCCATTTAGATCTCCTTTTTTCACTACATAATGAAAGTATTATACCATACCTTAGAAACCGGGCTCCATATTGATATGATGATCATTGGCTCCATATTGATACAGGGGCTATATAATATCTACAATAAAAAACCTAATCAATCTCATTCTTCTTTATTAAAGTTTCATACAACTCTAACTTATCTTCTAGATTATTCTTATAGCCTTCCAATCGTTTGATTTCGGCCTCAATAAATCGATAGTGTTCTTGCAACAGTGTCATTCTTTCACGGACCGTATGAGATCCGGCATACCGTAAGTCCGCATATCGCTTGATATTCGCAAGCGGCATTCCCATGTCTTTCAAGCGTTTAATAAACTGCACAAAGCCTACATCCTCCGCATGGTAATTGCGAATGCCGTTCTGTCGCTCGATGTGAAGGAACCCCTGATCCTCATAATATCGCAATGTAGAAATGGACAGCCCTACCAATTTTGAAAATTCACCGATTTTCATACTTTCACCACCTTGACCTCAAGTATACTCGAGCATATATCATACGTCTAGACGGAGGTAATAATTATGAAAGAAACACGTTTTAACATCGGTATGAACACATTGAAACAAATTGACGGGCTGCACGGCGAGGAGGTGTATAACACAATTCAAGAGATTTCACCGGCCATCGCTGATTTATTGGTCGAGCTATTCGGCGACATCTACACGCGCCCCAACCTGGATTTAAAGGAACGGGAACTGGTTACGCTCGCATCCCTGTTAACGCTGGGCGGTTGCGAGGCTCAACTGAAAGTACATACCAACGCAGCACTCAACGTCGGTATCGCGCCCGAGCAAATCGTAGAAGTCTGCACCCACTGCATCCCCTATGCAGGATTTCCACGCATGCTGAACGCACTGTTTACGGTGAAAGCAGTCTTTGAAGAGCGAAACGTACTGTAATTAAGGAACGACGACAACAAAAATAGAGGACCCCGACGGGCCCTCTCAACAACACTATTATATTATGTACATTACACGACACATCCAGATTGACGATATACGCCAATCTCATTATAATATAATAAAGAGATAGTCGACGAGTGGTTCCGTCAGGCTCATCCCAAAACATTATAAAGCATGCAAAAATGGCCTTTCGTTTTCAGCTACCAGTTGGTAACGAAGGGCTATTTGTCGTTATTACGACAAATCAGCACTATCAATGCTCCAAAGGAAATAACGACAGTTAAGATCCCGAGGACAATCATAATGACTTCATAAGCATTCATAGGCTTTCACCCCCTTCAAAGAAAAAGGGTGGCCCAACCTCGTTCGACTATCTTACGTTCATTATAAACCGAACTTATGTTCTATGCAATAAAAAATCTATTAATAAATATTAGTCTATTTATAACTAACAAAGGGAGACTCTTGATAGAGTCTCCCTTTTATTCGCTACCCTCGTAGTGTTAATTCTTAAGAAATAATCAATATATTGATTATAAAATAAGATAAACCTAACGTTTAACACTAAGTACGGCAATACTTAGACACGTTAGGTTTATCAAATTCACAATTCTTTGATGAGCCTAACGCCTAGAACACGTTAATTGGCTCTTTTGTACTTATAGTATAGTCTGAATTCTAAAGACTGTCAATTTACTATCCAAGTCTTTTACGCAAGATCGCATAGAGTATCATGCTAATAATAACGCTCATAACAGCTTGAATAGTATTAGTTAAAATACTGGCAATGGCTACGCCTGGGTCGAATACAAAGTATTCGGCGATAAAGTAGCCGGCTACGATAACAATACCGCCTACGATAGTTGCTACCAAGGCAGAGGTAGTTGTCTTATTCTTATAGACAGTACCGACAAGATAGCCTTCAAGTCCTTTCACCACGAAAGTGATGGGTACAAAGACTACATAGCCGAGAAATAAATCAGCTAGCGCCGGGCCGATAGCACCAATATAGGCGCCATATTTTCGACCTAATAATAGAGCTGACGTCATAATAACGACATCTCCTACATTGAAATAGCCGCGAATGCCAGGTACTGGAATTTTCGTGTACATGGTAAACAATGTTGCGAGGGCAATCAATACGGCTGTAAGTACTAACGCGGACGTAGTACTGCGGGTTTGAACGTGTTGCATAGCGTCCTCCTTATAAAGAAAAATAGATATGCGATAAAATACACCACATATCTATACTATATACCTTTATAACAACACCCGCAAACAAAAGGAATTAACAATACACTCTTCCCAACATTTATCGTTATTTACGTTTAGAATAGGTGCTCTTCACTAGACTTTAACTTAATATAGATACCATTTTACTATACAGATTCTTTCAACCTGACGATGATTAAATAGAAAGGAACTAGCCATGAATATTTTAATCATTTACACCTATCCTAATCATCAAAGTTTTAATGACGCTATTCTGAAAGTAGTGCAACAGAATCTTTCAAAAGACCACAATGTGAACACCTTGGATTTATATGAGGAGCAGTTCGATCCCATATTGCGATTTGATGATACGCACAAACGTCGAGATTTAAGCACTGTGCCGGACATGGAAAAGTATCGCAACTTAATTACTTGGGCAGACCAAATCATCTTTATCTACCCAATTTGGTGGAGTGGTATGCCGGCAATGCTCAAAGGCTTTATTGATCGCGTATTTACAGCGGGCTTTGCCTATTCATATGGAAAAAGAGAGCTTATAGGTCATTTACAGGGAAAATCCGCCTGGATCATCACCACCCACAATACTCCCGCCTTTTTGACGCCGTTTATTCAGGACTATGGCAAGGTGTTAAAAAATCAAGTTCTGAAATCCTGTGGCATTAAACCGGTTACACATACCCAGTTGGCTGGCACAGAAAATAGCTCAGACGAAAAACGCCGGCGCTTCTTAGACAAAATCGCTAATATCGCCGGCAGTATTTAACATTTCTAGTATACTATGATTTTTTACCAAAGATTACTTGGTTACCAAAATCACAAATAAATTTACATTAGACTGCTTACAGTTTGCTCTAAGTCAAAAACAAGCTGTATACGAAAACCTTCCCAATTACATAGATATTACTCTTCAAATCTCTCTTCTACATTGTAGAGAACCTCGCAGTCACAACCGCCACCTTCGTTGACGATCCAGTCTAATACGATTTCTACATCTACCTTTTGTTTTTCCAAGAATTCCCTAGTGAAAGTCAAACTATGATCGCAACCGTCATTTTCCTCTAATTTCTCGTCTACATAATCAAAGAGATTCCAAAACAACTCTTCATCCATAGGTAAACTATCTTTAAACGATTGCTTTTGCTCGTCTGCATAAGCTTTCAGCAACTCTTTTTTACGTGCTTTATCCATGATAATAATTTCCTTTTATGAACTTAACAAATCGATACAAGCACATGCCTATTAGCTTCAAGCACTTGTTTATAAAAGCGTTTCATTTGCTCGAAATCATGAAGAAGTTCGTCTCTGATTTCTTCCTCTTCCTCATCGTAGTCCCAGATATTTGGATATAATTCTGCCTCTTTGCAGGCTTTCATATCAAAAGATTCCAGAGCATTTTCAATATCAAACTGCTCTAAAGCCGCTACAATATCAGCTATTTGAGAATGTTCCGTATAGGCCATATAGTCTGATAAATCCTCTATAGACGTTACACCAAGCACAGCTTGACTAAGTGGATTATCAGCTATTCTATGATCAGTACTCACACCAGTAAGCACGAAGTGAAGGACATCCCACATCTTATCGATGTCGAGCAATAACTCGTCCTCATCGCTCCACTCTTCAACGGTTTCAAAAAGATCCTTCTTTGATGAGCCTAACCCTTTGAGTTCTTTTAAGCTTTCATCACTTATACAATTATAATTTGCAATGAGTCCCATACTCTAAAACCTCCCTAGATACTCAGTAATCTAAAACTTACATAGTTACTTAGGAATCTATAATCTCCATAAATGCCGAATAATTCGAAGCCTCCACTGATAGTTAGTTCTCTATCTCTGTCAACAATTCTAGCAACGTAACCTCATATTTGTTATTTTTGTCTAACAATGGCTTACATAATAGAAGCACTTGTAAAGAATAGTAGTAGAAGCTAAAGAACAGATCATCCGGAAATACCTCTTCTTCCTCATATCTAAGAACATCTTCATCTTCATCATATTCTTCAGACCAAAGATACTCTTCGTTGAGCATATCCTCAAAGTTCGATAATTGATCTACATGTTCTAGCATAAGACCATCTCTAATACACTCAGCAATAATGATGAATAATTCAGCTAATTCTTTTACTAAATATCTTGCGATCTCATTATGGCCTTGTTCTTCAACGGCTTTTTTAAAAATACGTAATAGAAAAATCAACGCAAAGGGCGTAGCATGCCATAAAGTCGATTGATGCTCAATGTTTTGGGCCAGCTCTTCACCTGCCGCATCAATGGCATCAACGTCCTTCATATCCCACAACACCTCAAGATGAGCAGGAAAATCTGTAGCACGGCCGTAAGTTGCGGTCAAACGATGCCAGGGTATATCACTGACTTTCACAGTTTCTATATATGTTTGAATTGTTGCATTCATCGCATCTACTCCCTTTTTTAGCGCAATAATTATTGGTGAACAATATCTTTCACCAATTCATTAGTATCTATCAGGCGAATTCTACCTCTTCTAGGCTCATCTGTAATCTCGGTGTAGATATCGTCCAATGTGCCTGCCGGTGCTAGTTTCCACAGCTTGCACGGATACAGTTCAACAGCCCCAATGATTTCTAAATGGTCTAGCAATAGGCCTAGATCTTTATGATTAAACCAACAATCGGTATCGATACCGAAATTTGTATTATCTTTACGACAGGAAATTTGACTATTTAAAAAATCATCCATACTAGGTTTGTGCGCTTGTAAAAGTCTTGTACAGGCCAAATGGTACTCGATTTTCCGCGGTGATTGATCCACGTCAGATACAAAAATAGCTCCATACTCGTTTTCAAACTTAACAGCTAATACGTCGCCCACCTTAAAATGAGGTTCTCGCTTTGTTTTAGATTTACGAACCTTTAGAGGCTTTGGATTTTCACTTTGTAGTTGTACGGCTAATGTATCTAACACCTTTTGCCGTTGTTTGAGCGCCTTACTATCAATTTCTAGCCAAAACTCATGAGCGCCCTTCGCGATTATGTCTAATGCTTTCTCTTTGATATCCTGCGGCAGATGACCTATCTTCCACAGCGAATAGGCTACGGCAGTCCAATAAATTTCTGTATAGAATTCGTCAGTACAAAAATTCTGCTCTTCAGCCAGAATTTCTGAAACAATGGTATCAATACTGATACCATCTCTATAGCGCTCAACAATCAAATTATAAATATCATGGCCATCATCACTATCTATGATTTTTACTCCATCAATAGCCATATAATTCTCCTTTTAAACAATACGTCTAGAAAAACAGATTATGTGATTCTGTAACGGTTCCATCATCTTCATGGAAATAACAAATATATAAAGGAGCTCGATGTGCAGCGTCATAGAATTTTTGTAATTCAGCAGCCACATTTGCTTCTAAAGGTATGCCTAGCGTCTTAACAACTGTTTCCCATTTATCCATTTCTGTATAAGATGTAATTTGCGCATGTCGATCCTTAGCATATGATTCAAGAGTAGCCATATCCGTATATTTTCTAGAATCACAATAGTCATGCCAGCAAATGCTATACACCAATAAATAAATTAAATCGTCTATACTTTCAGCTATGCGACCGCATTCACTTTCGCTACTCATATATCCGATTGATCCATCCTCTAGTTGATGATATTCACCGCCTGCACCATCACGAGCAAAGGCTACTCCGTCCACGGAAAAGGTACATCGCCCCTCTACCTCATCACGTTCCGTAGGTTCATCAAGCAGAAAGAAATCAAATAGTGCATCAAAATCTGCTGCCAAGTTAGAATCTTCATGTAATATTTTTAAATAATCCATATTGTTACCTCTTATAGATTCGCCTATTCTCTCTATTTCATCTCTTATTTTCTCGTAATTCTAACAACGCAGAAACCTCGCTCATACTGAGATTAAACATGTTGCTTTCTAAATCAATAGGTACAAAATAATAACAAACTATATCTGCACCAAACTCATCTTCTAGCTTTAGCCATTCTGTCCCTGAAAGCACAGTAAATCCGAGCGTATCATCGCCAAGGCTTTCAGCAAACCAGCGCACCTCATAATCAGGTTTAACGAAGTCGTTGAAATATTTGATAGTCACATCCCTGTCTTTCTCATCACCGTAGGGAATTAGCAATTTTTTATTGCCCTTTTGTAGTACAATATCGTCACCATACTTCTTTCCATTGCTAACGGTTTGAATGTCGATAGGCTCATCCATCATGTCATTAAAATAGTTCACCACATCTTCGTCATCCTCGCGCCAGTCAATCCAGATAATAGCCTCAGAATCAAATAAATCATCTAAATCCATATCATGACTAAAGAAATCTTTAACTAGATTATACATGTCTCCCATCGTCTCTCTCCTGCATATCACTTATATTTTTAAGTAGAATACAACACCAGTATCACCACTTTAAAACAACTCTATAAGGTTTCGTATATCACATCTTGTTGAACCGTAAAGTTTTCATCAAAAGGAACCAAAACATATAGATGTCCTGCTGGTGATTCTCCCACATCATAGCCTAGTGCAAATGCATCGTAACAACCTGATTTATCCAGCATTATATCCGTTAGCGTTAGTACAACAGACTCTTCTTGCGGTATTCCCTTTTGTATGAGCCCCTTCGCCAGTTGGTCTAATTCATCTAATTGAACATATAATTGCTCCCATATTGATAGTGAAAGTACATCATCTTCAGTATAACCGGTACAACTAATATTAAGTTTTTTAAAGGCTTGTCCTACATTCTCTAAACGATTAGTGCCCAATCGGCGAGATACAAAGTAAACACCATACGGTTCTTCAGACCAGCTTTCAACATTCCATAATGTCATTAATTCCGATTTTCTCATTAGGACTCTCCATTAATTGGTTATCCTGCAATATCTGCATCAATAGGGTTCCCATCCGCATCAATATGGGCTATGATACAGTGCCCCCAGAAAATATCATCATCGTCATAATAGACCTCTATGGAGCCATCGTTACGAAACGCCAATTCGCCCATCGTAATACGCTTAGCAAATACGTCTGATGTAATCGGATCTTGGTCATCATTGTCGAGCCAATCATTAGCAAGGTCTAGCAATTTTTCACTAATATAGGTACTAATTCGTTGTTCAAATGCTTTGAAATTATCGATTGTATTGAAAGCAGCCAATGCTATGGTGCAGCTTTCATCAGAGCCCTCATCTACATCAAGGGTGAATGCATAATCATCAATTCTCGCTGTGTAATATTGATACTCTCGATTTAACAAGAAGTCACCCCTGTCGGTATGAAGGTATTTAGGGGTTTTCAAATACGCCGACAACGCCTCCAACTCGCTATGTTTAGCATGCTCCTCTAATACCTCAAGCACATAATAGCGATTATTCCAAGAAGGACGCATATAGCCCAAGTCCTCTATAGGTTTTGCTTTCTTAACCAACAATTTGTAAACGCCATGGAGCTCAAAACTATACCCCCAACCATTATCAAAACCTTCAATAATCCACGTCAAAATGCCTTCGCTACGGTCAAGCACGCCAGTTCGAGTATCTAAGATAGCATCGGTAGACACTAGTGGTCTATGGTACTTCTCTAAATAAGGACTAGCCCCATTCACATCACTGCGCGGCAATGCATAGATTTCAAACTCTTCCGCTTCAAACTCTGCTTCATATTCTGGTAGACGTACAATACTCATATGACTCTCTCCTACATTATAATCACGCTACTCATCATAATTTCTGTTATATCATAAGCGTTCAGCTACATCGATTCTATGTAATAGTTCTTTCGCTAATTCTTGGGCTGTTTTGAATTCCTCATTTGAAAGCACCATAAGTACAAAGCTATCGGTTCCGATGTCCATGCCTGCTAACGTATAGTTTTCCCATTTAGAATTAAGATCCGCACACCAGTCCATAATACATTGGTCTTCATCTAATGCTGCTGTATCAATAATTAGACCTTCACTAGTATCTAAAGACTTGTTATGTATTAACTTCTGTACATAATAATTAAAATCCTCTAGTTCACATTTACAGTCTAACTCTACGGCATATCCTTTAGAGACTAGTTTCTCATAGAAGTTCCACCAACTATCTTCTAATTCTTCCATGGAGCACAACTTAGCCTTGGTCATAAACGATTTAGCTTGTTTAGCATCGCCTAGCAACAACGTTGCTAACTCTGTAAATGTAAGTCGCATCTGATTGATATCTAGATACGCTACTTCTACACACAAACTACAATCAGGTACTCTGCGTTTTTTCACAAAAGCCCACATCATCTTCACTGCGTCAGGATAACTTACATCAGCCATACGATAGGTCTTGCCATCTATATCTAAGAATAAATCTACTGCATCCTGCGTTTTTCCTACACGCGCTTTCATGGCGGTACAACCATCGATAGCATGAGATGGATAGAGTTCCATGTACATAAAAAATCCATCATGCATAGCCTTTAAGTTATTATCTATTCCTACTATGTTAAAACCGTTTCGATTAGAACCGGGGCTCTTCAAACGCCATTCTTCGTAGTTATCAAACAGTTTTTCTTGAATCCAATTGTAAAAACTCATACAGATATACCTTTAGATTAATCAATTTCAGTAATGGGATCATCTATAAGAAAAGCTTATAGTTAATCCCATTATATCATCAATACTGCCTAGTAAGTTTAATTAAATCTTAGATAACGATATTTTTGGTATCATATAAATATAGAAAAAAGAAAGTTATACTTTTACGTATAACTTTCTTTTCATCGCTCATCTCAATAGAGTTTACTACCCATAATTAAGTTTAATTTTCACTAATACAGTGTCTTTTCCAATATTTCCAGTGTTTATTAAAGTGCGCTTCATAATTATTATCTATAAACAACCTTTTCATTCTATAAATAAGATCATCTTTTGACAGTCCAACAATATCAACATCGAACTCTATCGTCCCATGAGAATTTACATTAAACAAACGTTTTGAGTCTCTACTATTCTTATAGAAATCATCTGCACCATTAAATATTATAAAAGTCTCTACTATTCTTCTAATTGGATTTAACATCATTCTAGGTTTATCAATACTATATAATAACGCAAGTTCATACCATAACCCATCATAGGTATTGAGAAAATCATCACTTTTTCTATTGATTTGATAAAGATCTACATTATCTTCAACTTTTACCAACTTATAGAAGTTACTCTTTTCATATGGATTCACGTCTGAATTACGTGAATTAATAATATCATGAATCAAGCCTTGATAAAAAAATAAATTATGAGTTAAAAGAACAAAAGTATCTGAACTATCTTCACGATTATATTTTTTCATAATTTTATTTAACTCTTCCAAAATAAAATACTGAACTGTATCATCATTTGAATTCATCGGATCATCAAAAACTATTATCTTGCTTTGTTGCCGGTTCTCCTCAGTTTCTAAAGACTCAATAAAATACAAGAAAGCTATAAGATTTTTCTCCCCCGTCGATAACTGATCAATAGCCCTTATATCACCATTTCGATTCATAACCTCATAGTATTCTATATCATCATTACATTGTAATACTAACGAAAAATTAGTAATATTTTTTAGTTTTTCATTAATATTAATTACCAATTGTTCAGTACTTTGTGTTTGAGATATTAACTTAGATATTTCATTGTCTATATTAGACACATCACCTTCGATTTTAATTATATTACTTTTAATATTGTTAATGTCATTTTCTAATACTTTACTCTCATGAGTAGCAGCAGTAAGTTTATCTGTTATCTGTAGATATTCATTATCGCTTAAATTTATAGCTATATGATGCAACCTTAACTTTCGTTTAGCTTCGTTTTGCTCCTCTTGTAAATTTTCTTGTAAAGAATTAAACCCTTTAATATCTGTATTAATCTTGTTAATTAATGTATCAAACACTATTGCTTTATCTATATAAATGGGTTCCACTATTTGAAATGGATTTTTCTTTTCTAAAGCATTTTGAATATCTTGAAACCCATCTAAGGCTTTTGACACCTCTCCTTTTAGCAATAGAGTATTATTTTGAATTTTATCCTTAAATAAAGCATCTACATTATTAAAATCTAAGTCAATTGTTCTAAGTTTCATTATATATTTTTTTACTTGATCTTTTAAATAATCAAGTCTGGTTGTAATTGCTTTTACTTCATCTGCATCAAAATAATTTCTTATAGCGGTATATCGTACTTCACTTACTATATTTCCACAAAATTTACATTTTTCACCAGGTTTATGTAGATCTAATCCCCTTTTAAGATATTCACGCTCTTTATTCGACTCTACGACAATAGCACATTTTTCTTCTACACATAAAGTAAGTAATTCATTTATATCCTTAATATAATCATGAGGTGACACAAAATTGTCAAACGAAATTAAATCTATTCTATTACTTTCCTGTGCATATATTATATCGACTAAATTTTTAACTTCTGTTTCTGGTATAGCTATAGCTTGACTACTTTCTGTTATGACAGAGCTTTTATTATAAGATCGAGGGTTATCCACCAATTTTTTATCATACAGATTTATAAGCTTACGTGCTACATTTGTAAAGAATTGTTCTTTATTCCGATTCAATTCTTTTATAGATTTATCTATTGATTGTTTTTGATAACCTTTACTCTCCTTAACATTTATATCTATAGTTTTTTCCAAATCATCTATTTGCTTTTTAAGCTCCACTTTCATATCATTCTTTTCTGAAATTTGAGCTTCAATTTTCTTATTATTCTCTCCAAGAATAATCGCATTCAAAATATCATTTTCACCAATAATTGACTCAAAACCTTGAAAAGCAACTACTTTTATATTATCACTATTATATTCATCTAAAAGTAATTTAGTTAAGCTAGATTTTCCAGAACCATTTTTCCCATAAATAAAATTCAATTTTTTATCCAATAAAATCTTTTTTGTTCTAAAAAGCTTATTATTGGACAAATCGACTTCCATATATTAACACCCCCGAATCCCCTTACAAACTGCTACTATGCACTAAAATATTATTTCCAGTTATTATCAATATAAGTATTTATCCCCCCTCCTTAAAACTATCTCTGCCACTATTAAACTCACCCATACGGCCATCTACTATAGTAATATAATCTAGAATGCTTTTCTAAATAAAGGGCTAGCATCATTTGCATCGCTACAAGACAATGAATAAAGTTCATACACTTCAGACTTAAACTCTACCTCAAATTCTGGTGTATGAACAACACTAATATAACGCGCGCCTATTCATCACATTTATACGGTGTAAACTGTTTTAAACTTAAGAATTACGACCTTTTATAGATACTGCCACATTATAATTGCTCACTACATCATAATTTCTGTTACATTAGAAGAGTTCAGCTACACCACTTCTATGTAACAGCGGTTTCACTACTTCTTGAGCTGTCTTAAATATCGTACTTAAAAGAACCATAGGAGCTTCCAATCTCCATATCTGCTAACTTATGGGGTCTCCACGTAAAATTAAAATATGTGCTCCACACCTTAATACATTGGCCTTCCATCTAATGGGCTATATCAATAATTAAATTTTCACAAGTATCTTATTATTAGTCATAAACTTTATGCTATTTAGTCTAAATATCTATATAATCAGATATTCAATTCTCTCAATTCAGTACCATTCTTATCTTTCCAAACCTGTGGACCACTAACTGAATATCCTAGAACAAATACAGCAGCCGCTGACGAACTAGAAAAAAGAATATCCTCCTGGGTTATAAAGTTCTCAACTTTATCAGAAGCAATCATCTTGTCTCTAAAGTCAGCAACCTTTTCCTTAAGAGATGGCACATTAGTCTTTTCGTTTATAACTGCTCCTTTTCGCACTACAAAACCTTCCGAAGTTACTACACCGATAGCTTTTGCATTATTTCGTTCAATATATAACGCCTTAGATTCAAATTCAGATGCAGGCACTACCATAGGTTCCAAAACTTTATACCCCATAGCATTAATAAGCGTTTTTATATTATCAAAAAACTCTTCCATGGCAGCCTTAGAGGATTCTTTAATTATTGTATTTCCATATGTATTTTTCGTTTCAACTACATAACGATTAGCTTTTTTAGCAGCCTGTACTAAAAGATTCTCTAAGTATCGAATTAATGCTTTATCTAAATTAGTCCCCGTAAACATAACAGCTGTATTCCAATAATATTTTTCGTTTCCCTTTGAATATTCTTGAATATGTTGTAATAAACGAGTTTTTAGGTTTTCAGTTTCCCCAATATAAACTGAATCCTTATCGCCTTCTACATTCTTGCAAAAAAGAAAGTATATTCCTGGTACTTTGATATCATCACGTTCGCACGATGCAACTTCAATTCTCGGAATCTTTAATGCCTTTCCATTCCAATTTGATAACTCAGCCACCATTAAACTATCAGCAGTACCATTTACTAAAAAAATTCAATCACTTTGCCGTATGACATATTCACCACTCCCTTTACAAAACAATTATTTTATATATAATTATATATTTATATTATCATAAAACTAATATTTCAGTTAAAATACAAGATCACTTTAGATTGAAAGCATACTCCATTAAACCTATTAAGCCTTTTGATATAATATGGCTTAAATATATACCTATATTTAAGTATAAATTAACTTTCATTCCCTCACTCACATTGCAGATGAGTTTATGATTTGCGAATACATCGTGAACCAGTCCAAAAGCAACAATAAAAGAAGAGCCAAGAATCAAATCTTGACTCTTAAATTTAGGTTACTTTAACTCTATTGGTATTTCAATATCAATACCACCACTTAAAATAAACTCTCGAATTAGTTCATCTGCTTTAATTAATACTTTAGGCGATATAATGGTTTTACCTTCAATAACTTCAAAATATTTTCTTGCTTTTTCTGTATCAATAGTTTTCTTCAAATCATCATAGCGACCAAATTCATTAAGGTTATTCTCATTCAAATTTAAATCCATTAAATTTAACAACAATGTTTCATCTAAACCAAGGAACCAACAAAGATCTTTTATCTGTTGTTTTTTTAGATTAAACCCATACTCATTAATATAATCTCTTAATGTTTTACCTGGTATAACTTCAACGTCACCTCTTTGAATATCGTGCAAGAAAATATTGGCATACTTCTGTTCCTCTTGCGTCAATGTAGCAAAGGTCTTATGTAGTTCATCCATTGCACGTTCTATATCTTCAGAACTCGACCCTTCGGTTTTTAACAACTTTATGTACTTATCAAATCTGGAGTTCATATAGTCTGAGTCAATAAGTCCAGTATCAATCTCTGTAATATAACCAACTAAATCGTAAGGTATATTATCATCAACGAGTCCGTCACCTTTTTCTATTAACTCTTTATACCGAAGAACTAAAATCAGGTATGTCTTTTCATCTAATAAAACTTGAACAGTTTCATCAGTTGTTTTATCTACATATGTTAATGTGTCCCATTTGAAACCTTGAATTTTAGCAGCCTCTAAATAACTATTAAGTTCATTAAAATCTTTGGCAAATTTTTTACGAGCTTCTATATCTGCTGGTAATTTTTCAAAATTTACGATACCTGCACTTTCAAATATATCAGATATTGATTCAAAAAGTCTGTTCACTCGTCTTAAGTTCTCTACAAGGTGACAAACAAATAGTCCAAATTCTTTATCGCCCGAATACAGCTTAACTGCAGCATTAATCGCCTGTTCCATAGTATGAGGTCTACGGTAATATCGAATTGTACCAAATGGCTTATCTGGGCCAAAAAGTCTATTAGTTCTTGAAAATGCTTGAATAATATTTTCATAACGTAATATTTTATCCATATATAGAGTATTAACCCACTTGGAGTCAAACCCCGTAAGCATTTGATCAACTACAATAAGTAGGTCTATTTGTCTATCAGGCTCATTTTCAATCCGTTTAAAAGGGAATTTATGTGCTAATCGGGCTGCTATTTCCTTTTTCATTTTATTGAAGGTAGCAATTGTAAAGATTTGACCATATCTTAAATTATAGTCATTAATAATTTCTTCTAAGCCATCTTCTTTAAATTCACTATCTCCATTATTATCAATATCGGGATCAAACAAGGCTGTAACTTTTAAACTTGGCATCATTTCTTTAAATAAACGATAGTAAACAATGGCCTCAGATATACTATTTGTAGCAAATATAGCATGAAATTTACTATTACGGCTTAAAGTCAGCCAATTTTCTTCAATATCCTTAATAACAGTTTTAACATGTTCCTCAGTTGTATATTGAGCGTTAGGAATATAGTCCTCAATACCTTTTATATAT
>OLIJ01000193.1_pt1 | contig 23579 bp, 18 predicted proteins | sample 1609731 | NCBI WGS metagenome assembly OLIJ01 (sample SAMEA4350159, study PRJEB24818) | metagenome | biome: human; feature: gut; material: faeces | place: Denmark | collected 2013-09
CCCATTCCCTTTTGTGCATAAAAAATCTGTCCGGGGGTGGGTGGGGATCTTCGCCGCCCCGCCGCGCGCGGGTGGAAGGGTTACTGGTGGCCCCCTCCCCAACCCCCCCCCTCCTCCCGGGCGCGGGGGTGCGGTTGTCCCGGCCCCGGGGGGGGGGGGGGGGGGGGGCGGGGGGCGGGGGGAAAAACCCCCGCCGTGACCGTCTGGTGATGCTGTTGGTGCAGCTCGGCCACAACGTCCCCATCTTTTGGCTGGCGGTGTTTTTCATCTGGCTGTTCGCCGTCAAGCTGCGCTGGTTTCCGGTCTCCGGCATGTACGACATGCGCGGCGATCGCGGACTCGGCGATCTTCTGCACCATCTGTTTTTACCGGCGCTTTCGACGGCGCTGATCTCAATGCTGATCCTCGCTCGTCAGGTGCGTAACAGCGTAATTGGCATTATGAATGCCGACTACATCCGCACCTACCGTGCGCTAGGCTATCCCACCGCGCTGCTGCTATGGCGGCACCTCGGACGCAATCTTCTGGCGCCAATTGTCAGCATTACCGGGCTGCAAATCGGCTACCTGCTGAGCGGCGTCATTTTTATCGAGAAAATTTTCGCCTGGCCCGGCATTGGCACCCAGCTGTACAACGCCGCGGCTGGCCAGGACTACCCCACCATTCAGACCGGGGTGATGCTGATTGCCGCTTGCTTCCTCGCCGTCAACCTGCTCAGCGACATCCTGCAGGATTGGCTCGACCCGCGCCACCAGGGAGCCCGCTAATCATGACCACGACCCTGTTCCTGCGCCGGCTCTCCCGACACGGGCTGGCACTGTTCGGCCTGTTTATTTTGCTCACCGCGCTGCTGGTCTCTCTGCTGGCTCCGTGGCTTTCGCCATACGACCCGCTCGCTTCGTTTGACGGCCTGCGCCTGGCGCCGCCGGGAACGCCGGGTCATTTACTCGGACTGGATAATCAGGGGCGCGACGTACTGAGCCGAATCATCTGGGGCGGGCGTAGCCTGCTTACGGCTTCGGTGCTGCCGATTATCTTCGCCGCGCTGATTAGCCTCGCGCTCGGCATGCTGGCAGGTTTTCGCGCCTCGGCCTTTTCCGAACTGATTATGCGCAGTATGGACATGCTGTTCGCCTTCCCGATGGTGCTGTTGGCCATCGGCCTCTCAGCGGTGCTGGGCAGCGGCTATCCGACGCTCATCATCACCCTGATTTGCAGCGTCATTCCCTACCTCACCCGCGTGGTCTATCGGGATACTCGCGCCGAGGCGGCGAAAGAGTACGTCGAGGCGCTACGCGCCCAGGGGGCGTCGACCGTCGACATTCTGTTCCGTGAAATCCTGCCCAACGTGGCGACGCCGCTGCTGGTTTACACCACCTCGTTGCTCGGCGGCATGGTGGTATTTCTGGCCGGCCTCAGCTTCCTCGGCCTCGGCGTACAGCCACCGCAGGCGGACTGGGGACGCATGGTTGGCGAAGGCGCGCAGATGATGATCCTCGGTGCGCCGCACGTCGCTACCGCTCCAGCCCTGGCGATCGTGCTGCTGTCGTTGGCTTTTAACTGGCTGGGGGACGGCTTGCGCGATCTCCTTGACCCTTACCAATAAGGAGCGGCAACCATGAGCCTGCTGCAGATTGCCCACCTTAACGTGCTTTTTCACCGCCAGAACGTGCAGGCGGTGGACGATGTCTCCCTGACCGTTGCTCCCGGCGAAGTGCTGGCGCTTGCGGGCGAATCCGGTTCCGGAAAAAGCGTCACCGCCGCCGCCATTCTCGGCCTGCTGCCTGCGGGCCAGGCGACGGTCAACGGCAGCATCGCTTTTGACGGCCAGCCCTTGTTGCACCAATCCACCGCGCGGCTTAATCGTCTGCGCGGACACGATATTGCGATGGTGTTTCAGAACTCGCTTTCCACGCTCGACCCGTCATGGCGAGTGGGCAAGCAGCTGCAGCACAATCTGCGCCGCCTGCATCCGGCGCTGGGGCGGCGCGCTCTGCGTGATGAGGCGCTGACGTGGCTTACCCGGATGAAAATCCGTCAGCCGGAGCAGGTAATGGCGCTCTATCCGCACCAGCTTTCCGGCGGTATGCGCCAGCGCATCCTGATTGCCCTCGCCGCCATGTGCCGCCCGCGGCTGCTGATTGCCGATGAGCCGACCACCGCGCTGGACGCCACCGTGCAGCGCGAGGTGCTCCAGTTGCTCAAAGAGCTGTGCCAGCAGCAGCAGATGGCGCTGCTGATCATTACTCACGATTTCGGCGTGGTGGCCGCGTTAAGCGACCGCGTCGCAGTTATGCAGCACGGGCGCATCGTTGAGCAGGGGTCAACGGCTGACCTTATCGCCGCGCCGCAGCACCCGTATACCCAATCGCTGCTGGCGGCGGTACCGTGGCCGAACACCACGCCGGTGGCCGAATACCACGACGAAGACGCGCCGCTGCTGCAAACCCGCGGATTGGGAAAAGATTTCTGGCGCCGGGAGACGCGGGGCTGGTGGCCGAAAAAGGTGGCCGTTACGGCGGTTAACGACGTCAGCCTGACCGTTCAGCGCGGCGAAATTGTCGGCATTATCGGCGAGTCCGGGTCCGGAAAATCCACCCTGGCGCGGCTGCTGGCGCAGCTGATCCCAGGCGATCGCGGCGAAATGCGCTTTGCCGGCGAGCTGGTGAGCAACAAGGATAAGGACAGCATCACTACTCTGCGTTGTCAGCTTCAGTGCGTCTTTCAGGACAGCCTGGCCTCATTCAACCCGCGTCTGACGCTGGAAGAGCAGCTGGTTCGCCCGCAGTTCCGTCTTGGCACGGTCGCACAGCGCCCGCAGGCGGTAGCGCGCGCCAGGTCCCTGTTTAGCGAAGTTGGGCTGGACGTCGCTCTGCTGCAGCGCTATCCGCACCAGCTCTCCGGCGGTCAGCGCCAGCGCGCCAATATCGCCCGCGCCCTGGCGGTGAATCCCCGCTTCCTGCTGCTCGACGAACCCACCTCCGCGCTGGATCTCACGGTACAGGCGCAGGTAATGGCGCTGCTCACGCGCATGCATCGCCAGCACGCCCTGACCTGCCTGTTTATCAGCCACAACCTGGCCCTGGTCGCGCAGTTTTGCCAGCGCATTGTGGTGATGGCCCGCGGCCAGATCGTGGACGACTTCCCGCGCCACGCGCTGTACGCCGCGGATCGTCATCCGATCACCCGGCAGCTGCTGGCCGCCAGCTACCTGCTGCCAACGGGCGCGACGGACGCGGCGTTAAAACGTTTTGCCTGACCCATTTTTATAAGGACGCACCATGACAACCGCAAAAAAACAGCTGTTATTCAACGGCTTTATGATGAACGTCGTCGGCCATGTCTCCGCCGGACTGTGGCGGCACCCCGATGACCGAGCCAGCGAATACACGACTCTCGACTACTGGCTGCACATTGCGCGCCTGCTCGATGAGGCCGGTTTTGACGCTATGTTTATCGCCGACGCGCTGGGGCAGATAGACGTCTACCAGGGCAAACCCGATGCCGCGCTGCGTACCGCCGCGCAGTCGCCGGTCAACGATCCGCTGCTGCTGATCTCGGCGATGGCCGCCGCCACCCGACAGTTGGGGTTTGGCATCACCGTTTCAACCACCTACGAGCATCCGTATCTGCTGGCGCGCAAGTTCACCACGCTCGACCACCTGACCAAGGGGCGAGTGGCGTGGAACATCGTAACGTCGGTGCTGGAGTCCGCCGCGCGTAACCTCGGGCTGGAAAAACAGATGGACCACGACGAACGCTACGAGCGTGCGCAGGAGTTCCTTGAGGTGACCTACAAGCTGTGGGAAGGCTCGTGGGAAGACGATGCGGTACGCCGTGACCGCGAGGCGGGCGTCTATACCGACCCCGCCAAAGTCCACCCGATCCGCCATCAGGGGCGCTGGTTTACCGTGCCGGACGCGCACCTCTCTGAACCCAGCCCGCAGCGAACGCCGGTGCTGTTCCAGGCAGGCACCTCTGACCGGGGTCGTCTGTTTGCCGCACAGAATGCCGAAGTCGTGTTCCTCGGCGGCACCACGCCGCAGTCGATCGCGCAGAATATCGACAAAATTCGCACGCTGGCGCATGAACAGGGGCGCGGCGCCGAGGCAATTCGCTTTATCACCGCCATCAGCGTGGTGGTCGATGAGGACGATGCCAGGGCACACGCCAAATTCCAGGACTACCTCAACTACACCAGTCAGGAAGCGGCGCTGGCGCTGTTCTCTGCCTGGACGGGAGTGGACTGGTCCGGCTGGTCGCTGGACGAGCCGCTCAAATATATCGAAACCAACGCCAGCCGTTCGGCGCTGGCCGGGCTGACGCGCATTGACGCCGAGCGCCAGTGGACGGTGGGCGATATCAGTAACTACATCGGCATCGGCGGCATTCACCCGACGCTGGTGGGTAGCCCGCAGAGCGTCGCCGACCAGCTGGAAGCCTTTGCCGACGCCTCCGGAGTTGATGGCTTCAACCTCGCCTACGCCATCAGCCCCGGCAGTTTCGAAGATTTTGTCCGCTGGGTGGTGCCGGAACTTCAGGCGCGGGGACGCATGCGTCAGGCGGACGGTACGTCGCTCACCCTACGCGAACGCCTGCAGGGTCGCGGGCAGCAGCGGCTGCGCGACGATCACCCCGGCACCCGCTTTCGTCAACTAACAGACGGCTATCCTCAGGAGGTGCAATGAGTATCCATCTGCACTGGTACCTGCCGACCAATGGCGACAGCCGGGGGATCGTCGGCGCAGGCGATGACTCTCAGCACATCAGCGGCATCAGCGGCATCAGCGGCCAGTTCCGCCCCGCCACCCTCGATTATCTGATCGATATTGCCCGCAGCGCAGAGCGCCTGGGCTTTGAAGGCGTACTGACACCGACCGGCAGCTGGTGCGAAGACGCATGGCTCAGCACCATGGCTATTAGCCAACACACCGAGCGGCTGAAGTTTATCGTTGCCTTCCGTCCGGGTTTTATTTCGCCAACGCTGGCCGCTCATCAGGCGGCAAGCTTCCAGCGTCTGACCGAGGGACGGTTGATGATCAATATCGTCACCGGCGGCGATCCGGTTGAGCAGCGCCGCTACGGCGACCGGCTGGATCACGACCAGCGCTACGCCCGCAGCGGCGAGTTTATCGCCGCGTTTAAAGGCGTTAGTCACGCCAGGAGCAGCGGCCAGCCGTTCGATTTTCACGGCGAGCACTATCAGCTTGAGCAGGCCACCCTGCTACCCTCGCCGTGGTCAGTGCCGCCGGTGTTCTTCGGCGGTTCCAGCCCGGCTGCCCAGCAGGTTGCCGCCGCGCAGGCCGACACCTGGATTAGCTGGGGCGAACCGCCTGAACAGGTCGCGCAGCAGTTGGCGACGGTGCGCGCGCTGGCCGCCGCCCAAGGGCGTACGCCGAGCTTCGGCATCCGCTTTCACGTCATCAGCCGCGACAGCGAAGAAGAGGCCTGGCGTGAGGCCGCCCGCCTGCTGCTCGGCATAACCCCGGAGCGCATTCAAAGCGCCCAGCTGCTTTTGGGGCGCACCGAATCCGTCGGGCAAAAGCGCATGAGTGCTCTGCTTGACGATATTCAGGCCGAGAAGGTAACGCCGGAAAACGTCCGTCTGCTGGAGATCGCCCCTAACATCTGGAGCGGCTACGCGCTGGTGCGCGGCGGCGTAGGTACCGCCATCGTCGGCAGCCACCAGCAGGTCGCGGAGAAGATCCAGGCCTTCCACGCGCTGGGCATTGAACACTTTATTTTATCCGGTCAGCCGCATCTTGAAGAAGCTTACTGGTTTGCCGAGGGCGCAGGTGCCCTGCTACGCCGCAGCGGACTGCTGCACTCACCACTCCAACCATAAAAAAACATCGCCCCTAAGAGAGGAACTATGAGCCATGCTCAGGACATTTATGCAGGACTTAACCACCAGGAATTCGTCCACTGGAAAGTAGTGGCTCAGGAAGTCGCGGACCGTCTCTATGCCACCTTGCTGGAGCGCGATCGCGCCAATAAACATCCGTTTGAAGAGATAGACTGGCTGCGTCAGAGCGGCCTGCTCAAGCTGGCGGTGCCGAAGTCGCTGGGCGGTGGAGGGGCGAATCTGGTGCAGGCGCTGGAGATTGGCCGCATTATCTCTGCTGCCGACGGCTCGATCGGCCAGCTGATCACCTACCACTACTCCAACGGCGTCTGGAGCTACATTCTCGGCAACCGCGAGCAGTGGGAGTTTATCGCCCGCGGCGTCGCCAACGAAGGCTGGTTCCAGTCGAGCATCAGCAACCCGCGTGACCCGCGCCTGAAGCTGGAATGGGACGGTAACGATCTCTACGTCACCGGGCGTCGCACTTTTGCCACTGGCGCTGCCGTTTCGCAGGTAATGACCATCGCTGTATGGATAGAGGATCGGCTGGTGCAGTACCAGGTTACCGCCGATCGGCCGGGGATCGTCTTTAACGATGACTGGGACAACCTCGGCCAGCGCCTGACCGCCAGCGGTACGCTGGAGTTCAACCGCGTGCGTCTTCAGGAGAAAGATCGCCTCACCGGGCTGGAGGAGAAGCCGGAGAGCGCGCTGCTGCGCAACGCCCTGCGCAACCAGTTCAGCCAGTTGATTTTTGTCCACTTCTACCTCGGCATTGCCGAAGGCGCGCTGAAGCAGGCCGCCGCCTATTTCCGTGACACCGTACGCCCGTGGCCGGAGTCCGGCGTGGAGAGCGCGCTGGAAGACCCGTATCACCGGCTGAAAGCGGGCGAGCTCTCATCCGATCTCGCCGCCGGGATCGCGCTGGCGGAAAAAACCGCGCACGCCTTCCAGGATGCCTTCCATGCCGGCGACGATCTCACCGAAACCCAATGGGGCGAACTGGCGCTGCTAACCGACCAGGCCAAGGTCATTGCCAACAACGTGGCGCTAAAAATCAGCAACGAGATCTTTGAGCTGACCGGCGGGCGATCCACCAGCAATCAGTACGGGCTGGACGTTTTCTGGCGTAACGTGCGTACCCACACGCTGCACGATCCGGTGACCTATCGTACGCGAGAAGTGGGCGACTACGTGCTGAGCGGCAAGCTGCCGACGCCGCGCGTCTACTCGCCGCCGAAACGCTAAGGAAGCGACGATGCCGGAGATTCGGATTATCTATGACCCCGCCGAGCTGCTCGCTGCCGCGACGCTGTTTCGCCAGGCGATGTTCGGCCTCCCCGGGGGCGTCACGCCGGTGGAGGCGTGGGCCGAACGCTACGTGGTGCCGGGGCGCGTTTATACCGCTTCGTTCGACGGCCAATTAGCGGGCACCAGCAACAGTTTCCCCGGCGAACTGACTCTGCCGGGCGGCCAGCGCGTGCCGCATGCCGCCGTCCCCCACGTCCGCGTCCTGCCCCTCTTCAGCCGTCGCGGCGTGCTGCTGGCGCTATTCAGCCAACAGCTGGCCGATCTTTACCAGCAGGGGGTAGCCGTCGCCACGCTGCGCGCTTCGCAGGGCACCATTTACGGGCGCTTCGGCTACGGTATCGCCACGGCTATTCAGGATCTTAGAGTTGATAAACGCGAGCTGTCATCGCTGCCCGCCGCCGAAGGTGATATTCGCCTGCTGCCTTACGCCGACGCCTGGGAGGCGCAACAAACCGTCGTGACGCGCTACCCGCAGCGCCACGCCGGCACGCTGACCCGCTGGCCGCAGTGGTGGGCGCTCCAGCAGCATCGTCTGGCGCACAGCAGCCTGAACCATTATGTGGCGCTGGCGCTCAAGGATGGCGAGCCTCAGGGCTTTGTGCGTTATCACGCCAGGCCCGACGACAACTGGTTGTACAGCGCTGAGCGCACGCTGGTGGTTGACGATCTGCACGCCGCTGACCCGCAGATAGCCGCGCAGCTGTTCGGCTATCTGCTGCAGCTTGATATCGCGCGCTATATCGAACTGCCGCACCGCCCGGTGGATGACGCCCTGCCGCTGCTGCTGGCAAATCCTCGCGCGGTGCAGCAAGTCAGGCGCGTCGACGAAAGCTGGCTGCGAATCCTCAACGTCGAGCGGACGTTTAACGCCCGAGCCCTTGGCGACGGCGAGGCGCTCACGCTGGCGATTGATGACCCTCTGATTGAGGCAAACCGCGGCGTCTGGCGGCTATCGTCTGGCGGCATTCAGCGCAGCGCCGGCCAACCGGATATCTCGCTTGGTATCGATGCGCTTGCCATGCTGCTGCTCGGCGAATACACCGCTCACCAGCTCGTGGCCGCACGCCGTATTCAGCCTCACCATTCGCAGTCCACCGCGCGTTTGACGCGCTTGCTGGCCTGTCATGAACATCCCTGGTCGGGGATTTTCTTCTAACTTTTTCTGGAGATTTTTTGATGCACAGCATTCGTTGGCCCCTGATGGGCCAGGCCCTTTTTGTTGCCTTCATCACTAGCGCAATGGTTCCGGCGTTTGCCGAAGAGGCTGCGCCGCAGCCCGGTGGCACGCTGAAGATTGCCTCATTACAGCCGGATCTTGACGCCTTCGATCCGCTGACCGGCTACTCGGTTGACTCGTGGGAGATCCTGCGGGCGGTCACCCGCCAGCTGGTCACCTACCCCGGCTCGACCAGCAGCCTGAAGGATGACACCACGCTGGTTGGCGATCTGGCAAAATCATGGGACGTCAGCGCCGATGGCAAAACTTACACCTTCCACCTGCGCGACGGTATTCGCTTCGCAGGGCCGACGACGCGGCCCATTGTGGCAAAAGACTTCGTCTACGCTATCAAGCGTTTCTGCGATCCCAACAAGCAGGTGGCGGCGGTGAACTACTTTAACCTCGCTTTCTCCGGGTTTGCCGATTACTGCCAGGCGTTCAGTAAGGTCGCTACCGGCGATCTTGCCGCCAGCAAGGCGTTCATTGACGGCCACGAGATTGCAGGCGTCAGCGCGCCAGACGACAAAACGCTGGTACTGCGCTCCGACAGCAAAAACTACGACTTCCTCAACATTCTGTCGATGAACTTCGTCACCCCGCTGCCGGAAGAGGTCGCTTCGCGCTACTTCCCGGACTCACAGGAGTTTCGCAAAAACTTTCCGTCCAGCGGGCCGTATGAAGTCGCCAGCTACGCCAGCGGCCAGAAGCTGGTATTAAGCAAAGTGAAAGACTACAACCACGCGGAGGACCCGGCGCGTAAAGCCTGGGTTGACGCCATCGAGGTGAGTTTTACCGGCAACAACGAAGACAGCGTGATGCAGCGTATTCAGGCGGGCGATGCGGATCTGTCGCTGTACCTTGACGTACCGCCGCAGGCCGCGGTTCGTCAGTATCTGCTGAAAAAGAGCCCGTATCTGCACGCCGCCAACAGCGGTGCGGCGAACTTCATCGCCATTAACGCTCAGCCGCAGGCGAAGAGCGCCGGCGCAACAGCCCTGCGCGATCTGCGCGTGCGCCAGGCGTTGGCCTACGCGGTGAACAAGTCGCACCTGGTGCAGGCGCAGGGTGGGAAAATCGCCGCGCTGCCGCTGGGGCAGATTATCACCAGCACCCTGCTCGGCCATGAGCCGTTCGATCCGTACGCCACCACGGACAGTAAAGGCGACCCGGAAAAAGCCAAAGCGCTGCTGAAAGAGGCCGGACTGGCGGATGGGCTGACGTTGGATCTGGTCTATCGCGCCAATAACCAGTTCAGCACCCTGGCGGTGATCCTCAAAGAAGATCTGGCCCGCTCGGGGATTCGCCTGAACCTGATCCCGGTGCCGCCGCCGCAGTTTATGTCGTATTTACAAAGCCCGGAAAACCGCTGGGATCTTGCACTCGGTCAGACCTCCCCTGACTGGCAAGGTCCGGCGACGCGCATGCTGCTCGGAGGCTGGCTGAATTCAGATGCTTCGCCATGCGGGCGCGGCAACGTCTACGCCATCTGCTACAGCAACGACAAGCTGAACCAGTTAGCGAAGCAGGCCTACAGCTCGGACAACCCTGGCCCTATCTGGCAGGAAGCTGACCGCCTGGTCTCCGCTGACCTGCCGTGGATCCCGCTGTTTGAGAAACGCCGCATTGCGGTGACGTCTGAGCGCGTCACAAACTGGACGTGGTCTTCGCTGGCGACCCAGGCCGATATCACCAATATTGCGCTGAAGCCTTAAGGGGGCGTCATGCCATTACTCAATGTACGCGACTTAACAATTGGCCTTGACCCGCGTAGTACGCTGGTCAAAGGCGTCAGTTTTCACGTCGAGCCGGGAGAAACGCTGGCGGTAGTGGGCGAGTCAGGGTCGGGGAAAAGCCTGAGCCTGCTGGCGGTGCTTGGCCTGTTACCGACGCAGATGCGCGTGCAGGGAGAGATTGTCTTTAACGACCAGCCGCTGCACGCCTTTACGGCGAATCAAAAGCGCCAGCTGCGCGGCGCGCAGATAGGCTACGTGTCGCAGGACCCTCTAAGCAATCTGCACCCGCTGAAAAGCGTCGGGCGGCAAATCGAGGAGGCGATCCTCGCTCACCGGCGCGTGGGGCGTAAGGCCCTACGCACGCAGGTGCTATCGCTGCTGGCGGAGGTAGGCATTGCGGATGCCGCCCGCCGCTATCACGAGCGTCCGGCGAAGTTCTCCGGCGGCCAGCGCCAGCGGGTGATGATCGCCATCGCCATTGCGTTGAATCCGTCGCTGATTATCGCAGATGAGCCAACTACCGCGCTGGACGCCACCGTCCAGGCCTCAATTCTGCGCCTGTTGAAGCGGCTCCAGCGCCAGCATGGCTGCGCGCTGGTGTTTATCAGCCACAACCTACGGGTGGTGGCTGATATTGCCGACAGGATCGTGGTAATGCAGCACGGCCAGGTTGTCGAACAGGGTGCAGCACGCGCCCTTTTCGACGCGCCGCAGCATGACTATACCCGCTCGCTGCTGCAGGCGGGCTGGCATCCGCGCGCCCCGTCTCCCTTCCGTTACGACGAGGCGACGCCGCTGCTGGAGGTGAGTCAGGTTTCGCGCAGCTTTGTCAGACCCTCGCGACTCTGGCCGGGAAAAGCAACTGCGCCGGTATTGGATGGCATCAGTTTTAGTCTGCATGAGGGGGAGATTCTCGGCCTGGTCGGCGAGTCCGGCTCCGGGAAGAGCACGCTGGGGCGCATCGTCGTCGGACTGGACCGCCCGGACGGCGGCACGCTGACGCTGGCGGGCCAGCCGTGGAAGGAGCCGGGTAGCCATCACCCGGAACGCCACGCGGTGCAGATGGTGTTTCAGGATCCCTACAGCAGCCTCAATCCACGGCGGCGCGTTGACGACACGCTGGCTCAACCGCTGCAGCTAACCGCCCTGCGCGAACGCGGCCAGCCGCTGTCGCCGCTGGCGCTAAGGGCGGCTATCGACGATCTGCTGGCGCAGGTGGAGCTGCCCGCTTTAGCGGCCTCGCGCTACCCGTCGCAGCTGTCAGGCGGCCAGCGCCAGCGGGTGGTTATTGCCCGTGCGCTGGCGATGAAACCGAAGCTTATCGTCGCCGACGAGGCGGTGTCGGCGCTGGATATCACCACCCAGCACCGCATCATTCAGCTGTTTACCCGACTGCGTAGCCGCTATGGCCTGTCACTTCTGTTTATTTCGCACGACCTCGATGCGGTGGCGGCGCTGTGCGACCGCGTATTGGTACTGCAGGCAGGGCACATTATCGAACAGGGCAGCACCGAGCAGATCTTCCAGCGGCCCCAGCACGCATGGACGCGCCTGCTGCTTGCGGCCATTCCCGGCACCGGCCATCGTTTTAGCGAGGAGGTAGTCTATGAGTCAGCCGCTGCTTTCTGAGCCGTTCGCCCTCCCGCCTGTGACGTTCAGGCAGAGACTGTGGCGGGAACCGAGCGCCCGTCGTGGACTGGTGATTGTGGCGCTGATGGTACTTGCGGCGCTAGCTGCGCCAATGGTTGCCGCATGGCTAGGTCATAGCGAAACCGGGCAGTTCCGTGATAGCGCGCTGTCGGATATGGGCCTTCCCGTAGGGCCGAGTGCAGCGTTTCCGCTCGGCGCGGATGATAACGGTCGCGACGTGCTGGTGCGCACCCTGTACGGCACCCGCATTTCGCTGCTGATCGCCGTCCCCGCCACCACTCTGGCAATGCTGATTGGCCTGTTCGTCGGGCTGTTTGGCGGCTATCGCGGCGGGCGCATTGACGCGCTGTGTCAACAGCTGATCAATCTGGTACTTTCGTTTCCGTTCGTGGTCACGGCGCTCAGCCTGCTGGCGCTGAATCAAGGCGGCGAGAGCGGTCCGCGCGTCGACCCTGTGTGGGTCGTGATCTTTGTGATTACCTTCTTCTCCTGGGGCTACTTTGCGCGCCTGAGCCGAGGGCTGGTGCTGGATCTGCGCCAGCAGGAGTTCGTGGCTGCCGCGGTGCTGATGGGTGAAAGCCAGTGGCGCATTTTGTGGCGCGATATCATTCCCGGCGTGTTGCCGACGATGGGCGTGTACTGGGCCATCCAGCTACCTACCAACATCATCGCTGAAGCCACCCTTTCCTTCCTTGGCGTAGGCATTCCCGCACCCGCCGCAAGCCTTGGCAATATGATTGCCGACGTGCAGCGTTCGGCGATGTATCAGGTACAGCCGTGGTTTCTGGCTGCACCCGCGCTGGCGCTGTTTTTCATCGTCCTCGGTTTTAACTGCCTCAGTAGCGGCCTGCGTGACGTACTGGACCCTCATCTGGAGCGACGATAGTCATGACTTTTTCCACTCTGTTTAACACGCTGCTGCGTAGCGCCCTGACGCTGCTGCTGGTGCTGATCGTCGCCTTTTTACTCACCCGTATCGCCTATCAGGATCCGGCGGTGATGCTGGCGCCGCGAAACGCCACGCCAGAGGCCGTTGAGGCTATAGCCCGGGCGCTGCACCTCAACGATCCCTGGTATCAGCAGTTGCGCTATTTCCTGCTGCGTGGCCCGGAGATCCAAGGCGCGCCGGTGGGCATGCTGCACTGGCCGCCAGCGCTGGGCTACTCGTTCCGTTTCCAGACGCCGGTCACCCAGCTGATTTTGGAGAAGGTGCCGGTTACGCTGTCGCTGGCGCTGGGGGCGCTGGTTATCTGGACGGTGGTGTCGCTGCTCACCGGCGTGCTGGCGGCACGCTACCGCGACCGCTTTGTCGACCGCCTGCTGGCGTTCTTCGCCTACGTCGCGCTGTCGCTACCCACCTTCCTGAGCGGGATGCTGATTATCTTCTTCCTGTTTTATCAGCTGTCGCTGCATAACATAAACTGGTTTCCTGCTGGCGGCTATGTGGCCCTGCGCGATGACCCGTGGCAGTGGGCGCGGCATCTGGCGCTGCCGTGGCTGACGCTGACGCTGGCTGAAACAGCTATTTTTCAACGCGTGTTGCGCAGCAGTATGCTCGACGTGCTGCACAAGGACTATATCCGTACCGCGCGGGCAAAAGGGGTGCGCGAGTGGCGGGTATACTTCGATCACGCGTTAAAGCCAGCGCTTAGCCCGGTATTGATGCTCACCGGGCTGGAGCTGGCGGCGATTATGGGCGGCGCAATTGTCACCGAGAAGATGTTCGGCCTCGACGGCGTCGGACGGCTGGCGATTGATGCGGCGCTGGACGGCGATTTCCCGGTAGTGATTGGCACCACCATTTTCGCCGCCTGCGTGTTTATTGTCTCTAACCTGTTGACCGATCTTTTTCACCGCCTGTTTTTACGGAGTCAATGAAGGTGTAAGCACCCCGCTATACCTGGTGGCGATGGACCGGCACGATGGCGCAGAAAACCAGCGGAAAGAAATCTCGGTGAAAGGGTATGCGCGCCAGGGCGTGGGGAAGAGTCATTAATATTTCGAGCCTGGCGGCGCTGATGCCGCCGGACAAGAGGCCAGATTATGCTGCGGCGAAGGCCGGGAGATTACATAACGTTATTCCTGTTCGGGGCGGTTGCAAACGGTGAATACCGTTTCACCCGGCACCATTCATAGCTCCAGCCTGGATAAAGCCTTTCGTCAAACGGCTAAAAATATCGGGCTGGCTTACGATGCGCGGTGGGAAGACATTGACCGGTCGGTGCTTCCCATGTTCGCCCAGGTTCCGATGGGCCGCGTTGGTGGCATGTGGCCCGGACTCTAAAGGCGCAGCGGGTCGTAGCCCCGTTCAGCTGTTCAATGACATCGGCTTACTCCCCCCAGGAGGCAGGCCAAATAACCGACGCACCCAGTTCAGAAACGCGCCGTAAGGCCTGCCCAGACAAAGCATCATCAGCGCGGCGCCGAGAGTGCCTCGAATCAGCCCGCTTCCCGAGGCGCCGCTGAAGGCAATGATCAGCGCATAGATCGGCACCTGGAAACTGACCAGGGCCGCGCTGTCCCATAGCAGCTGAGACACCCGCCCAGGGCCGGCGCGCAGCATCAGCCAATCCCGCCAGATGCCGTAGGGTCTTGCGACCGGAACCATCAGGGCCGCTCCCAGAAGACGGGCGTGGAGAACCTGCTCCCAGGTCATACCGGCTATCACCCGTTCGTTAATAATGCCGGTTGTCGTGAAGAAGAGGATCAGCGCAGCGGTATCTGCAATAAATGCGGTGCGACGCATCGACCGTTCCGGGGGTTGAGGCAAATTACATTTCCTGTCGTGGTGGGGGGATTAAACGTCTTCTCATTCACCGAGAAGCTTAAAACTATAGCATACGGGCATTTTGCAGGACCGCGGCCGCACGCAGGTGCGATATCCGGCGCCGCTCATTGCGGCGGCCCTGACCTCCCGCCGTAACCGAAACCATTTACCTGCCGCTCCCCCCGGATTACAGGCCTGTTAATACTTAGACGCGCATGCTGAAACCCATTTAAGATAATCAACCGCATGCTAAGCGCACGCCTCGCCACTGTCCGCACGGACAAGATGCCGCACTCTGCAATGTGCAAAAAAAGATAACAAGCGCCCGTTACGGGCTGCTCACCAGGCCGGTACCACGATGCTGGCCGGAATATTGGCTTTGAATGGGATAAGACTATGGGTTCACTGGTATCCGCAGCGGACGATTCGCTGCTGCGGCACAGGTCGTTCGTCACTTTTTGGCTGGCGCGCACCTGTTCATCGTTTGGCTTTCAGATGTTTTCGGTTGCCGTTAGCTGGCAAATTTACGCCATCACTCACAGCGCGATGGCGCTGGGGATGATCGGTCTGATGCAGTTCCTCCCCTCAGTGCTGCTGGCCCTGCCCGCCGGACACCTCGCGGATCAGTTCGATCGCCGGCGCATTGTGCTGTTAGGCCAGTTCATCGAATGGGCGGCCTTACTCGGGCTGGTGGCGCTGACGCTGCTGCACTGGGCGGACAAAATTGAGATTTGGGGGCTGGTCTTCTTAATCTCGGTGGCAAAAGCGCTGGAGTGGCCGGCGATCACCTCGATGCTGCCGGCGCTGGTGCCGCCGCCGATCCTCGCCCGCGCGATGGCGGCCAGCTCCGTTGGGGGACAGGCGGCGGTGATCGTCGGCCCAACCCTGGGCGGCCTGCTGTACGTGGCGGGTCCGGAAGTGGTGTACGGCGTCTCCGCCCTGTTCTATCTGTTCTCGATTGTGCTGGTGAGCCGGCTGCGCTACGAGCGGCCGCCGCAAACCCGCCTGCCGATGAACCTCAAGAACCTGTTTGCCGGCGTGCATTTTATCCGCGAGAGAAAAGACGTGCTGGGGGTGATCTCGCTCGATCTGTTTGCCGTGCTCCTCGGCGGGGCGACGGCGCTGCTGCCGATCTTCGCCCAGGATATTTTGCACACCGGCCCCTGGGGACTGGGGATGCTGCGCGGTGCGCCATCGGTCGGCGCGCTGCTGGTGGGCGTCTGGCTCAGCCGCAACAAGCTGGAGAAGAACGTGGGCCTGATCATGTTCGCCTCGGTGGCCGGCTTTGGCCTGGCGACGCTGCTGTTTGCGCTCTCGACGAAGCTGTGGCTCTCCCTGCTGGCGCTGGCCGCGCTGGGCGGGTTCGATATGGTGAGCATGGTCATTCGCGGCGCGCTGGTGCAGCTGGATACGCCGGATGATATGCGCGGCCGGGTGAACGCGGTGAACGCCATCTTCATCAATACCTCAAACCAGCTTGGCGAGTTTGAATCCGGCCTGCTGGCGGCGTGGATGGGCGCCGTACCGGCCGCGGCGCTTGGCGGGATTGGCACGCTGGTGGTGGTGGCGGTATGGATGACCATTTTCCCGCATCTGCGTAAAAGGCAGAAGCTGGAAAATGAAGGCACCCGCTGATAGCAGAAACAAAGCCTGGAGATGCGGCGTACTTTATGCACGAAGCCGGAAACGTGCTGCTGAAATAATATTGACGAGCACGGCTCCGGCAAAAAATTATGGCTAAGCTCTTTCTCAACGAAATAAGCGCTAAAAAATAGATCCCGGATGCGAGGAGCGCGCCTGCGTTCATCCCTGAAATTTAGCGCCGGTGAAAGCCGGCGTATTTATATCAGGCGCGGATATCATCGTATTCGCGGGTATTATCAAACTCATGTTTAGCAAACGGACATAGCGGGATAATTTTACGCTGCTCGCCGCGCATTTTTTCCACCACCTTCGCCACCAGCCGTTTACCTACGCCCTGCCCTTTCAGGCTCGCGTCCACGTCGGTATGTTCAATAATGCTGAGATGCTCCCCGGTGGGCACAAAAACAATTTCGGCAACCTGATTGCCCTCGGCGTCATTGACGTAAAACTTGTTGTGACCTTCCAGTATTTCCATCACGTCCTCACTTATTTTTGGCGATACTTCAGGGCGCCGCTCGGGCAGGTATCAATGACGCGCACGACCGTGGCGACATCCACCTCATCCGGCACGATCCACGGCTTACGTTTCAGATTGAAGAGCTTCACGCTACCGCGTACGCAATTCCCCGAATGCTGGCAAATTTCCGTATTGAAGTAGACATCGATTCTCTCTCCCCTGTAGGCGCGAAACCCCGCGTCCAGTAGCTGCTTATCCATGACATTGCCCCATTATTTTTATTGTTCAGATCCTAAGCATAGTCCTGGCGGGAGGCGCTGACTACGGGCAGCAACAGAAACCCTCCGCCCCTATTTCGCCGGCCCCGGCGCCATTAATGCAAAATAAATGCGTTGATATTCACCAGTTTTGTAAAACCGAGCCTCAACCGGAGGCAGAAATATAGGCCTTGAGTCTTCCTGATTGCGCGCAGGGGGATTAAACTCATTCCACAATGATATGAGCGCGCAGGTACCCTCCCTTGAATCGTATAGTGAAGCTGGCCCCTCCGGCACTATTATTAACCTCGCCTTTAATTTCCGGCTGCTCTTTATCGCCGGCGATCCCGGTATTAGGCGCCGCATTTCCAGGCTGGTTCTTCTGTTTATTGGGCGGCGTATTTTTACTCATTCCCTGCCATATCCTGATCGTCCGCCGGGGCTGGCAGTCGCGATTTTCGCCGCTGGTCTTCAGCTATCTGGCGCTGATGTTCCTGTTCGCCACGATCCTGTGGTTCCTTTTCTTTGTTAACTAAGCCGCTATGACAAACTCCAGCCCAAGCGTATTACGGAAAAAGTGGCCCCTGCTGGCCCTCGTCCTCGCCGCGATCGTGGCGCTTATTGTGGTTATCTGGCAGCTCCAGACCTCGCCGGCCACCAACGACGCCTACGTCTATACCGACACCATTGATGTGGTGCCGGAAGTGAGCGGGCGGATCGTCGAGATGCCGATCCGCGACAATCAGCGGGTGAAAAAAGGCGATCTGCTGTTCCGCATCGATCCGCGCCCCTACCAGGCGATGCTCGACGATGCCAAAGCCCGGCTGACGACCCTCGATGCGCAAATCATGCTGACCCAGCGCACGGTTAAGGCCCAGGAGTACAACGCCCGATCGGTGGCCGCCGCCGTAGAGCGCGCCAGGGCGCTGGTTAAGCAGACCACCTCTTCCCGCACCCGCCTTGAGCCGCTGGTGCCGCAGGGCTTTGCCTCGCAGGAAGATCTCGACCAGGCGCGAACCGCGGAAAAGGCCGCCCGCGCCGAACTGGAGGCGACGCTGCTGCAGGCGAAGCAGGCCTCCGCCGCCGTCTCCGGCGTAGACGCGATGGTTGCCCAGCGGGCGGGGATTCTGGCGCAGATTGCGCTGGCGGAACTGCATCTTGAATTTACCGAAGTCCATGCCCCCTTCAACGGCGTGGTGGTGGCGCTGAAAACCACCGTCGGCCAGTACGCCTCGGCGCTCAAGCCGGTATTTACCTTAATGGATGACGACCGCTGGTACGTGATCGCCAACTTCCGCGAAACCGATCTTAAAAACGTCCGCCCCGGCGTTCCGGCGCGAGTCACCGTCATGACCAACCACGACAGATCCTTCGCCGGGGTGGTGGACTCCGTGGGCTCCGGGGTGCTGCCCGAGGGCGGGAGCGTGATTGAAGGCCTGCCGATTATTCAGAAGAGCATCAACTGGGTCCACGTTTCCCAGCGCTTCCCGGTGAAGATCGCCGTCAAAGATCCCGACCCTGAACTGTTCCGCATGGGCGCCTCCGCCAGCGCCGTGCTTCAGCCGCAGTAAGGGGAAGGCATGCAAAACATGTGGTCATTTCTGAGCCGGGAACTCCGCGATGTGCCGGGCCGGGCCAACTATACCCTGCGCCTGACGCTGAGCTGCGCGGTGCTGATAGTCCTGTTTATGACCCTGCAGATCCCCTTTCTGGCCGTCGCGCTGATCGTGGTGTTTTACGTCAGCCAGCCTAACGTGCTGATGATCAAGCTGGTGAGCGTGGTGTTTTTTATCACCGTCAGCGTGGCGCTGGGCAGCGTGCTGCTGATCATCAAATGGACCTATGATTATCCGCTGATCCGCCTGGTGGCCTCGGTATTCCTGTTTTTCGGCGCGATCTACCTGATGCGGGTGCTGGGCAAGCTGGGGATGGCCTTCTTCGTGGTGGCGCTGGTGGTTATCTACGCGCAAACCTTCCCGTCGATGACCAGCCAGAGCGAGATTCTGGTGCGCCTGCTGCTGTGGCTGTGGGTGGTTATTAATACCGCCATTGTGGTCACGCTGCTGGTTAACGCCTGTTTTCAGCAGGCATTTCCCGGCTACCAGCTCAAGGCGCGGATCGTCGTGCTGCTGCGCCAGGTTGCGCAGCTCCTCGTTCAGCCGGGGCCGCTGAAAAACCAGCCGACGTTTAAAGAGATCGCCGAAAACTTTGCCCAGCTAAACTCGCTCTATAAGCAGGCCACCCGCTCCAGTCCGGAGATTGCCGCCGACCCGCAGGGGTGGCAATCGCTGATGGCCGCCGCGCTGCATTGCTATCACCTTGCCGCGCTGCTTCAGCCGGGAGATGACCATCCCGCGGAGCGCCAGCAGCTCTCCGCCGCGCTCTCGGCGCTGGCCGGGAACCTGCACCCCGACGCGCTGCCCGCGCAGCCGGAGATCGTCGCCCAGGATACCGCCAACGGCGTGATCCTGCAGGAGATGGCCGCCACCCTGGGCAAGCTGGCCCGCGGCGAAGCGGTTGCGCTGCCGGCCGGGGAAGAGGAAAAAGCCCCGCTGCTGCTGCCCGATGCCTGGAGCAATCCGGCCTACCTGCACTTCGCCCTCAAAACGCTGCTGGCGACCCTGCTGTGCTACGTTTTTTATACCGCCGCCGACTGGCAGGGTATTCATACTATTATGCTGAGCTGCGTGATTGTCGCCCAGCCGGGGCTAGGGGCGACCCTGCAGAAGACCTGGCTGCGCATCGGCGGTGCCCTGCTCGCGACCCTGCTGGCGCTGCTGCTGATCGTCTACGTTCAGCCGCATACCGAGTCTATCGTCGGGCTGCTGGGGATGACTCTACCGGTGATGGCGCTGTCGGCCTGGATCGCGGCCGGCTCGGAGCGCATCGCCTACGCTGGGATCCAGATTGGCTTTACCTTTTCGCTGGCCTTCCTCAACTGGTTCGGGCCGCTAGCCAATTTAACCGAGCTGCGCGATCGGGTTATCGGCATCCTGCTCGGGGTGCTGGTCTCTTCGATCGTCCACCTCTACCTATGGCCGGATAGCGAAGCCGTGCAGCTAAAATCTCGCCTGGCGCGGCTCTACCGGCAGATCGCCGGCTACCTGCGCGCCGGGGATGATGAGGTCAAGCTGGTGCCCCTGTTCCACTCCCTGAACGGTGCCGAAACGCTGATGCATCGGGTGGCGGCCGAGCCGCTCAACGCCTGGGCCCACCCGCATCCGGAGGCCAAAACCTGGCCGGTCAAAGCGACCTGGCTCCAGGCCCAGGAGATCGTTCGCTTAAGCGAAGGCTACCGGCTGTACGCCGCGCCGGGAGATGATTTCCTGCAGCGCAGCGCCGCGCAGCTTCAGGCCTACGCTGATGATATCGAACGCCAGCAGGCCGCGCCGGAGCCGCTCCGCGGGCTTCATCCGGATCGCCGCAATCCCTTTGGTCCGCCGCTGGCGACATTACTGACGACATTACCGACGTGGTCGTCCGCACCTTCAGCTATTCCGCGACAGGCAGATAAGTCATGAGAAAAATGGACACCGCAGCACGCTATCTGCGCTACTCACCCCTCGCTTTCCTCCTGCTCGCCGGGTGCGCGCTGATTCAGGACGAGCCCGCGCAGGTCAGGATAGTCAACCCTCAGCAGGCGGAACTCGCGCAGGTGATTCATCTGGCGAACAGCGGCTGGCCGGCGGCCAGATGGTGGGAAGGCTATGACGACGCTCAGCTCAACATGCTGGTGAACCGCGCGCTGCAGAACTCCCCTACCATGCAGGCCGCCCGGCTGCGCATTTCGCAATCGCAGTCAACCGTAGAGCTGGCGCAGTCGGCAATGGGCGTGCAGGCCACCGCGGTGGCGGCGCAAAACCGCCTGCGGGTGACCAATAAGCAGTTCACCTGGCCCTACTCCTACTCTCTGCCGGTCGATAAAAACGGCCCCTGGTACACCCTGAATACGGTGGGCGTCGGCGCGACGCTGAATATCGATTTATGGGGCGCCGACCGCGCCCACGTCGCGGCGGCCATCGGCGAGAAGAACGCGCGCCAGGCGGAAACCGCCGGTATCGAGCTGGATCTCGCCAGCAGCGTGGCGCAGCTGTACTTCGCGATGCAGGCCACCTTCCAGAAAATCGAGCTGCTCAACCAGCTGGAAGAGATTGCCCGCCTGTCGGTGCAGGCGCACGAGCACCGCACCCGCCGGGGCGTGGAGGATAGCGTCGATATCGCCAACGCCCAGGCCGAGCTGCTGGCGGCGCAGCAGCAGACGATTGCCGCCAAAGGCACCCTGATCCAGTATCGCGAAACCCTGCGCGCGCTGATTGGCGCCGACGCGCACAGCATGCCGGAGCTCCACCCGGTTCCGCTGCCGACGCTACAGGAAACGCTGCCCGACTCGCTCTCCTTCGAGCTGCTGGCCCGCCGCCCGGATCTGCAGGCACTGCGCGGCTACGTCAGCGCTTCGTTAAGCCAGGTCGATGCGGCGAAGGCGGCGTTTTACCCGCACTTTGATATCAAGGCCTTCTGGGGATATAACGCGCTGAGCGTCGGGGATCTGTTTAAATCGACGTTCCAGCAGATCAACCTGCTGCCCGGCCTCTATCTGCCGATCTTCGACGGCGGCCGCCTGAACGCCAATTTGCGCTCGGTGCGCACCGCCAGCAATATTCTGATTAAGCAGTACAACCAGGCCGTTCTCGACGCCGTTCGCGACGTGGCGATAAGCTCAAGCCAGCTCAACGATCTCAACCAGCAGGCGGCGCTACAGAAGCTGAAGGTGACCGCCGCCCTGGCCACCACCCACAGCGCCAGCGCGCACTATCAGCGCGGGCTGATCAGCTACTACGCCGCCCAGGAAGCGCGTCGGCCGGCCATCGCCCAGCGGCTGATGCTGCTGGATATCCAGGCCCAGCGCCTGAGCACCGACGTGACGCTGATCAAAGCGCTGGGCGGCGACTATCGCAGCCCGCTGGCTGAAATCAGCGCGAAGTAACGCGTCCGGGGCGGCGAACGCAGCCCCGCAGAAGTGACCGCGCGCTTAGTTTAATAGCTGCCACTCTCGCGCCTGATTGACCGCCTGGATGCGGCCGCTGACCTGCAGCTTTTCGTACAGCTGCTTGAGATGCCATTTCACGGTTTCCGCCGAAATCCCCAGCTCCCGCGCCATTCCCTTATTCGAGTAGCCTTCGGCAATCAGGCGCAGGGTTTGCCGTTCCCGCTCGGTTAAGCGTACGGCTACCGGCGCGGAGCGCCCGGCGTTAACCGGGACTCCGGCGGCGGCAAACTGCGCCAAAAGCTGCGTCAGATCGGCGCTGAACTCCGCCCCTGCCGCGCCGCGTTTAGCGATCAGCTGCAGTAACGACGCCAGCGCCGGGCCGCCGTCCAGCAGACTGCGCAGCAGCTTCTGGCGTATTGCCCGCCGCAGCGCGGGAACGCCGACCGCGACGGCCTGATCCTGGGCATTCGCCTGCCACAGGGCCTGCGCCTGCAGCAGCCGCAGGCGCACGGCGAACAGCCACTCCCCGCAGCGCTCCTGGGCGGTCGCCAGCGCATCGAGCCGCTGCGCCGCCGCCATCGGCTCCCCTTGGGCCATCAGCACCCGACTGTGGCTTAAGGCCAGCGAGGCGTGCGCCACATCGCTTTTGCCCGCGTCGCCGGCCAGCGCCTGCAGCCGGGAGAGCAGCGCTTCGGCGGCGGAGGTATCGCCGTCCTGCAGCAGTTGGCTGATTCGCTCGGCCAGCAGCGGAGCCTGCGCCCGCAGCCACCCGCGCTGAACCGCCAGCCCTTCGGCGTGCAGCAGCAGCGACGCCGCGTCCTCCCTGCGGGCGTTGAGTCGCGCCAGCTTCGCCAGCACGATGTAGCAGCGGCTGAAGCCGTCGGGGGGACAAAAATCATCGATCATCTCCAGGCGCAGCGTCAGCAGAGCATCAATGCGCTGCGTCTCCCCCTGCTCCCAGGCGATTTCGGCGAGGATCGGCGCCAGCGTCGCGCCGCTGCTGGAGCGGGCGCCGGTCTGCCGTTCCGCAGCGTGCAGCGCCCGGCTTGCCTGGCGTTCCGCCTCCGCCAGATTGCCCTGGCGCAGGTATCCCTGGGCCATGACGAAGGCCCGGTACACGCCGACGAACAGATTGCGGTTGGCCTCGCGCGCGCCCGATACCCGCTGCTGCACGTCGAGCGCCTGCTGAGGCCGGGAGTCGGCCAGATGACAGTAGCTGAGAATATTGCACACCAGACCATCGACCCACACGTCGCCGCAGGGCACCTCCCGCAGCAGCGGCTCGACGATGGCAATACTCTGCGGAATATTCTCGGCAAAGGCTTCGCAAATCGCCCGCACCACGCGCAGCTTCACCCACGAGCTGTGGGCTAATCCTTCGCCGCTGGCCGCCGCCAGCGTTTCGAGCGCATCAAGCAGCCGGCGGGCATCCTGAAAGCGAAAGCGGTGCGCCAGCGCCCATGCGAGGTTAATTTGCAGCTCGATCCGCGAAGGGTCCAGATCCGCCGGCAGATAGCCGAGCCAGCGCACCATCGTGTCGATATCCCCCTCTTCCGCCAGCGACTGCGCCCCCGCTTCCGCATGCCCGGCGCCGCCCTTACCCGCGGCAAGGGCGTGGCGTATCGCCTCCGCCCACAGCTGCTGTCCGGCAAACCAGCTGCCGGCGCGCTCGTGCAGCTGGCGAATATCCTCCTCGCCTGCAGCACGGC
>OLIJ01000194.1_pt1 | contig 22880 bp, 22 predicted proteins | sample 1609731 | NCBI WGS metagenome assembly OLIJ01 (sample SAMEA4350159, study PRJEB24818) | metagenome | biome: human; feature: gut; material: faeces | place: Denmark | collected 2013-09
TGCGCTGACGTCAAAAATCCACAATATGAAGGCTGGGCCAATCGACGTTGAGGTGTACGCCAACTACGGCTTTGATTCAAAAGCGGTGGATAACGACGCGCAGCTCGATGCCTGGCAGGGCGGCCTGGTGCTGAGCCATACCAACGACGGCGGGGTCAACAAAGTAATCCTGCGCTATTCAGATAACTCGGATAACAGCGTATACAACAAAACCGACGATCTGACGGCGATTTACGCCAGCTTTGAGGGCAGCCACAAGTTTACCCAACAGGCGCAGGTGGAGTATCTGCTGGCCTTCCATGATTACGATAACGGCAAGGACAATACCGATAACCGTAAAAACTACGGCGCGATTATCCGTCCGATGTATTTCTGGAACGATGTGCATTCAACCTGGCTGGAGGCCGGCTATCAGCGCGTTGACTACGATCGGGGCGGCGACAACAAGGGCTGGAAGCTGACGCTGTCGCAGAACATCTCTATCGGGATGGGGCCGGAATTCCGGCCGATGCTGCGCTTCTACGTCACCGGCGGCCAGGTGGATAATCAGCATACCGCCAGGGTCAAGGGCACCAGCAGTGAGCAGCTTGACTCGTTGAACGTCGGCGGCATGTTCGAGGCCTGGTTCTAAGCGCAGAAACGGTCCCGGGTCGCGGCGTGAATGCCCGGCCCGGGTTCGCTCGGCGTAGCGCCTCGGGGCGACAGCGATTATATCCGCACCTTCGTGGTGACCAGCAGTCCGGTCAGCAGCATCAGGGCGCCCGAGATCACCAGCGGCGATAGCAGGCCCAGGTGGTCCAACGCCACGCCGCCAACGGCGGCCCCGCAGGTGTTCGCCAGCTGAATCACCGCGACCTGGATCGAACCGGCTTTTTCCGCCTGGTCTGACAGCGAACGGGTGATCCACGTTGACCAGCCCACCGGGATCAGGGCGAAGGCGAAGCCCCAGATAATCGCCACCGCGGAGGCCACGGCCTGGCTTTCCCCCCACAGCACCAGCACCGCCGCGCAGACCGCCAGTACCAGAGGCGCAACCGCTAAGGCGGTTTTCACCGAGCGTTTCAGGAGCATCGACGACAGCGAGGTCCCGACAAAGCTGGCAATACCAAAGCTCAGCAGCACCAGCGTCAGGCCATCAACGTCAAAGCCCGCGAGGGTCATATATACCGGGCGAATGTAGGTAAAGAAGGCAAACTGTCCGGCAAAGGCCATGAAAATCGCGCACATACCGGCCATCACGCCGGGACGCCTCAGCAGGCCCAGCATGTTTTGCTGTTGCTGCGACGCTTCGCCAGGCAGCGAAGGCAGCGCCTTCAGCACCCAAATCGTACACAGCACGCCCATCACCGCCGCCGCGTTAAAAACGTTGCGCCAGCCGATAATGCCCCCAAGGAAACTCCCCAGCGGCGCGGCAATCACCAGCGCAATCGACACCGCCCCGAAGATCACCGACAGCGCCTTTGGCACCACCCGCGTCGGAACCAGGCGCATCGTCAGCGACGCGGACATCGCCCAAAATCCCCCTAGCGCCATCCCCAGGCAGGCACGTCCCACCAGCAGCAGCCAAAAGCTGTTGGCAAAGGAGACCAGCAGGCAGGAGAGCGTCAGCAGCACAGAAAACAGTATCACCACGTAGCGGCGATCGGTGGTGCGGATAATGGACGTAATAAACAGGCTGGCAAACATTGCCACAAATGCGGTCGTGGTGACCGACTGTCCGGCCATCCCTTCGGAGATACCTAAATCCTGCGCCATCGGCGTCAGCAGGCTCACCGGCAGGAACTCAACGGTTATCAGGCAGGCCACGCAAAAGGCCACCGCAAAGACCGCCGACCAGTTTGGCCGCGCTGGCTGGCTGGCGTGTGACGTGGATGCATTCGAAGGAGTCATTAGTTACCTGCATGGTTGAACACGGGGAAGCCGCGCAGTGTACCATTTTAAATGTGACGAATTTAACGTTTTGACGACTTTTCAGGCTTTACAAGACCTGCTCAGCGGATCGTATCACCGGAAAATCGTGCTAACGGGAAAGCGGGGCAACACGCCCGGTAGGCTGGCGCGGAAGTGACTCAACCTCGTGCAAAACACGGGTAAGAGGGGCTGGTGTCAAGGAGCATCGCCCGCTGCGCCGGCGGCGGGCGGCTATCGGTCATCGCGCCTTACGTGCCGCCGTTACCAGGCCGCAAATCCACTCCTGATGTCCGTTAATCATCGGATTCGGCACGCTCGCCGCCAGCGTCTGCGCCGGAACGCCCTTCTGCGACTCCTGGGTCAGGATACGCACGCGGCCGCCGGGTAAATCCTCGAACAGCCAGGCATGAATGACGTCAAGACGCGTGGTTTCGTCGCCCTCCGCCCAGCCGTGCCAGGCAACGCGCGCGGCCTGTCCGACGGCCGGCGGAACGTATTCAACGATCTGCGCCTCAATCGGAAAGCCGAAGGTTGAGAAACGAAAGCGCGCATTCGCGCTCAGCAGCGGGCCGCTGTCGGCATCAACGTGGATATCCGCAACGTTGCTGTAGTAGGTCGGCCAGCGCGTCGTATCGTCGAGCTGGGCCCAGATTTCCGCCGCCGTCAAACCGCTGACGATGATTTCGTTGGAGGCAAAATTGTCGGTAGTTCCCGGCAGATACGCTTCCGGCCAGACGATGGCGCTTTGTTGGGTGGGCTGGTGCATCATTAACCTCGTGAGTGAACAGATTTTACGAGGTCAATGATGCGTCGGGGGATGATATAAATCGAATCACCATTTCGGATAAACATCATCACCGATAGTGATATCAGTGCAGCCAGTGAACGCCATCTTCCGGTAAAAACAGGGCGTTATAGCGCTGCTGCAGGGCGATAATTTCGCTCAACTCCGGCTCCAGCTCGCGGAGAAACCCCTGCGCCAGGCGGATCTGCGCATCGGTAATCGGCGCCGCCAGGCGAGACTTTTGCATCAAACGATACCAGTAGTGCAGGTTCTGCTCGCTGCTATCGACGACGCCGACCTGCCAGATAAGCAGAACCTGAGCCGCGTTTTGCAGATGCGCTTCGTTGGGCCGCTCAAGGTAGCGCAGGTACTCGCTTCCGGCGGTTTTTCCCAGCTGATCGATCATCGATTCCAGCGGGACGGGAGTAATACCCAGCCGTTCGCTCAGACGACGAATCGCACGACGAGAATCAGAGGTAAGTACCCGAAATCCTACAACAAATACTACCACCAGCGTGGCCAGTCCTAACCAGATCATGCTTCCTCTCACTCTATCGCAGCCCCACTATCATAATGGGAATTTGCGCGCTGTCGACTCCCGGGCGTACCATAATGTGACTTATCGCGGCTGCGGAAAGCTATCATGAAATCTGATATCAGAAACCTCGATCTTAATCTGCTGAAAACGCTGGATGCGCTGCTCGATGAACGCAGCGTCACCCGCGCAGCCCAGCGGCTGGCGCTGACGCAGCCGGCGGTGAGCGGCATGCTTACGCGGCTGCGCGATGCGTTTAACGATCCGCTGTTTATCCGCGCTCCGCATGGCATGATCCCGACCCTGCGCGCGCAGGCGCTGGCTTCGCCGGTAAAGCAGCTGCTGACCGATGCCGAAGCCCTGCTGCAGCCCGCCGTTTTCGAACCGCTTAACGCCGATTTCACCTGGACTATCGCCGCTACCGACTATGCGCTGAAAGCGGTGATCGTGCCGTTTATTGCCGCCCTGAAGCCGCTGGCGCCGGGGATCCGCGTGCGCATTATTCCGGAGTCTCCGTCCACGCTGCTGGCTCAGGCCGAACGCGGAGAGGTTGATATTGCGCTCCTCACGCCCCCTTCAACGCCGCCCGAACTCCACGGCCGGGCGCTGTACCACGAAGAGTACGTCTGTCTGCTGCGCGCCGACCATCCTCAGGCCGGCGCGCCGCTAACGCTCGACCAATTCTGCGCGCTGGAACATATGCTGGTGTCCTGGGAGGGTGACAGCTTTCGCGGGGTGACCGACGAGGCGCTGGCGGCAATCGGCCGTAGCCGGCGGGTCGGATTATCGGTGAGCAGCTTTTTGGTGCTCCCGGAAATACTGGCGGTAAGCGACATGATAGCAGTGGTGCCGCGCCGGCTGGCGACGGTCGCGTCAGGAATGCTCATTGTGCCGCCGCCGCTGACGATCCCGGGGTTTACCAAAAGCATGGCCTGGCACGAGCGCAACCATCGCGATCCGGCTCAGCAGTGGCTGCGGGAGCTGCTCTGGCAGGTGAGCCAGCCTGAAACAAGCCCTGGCCCTGCGGCATAAAAAAGCCCGGCGGGAAGGCCGGGCAACGTTACCAATACCTGATGCCTCAGGCGGTCTGCAAACTTTGTTTCTTCTTCTCGCGGCGAATTTTACGTTCTTCAAATACCGCCACGATGGCCATCAGGCAGATACAGCCGATTGCCGCCGCGTCCAGCGCGGCAAAGGTGCCCGCCCAGCCGGTGAGGCCGAAGATCGGCGTGCCGTCGGCAATCATCCCCAGGCCCAGCTTGGCGAAGCTGTCGCCAATCAGATAGGCGAAGGTGCCTTTGATGCCGTCAGCCGCGCCGATGGCTTTTTTCGGCACAAAACCAACGGCCGCGACGCCAATCAGCAGCTGCGGGCCAAAGACTAAAAAGCCGAGGGCAAACAGCGACATCAGATAGACATACTGATTACTGGCATGCTGATAAACGCCGAGAGTCGCAATGATCAGCGCCAGCGCGACGCAGGCTACCAGCGCCCGGCGACCGTTGGCCAGATCCGACAGCCAGCCCCACATCAGGGTGCCGACCAGCGCGCCGACTTCAAACAGGGTAAAGCCCTGAATCGCCACCTCTTTTGACAGCTTAAGCTCCTGGAAAGCGTAGACGGTCGACCACTGGTCGATACCGATGCGCACCACGTAGAGGAAAATATTGGAGAAGCACAGCAGCCAGATGACTTTGTTTTTCAGCACGTACTCCACGAAGATCTGCCATTTGGTCATCGCGCTATCTTCGGTTTCTTTATCTTCTTCGCTGATCTCTTCCCCGAACAGCTCTTCCGCATTGCCGAGGCCGTAGGATTCAGGGGAGTCGCTGCCAAAACGCAGGCCGATAAAACCTACGATCAGCGCGATAATCGACGGGAAGATAAACATCCCGATGACGTGGCCGTCGAACAGATAGTTGGCGCCAAACAGCGCTACCCCTGCCGCGCCCGCGCCGCCGAGATTGTGGGAGATATTCCACATCCCGAGGTACGATCCGCGCTTGCGTCGCGGCGTCCATTTGGTAATCGTCGAGTAGCTGCACGAGCCGCCGGTGCTCTGGAAGAAGCCGCTCAGCGCATAGAAGGCGATCATCAGGAACAGGCTGGTTGACCCGGCGCCCATGCTGGCGCTGAAGCCGAGCATACAGATGGCGGAGAGGATCAGCATAAACGGCAGGAACTGCTTGGTGTTTTTGCCGTCGGCGTAGTAGGAAACCAGCGTTTTACCCACGCCGTAGGTGATGGAGAAGCCCAGGCCAATCATCCCCAGCTGGGTCATGCTCAACCCGTAGGTGGAGATCATGTCGTTCTGGGCAATGTTAAAGTTCTTGCGGATCAGGTACATAGTCAGGTAGCCGATAAAGACCACCAGATAGGACTGCATGAACGGTTTAAACCACATCTTGCGCCGCACGTCGAGCGGCAGATCCAGGGTCGGCTTGCGCACCTGGTTTAGAAAGGCCAGCATAGGACACACTCCCGGTTTTCCTTTCATACTTCAAGCCCCAGGCGCGTTGGCGGCTCTCGTTTGCCGCCTTCCTGCAACTTAAACTATTTTGGGAAAATGATATTGAATGGCCGCTATTGTAAAAACTGGTCATGCGGCTGGCCTGAGACAGCGTCCAGGTGATACCGGGAAAATTTCTTAGTTTTTCCCGTATTGATGAAAAAAGGTGAGGTGCATCACGCTTCGCTGGCCGCTCTCGGCGCCTGGGCGTTTAAAAATGGCAGCAGCAGCAGCGCCGAAATGCCGGCGGCGATGGTAATCACCACAAAAAAGCCGCTCCAGTGCCAGACGTCCATCACCTGCGCCAGCGGCCAGCCGGAGAGCGACGCCCCCAGATAGGCAAACAGCCCGACAAACCCGGTTGCCGCGCCCGCCGCGTCCCGATGCGAGCACTCCGCCGCCGCCATGCCGATGAGCATCTGCGGGCCGAAGACAAAGAAGCCGGTGGTAAAGAAGCAGGCCGCCTGCATCACGTAGCTGGCAAACGGCATCAGCCACAGGCCGCCCACCGACAGCACGATCCCGGCGGCAAAAATCAGGTTCATCGGCCCCCGGTTGCCGTTAAACAGCTTATCCGAGCCCCAGCCGGCCACCAGCGCGCCGATAAACCCGCCCAGCTCAAACATGGTCACCGCCGAGTTGGCGGTCACCAGATTGACCCCCAGGGTCTCCGACATGTAGAGATTGCCCCAGTCGTTAATCGCCGCCCGCACCACGTAAACCAGCACGTAGCAGAGCGACAGCAGCCAGATATAGGGGTTCGTTAATACGTACTTGTAGAGGATCTCCCTGCGCGTCAGGCCCTGCCCCTCCTGCTGCTGGGCAATCTCCAGCTCATCGTGACGCCAGTCGCCTACCGCGGGCAGCCCCACCGCCTGCGGCCGGTCGCGCAGCCGCCAGCAGAGAAACAGCCCGGCGAGGATCGCCAGCATCCCGGCAATCATCATCCCGGCGCGCCAGCCGTAGTGCAGCGCCGCGGCGCCGATGACCATCGGGATCAGCGCGCCGCCCACGTTATGGGCGGTGTTCCACAGCGCCCACCAGCCACCGCGCTCGGTACGGGAATACCAGGCCGTCAGCAGACGGGCGCATACCGGCGAGCCCCAGCCCTGGAAAAAGGCGTTCAGCGCCCACAGCAGCGCAAAGGCCCAGAGTGAAGTAGAAAAACCGAACAGGATATTGACCACGCCGGTCGCAATCAGGCCGAGGCCCATAAAGTAGCGGGCGTTGGAGCGGTCGCTGACGATGCCGGATAAAAATTTAGACAGCCCGTAGGTGATGTAAAACAGCGTCGCCAGCAGGCCGATATCGCTGCGGGTCAGCACGTTGCTGGCGAGAATCTCCGGCACCGCGGCGTTGAAGCTTTTGCGCGTGAAGTAGAACAGCGCGTAGCCCAGCCAGATGGTCAGCAGAATATGGCGCCGCCAGTAGCGATAGCGTTCGTCGAGGGCCTGCTTATCGGCTATCGGCGCGACGTCAGGGGGGGATTTCATAAAGGTAAACATCTTCGTTCCTCAGGCGTAGCGCAGCGGCAGGCTGACGCAGACGCGCGTGCCGTGGGTGCAGGAAATGGTTAAGGTCCCGCCCAGCGCCGTCACGCGCTCGCGCATGCCGATCAGGCCAAAGCCCTGCCGTCCGGTGCCGGGCGGCAGCCCGCTGCCGTCATCCTCAAGCACCAGCATCAGCCGCTCATCCTGCTGCCAGCCCTGCAGCGTGACCGCGCTGGCGCTGGCGTGCTTGACGATATTATTCAGCCCTTCCTGGCAGACGCGAAACAGGGTAACGCGCTGGTTTTCACTCAGCATAGATTCATCGATGCGCCAGTCGAGGTGGCTGACCATCCCGCGATCTTCGAGCTCCATTTCACGCATCAGAGAACGTACCGCCTGTTCAAGGGTCAGATCGTCCAGCTGCCGCGGGCGCAGGCGCCCCAGCAGGCGGCGCACCGAGTCATAAACGCCCAGAGAGAGCTGCTCAATCAGCTGGCTGCTCTGCCTGACGCCGCCGTTCTCCGGCGCCAGGCGCTGGACAATCCCGGCCTGGGTGCGGATGGCGGTGATGGTCTGACCGATATCGTCATGCAGTTCGCGCGCCACGTCGCGGCGCACGCTCTCTTCGGTTTCCAGCAGGCGTTCCGCCAGCCGCCGGTTGCGCGCCAGCTCGCTTTGCAGCGACTGGTTCAGCTCACGCAGGCGCTGAATTCCGGCCCCCAGCAGCAGCCCGGTCAGGCTTTGCGCCAGCAGGGAGAGCAGCAAATCAACCGGATGGTCGTGCCAGGTCTGGCTGGCGATGAGGGCAATCGCGTTCATCAGGGCGGCAATCAGCGCCCCCTGCCAGCCGTAGTGCCAGGCCAGGGCGATAATCGGCAGCGCCAGGCAAAACGGCGTAAAGCGGGAGAGCTCGGCGGGCAGCCCCAGCTGCAGCCACAGGCTGACCATAAACAGCAGCAGATACCAGATCAGATGCCGCCCGCGCCAGTTCACCGGCTGCGAAACCAGCGCGGGCCCCAGCGGACGCCAGACGGTGCTGGTGAGGTAGTGCCAGATGACCAGGCAGGTCGGCGCCAGCGTCAGGCCGCCGGTCAACGTCAGCAGCAGGGCGTTGAGGCCGTCGCTGCCTTCACCGAGCCACGGCAGCGATTGCAGCAGCGCGGCGGCGATCAGCGCGCCGCCCTGGCGCAGCAGGGTCAGCCAGTCGCGCTGCTGGCGATAGCGCGAAATCAGCGCCACCGGCAGCAGGGTCAGCAGACTGCCGATCATCAATATTATCGGATGGGCCAGCGCCACTTCCTGCGCCAGCCAGAAGATCAGCAGCCATTCCGCTCCCAGCAGCACCGGCCAGTAGCCGCGCGGGCACTGCAGCATCAGGCCAAGGCGTAGACCGAAGGGAAACAGCAGTACCGCGAGATCCGGGCGCGCAACCACATGCAGGCTGATGCTCCACAGGCAGAACCACGCGGCGGAGAAGATAAAGAAGCAGCCGACGACCGAGAGCAGCCGCGAGAACAGCGCTTTCACTGCCAGCTATCGAACATGCGCCGCGCCAGCTCAACGTCGTTGCTGACGCCCAGCTTTTCCAGCAGGTTAGCGCGATGAACGTGGACGGTCTTTGGCGATAGCCCAAGCTCGGCGGCAATCTCTTTCACCGCCATCCCCTGGGCCAGCTTTTCCGCCACCTGCCGTTCGCGTTTGGTGAGCGGGTCCTGGCGACCGGCCGCCAGCTTCATGGCGATATCCGGCGTCAGGTAACAGCCGCCGGTCGCCACCGTACGGACGGCGGCAATCAGCTCATCCGGACTGCAGCGTTTGGAAAGAAAGCCGCGGGCGCCAGCGTTCAGCGCCTGCTCCACCAGCGCCGGGCTGTCGTGGACCGAGAGCATAATGGTCGCGATGCCTTTGGGCAGCTGGCTCAGCAGCTCGAGGCCCGATATATCCGGCATCGAAATATCGCAAATACAGACCTGCACGCCGCGGCCCGGCAGACCTGCCAGCGCCTCGCGGCCGGAGCCAAACTCCGCCACCACCTGGAAATCGGTTTCCAGCCCCAGCAGCTGCGCAAAACCGGAGCGGACGATAAGATGATCGTCAATAAGGGCAATGGAGGTCATGGCGTTTCCTGGCGGATAAAAAAAACGCGCTTACCTTAACGATAAGCGCGCTGCTGTTCAAGCCTTGAGCACTATTATACCCATCAGCCGCCGATGCCGGTGGTCACGCTGAAGGTGCGGGTCTCCTGCGGAGCCAGCGAGATCAGGCTGCCGTTACGCTGCGCCGCCAGGAATCCTTCGGGACGACAGGTGGCCGGTAGCGCAAAAGCCGCCACCTGCTGATCGCCGTTATAGAGGATCCAGCGGGTCACATAGTTCAGCTCCGCGCTGGAGAAGCGGGTGATGAACGTGGTGCCATCCGGAGCCGTCATGCGAAATTCAGGCCTGTCGGTGTAGCGATCCAGCCTGTCGGCAAAAAAGACGATTTCCGGATCGTAATAGTGCGGCTCGTTCAGTACGTCCAGCGAAGCCTCTCCTTGCAGAATGCGCCGGTTGAACGCCAGCCACTGCTCGGTCGGATGCACGTGGCCCGGTATCGACTCACGCAGCGCGAGCGCATCGTCGGGGACATTCTGGCTGAAGCTGGCCCCGGCCACATAGGCATAGTTCATATGGCACATATACTGGAGCGGCATCGCGACGGAGGCGAGGTTGGTGACCGCCATGTGAATATCAAAGAGCGCGCTCTCTTTATGCAGTACCACCGCGGGCTGCGCCTGATAGCGATGGCCGAAGCCCATCACGTATTCATAGCGTCCCGTGACCCGCAGGCTCTCCCCCTCCAGCTCCAGCCAGGCTTCATCCATCGCGGCGCAGGCCATTTCGCCATGCAGCGGATGCACGTCCTCCGGCGAAGGGCAGCCGTTCGCCAGCAGCCCGGAGTGGAAGGCGAAGCAGCCGTAGGTGGCCACCACTTCCGTCGCCGGCTTCGGCTCGCGGAACATATTGCGCATCGTCAGATCGTGACCATCGAACTCCGCGTCCCAGATCATTTGCCCCAGCCAGGGCAGAATGACCAGGTGGCCGCGCGAGTTCTCTACCCGCAGGCCCTCTACGCCGCTGGCGTAGCGGAACGCGGTCACCGTAAAGGCATCGTTTGCCAGCAGTACCCGAGGATGCTCGGTAAACAGCTGACGCCATAGGGTTAATCGTGTCGTCATGATGATTCTCCTCAGGAGGCCGTCGCTTCGGTCAGCGCACGGCGCGCTTTGCACTCACGCCAGAAGTAGACGCCCACGTAGATGAAGCACAGCATCGGCACCAGGAACGACACCTGCAGGGAGTGGAACATATCCGCAACGTAGCCCTGAATCGCCGGCACCACCGCCGCGCCGATAATCGCCATCACAATCACCGCTCCGGCCATTTCGGTATGCTCGTTATCAACCGTATCGAGGGTCCCGGCATAGATGGTCGCCCAGCAGGGTCCAAACAGGACGCTCACCAGCACCGCCACGTATACCGCGCTGAAGCTCGGCGCCAGCGCCACGTAGGCAAGGAACAACGCGCCGATCGCCGAGTAGATAATCAGCACTTTTTCCGGCGTGAAGCGCGTCATCAGGATGTTGGCAATAAATTTACCGATGAAGAAGCAGGCGAAGCTGTAGACCATAAAGGTTGAGGCATCGCGCTCGTTGATATCCCCCAGCTCCAGCGCCAGGCGGATCGTGAACGACCAGACGGTGACCTGCATCCCGACGTAGAGGAACTGGGCGATAATCCCGCGACGAAAGCGGGCGTTTTTCGCCAGGTAGCGCAGGGTATCCAGCGCCGACGGACGCTTATGGTTCGCCGTCTGCGCAACTTTGCAGGTCGGGAAGCGGGTCAGCAGGAACAGCACCATTACCACCACCAGTACCATAATCATGTACTTGTAGGGCTCAAGGGTGTTTTCCAGCATCAGGATTTTAAAGTTATGGATCTGCTCGGCGTTCATGCCCGCCATCTGTTTTTCCAGACTTTCACCATCGGAAAAGACCAGATATTTGCCCAGCAGGATGCCGGCCGCGGCGCCAATCGGATAGAACGTCTGGCTGATATTCAGGCGTAGCGTCGCCTGCGCTTTTGGACCAATCATTGAGCTGTAGGTGTTCGCCGCCGTCTCAAGGAAGCTCAGGCCGATAGCGATGGCGAAAATCGCGGCCAGGAACATGGTGTAGGTTGCCATGTGCGAGGCCGGGAAAAAGAGCGTACAGCCGACGATATAAAGCGTCAGGCCGGTTAAAATCGCCACTTTATAGCTGGTTTTTTTAATCACTAACGAGGCCGGAATGGCAATTAAAAAATAACCGCCATAAAAAGCGCTTTGTACCAGCGCCGAGGCAAAGTTACTCAGCGCAAATACGCTTTTAAACTGAGTAATTAAAATATCATTTAATGCCGCAGCGCATCCCCATAACGGGAATAAACAGGATAACAAAATAAACTGGAACAGAGGGGTTTTATTCAGATAGCCATCGGCCATCTGAACGATATTTTTATCGTTCATAGTGCTACCTTTTACAGTGCAGAGGGTTATTCGTTTAACGCCAGATACTCATTGAATTGCTCAATGCTGGGATAAGACGATTGGGTACCTTTGCCGGTGACGCTGAAGGCGGCAAAGAGCGAGGCTTTTTTCATCGCGGCTTCAACATCTCCGCTCTGGACGTAGTAATGCGCAAAACAGCCGATAAAGGCGTCGCCGGCGCCGCTGGTATCAACCGCGCTGACTTTAAACGCCGGGACGTGAACGTCCCGATCGCGCGTCATCCATAGCGCACCTTTCTCACCCATAGTGACAATAATATTGTTGAGCCCTTTTTCTACGAGGCTACGGGCGGCAGCACGAATATTATCGTAAGTATCAACGGGCAATCCGGTTAATATTTCCAGCTCAGTTTCATTAGGGACGAAAAAGTCACATTTGCAGGCGTAGGACATATCTAATTCACGCAGCGCCGGCGCCGGATTTAATAACACTTCAATTCCGTGTTTTTTACCAAATTCAATGGCGTGATAAACCGTTTCCAGCTGAACTTCAAGCTGTAAAACAATCAGCTGACACTTTTTTAAATCTTCGGCAGCGCGATCGATATCCTCCGGGGAGAGAAACTTATTGGCGCCTTTAATAATCAGAATACTGTTGCTGGAGTTGGCGTTAACAAAAATCGGCGCCACGCCGCTGCTGGTGCAGGGGACTTTTTCAACATAGGTCGTATTAATGCCCCAGGATTCCAGATTGCGAATCGTGTTATCCGCAAAGATGTCGTCCCCGACCTTGGTCAGCATCAGAACTTTGGAGTTAAGCTTGGCTGCCGCGACGGCCTGGTTGGCGCCTTTACCGCCGCAGCCAATTTTAAAAGAGGGCGCCTCGAGAGTTTCCCCCTCTTTTGGCATCTGATTGGTATAGGTGATCAGATCCACCATATTTGAGCCGATAACCGCGATATCCATTTTACTACCTCTTAGAAACAATCACATAACAATGATATTATAGTAACATTATCATGTTACTTCCGTATCATTTGTGACCATGATCGCGATTGCAGAATCACAGGCTGTTTATTTAACAGCCACCTCTGTTCAACCTCTCGGCATGCCCATAAAACAACAAGTACGAGCAATAAACATAAGACACTGAAAATAAAATACTTATAATTTAACAGGCGCGATCTTACCCGCTTTTAATTCTTGATAGCCCACAGTATAGTAGTGTGAATGCAGAATGTTTCGACGAACGAAAAATGTTACTAAAGGAACATTTTCGCCCAAACTTGCGGAGAAGGTGAATGGAAACAAAGCAAAAAGAACGTATCCGGCGTCTGATGGAGCTGCTCAAGAAAACCGACCGCATCCATCTCAAAGAAGCCGCACGGATGCTGGAAGTTTCGGTGATGACCATTCGTCGGGATCTCAGCCTCGAGAATGACGAACCGCTGCCGCTGACTCTTCTGGGCGGGTACGTGGTGATGGTGAACAAACCCTCATCGCCCTCGGTCAGCGCTCCGCCGGCGGGCAAAAGCCCCCACCACCGGGACGATTTGTCCGTCGCCATCCTCGCCGCCGGGCTGGTAAGCGAAAACGACCTCGTCTTTTTCGATAACGGCAGCGAGATGCCGCTGGTGATCGGCATGATCCCGGATGACATTACCTTTACCGGAATTTGCTACTCACACCGGGTGTTTGTGGCGCTGAATGAAAAGCCTAACGCCACCGCCATCCTCTGCGGCGGCACCTACCGGGCCAAGAGCGATGCGTTTTATGATGCCAGCAACCCCTCGGCTCTTGATTCGCTGAATCCGCGGAAGGTGTTTATCTCCGCCAGCGGCGTGCACGAACATTTTGGCGTTAGCTGGTTTAACCCCGACGATCTCACCACTAAACGCAAGGCGCTGGATCGCGGGTTACGCAAAATCCTGCTCGCCCGCTCCGGGCTTTTCGATGACGTCGCACCCGCCAGCATCGCCCCGCTATCGGCCTTTGATGTCCTGATCAGCGATCGTCCCCTGCCGGCAGACTACGCGCTGCACTGCCGGAACGGGTCGGTAAAAGTCATCACGCCGGATTCGACGAGCGACTAGCTCACTCGAAAAAGACGGCGATTTTATTGAACATTGAAGGATCGGACTGATTGCGCGTCACCTTCTCGACATCTTCCAGCTTATCGATTTGGCTGATCATCTGCTCGAGACGCTGGTCGTTATTGACCAGCAGCCAGATGCGGCTCTGATTGCTGTTTTGAATCGGCAGGCAGAGGATGCCTTCCACGTTGAAGGCGCGACGGGCGAACAGGCCGCAAACGTGGGTCATGACCCCAGGGTGGTTGCGTACGGTGAGTTCCAGAATAACGTTGTCATGAGTCTGCTGTTGCATGGTTTATTCCCCCACCATTTCTGTATTTGCCGCACCCGGCGGTACCATCGGATAGACTTTTTCTTCGGCATCGATTCGCACATGAATCAGCGCCGGGCCAGGACGGTCAATAATCGCCTGCAGCGCCGCCTGCGGATCGGCTTCATGATTTAAGTCGCAGGTTTGCAGGCCGAAGCCGGCGGCAATCTGCATAAAATTAATCATCCCCGGGTAGGTGGCGGCAAACACCCCTTGCGGATAGAACAGGCTCTGCTGTTGATACACCAGACCCAGCGCTTCGTTGTTCATCAGAATAATTTTTACATCCAGCTGATTTTCAGCGGCGGTGGCCATTTCCTGAATGTTCATCATCAGGCTGCCGTCGCCGGAGAAGCAGATAACCTTCCGCTGCGGGTTCGCCAGGGCTGCGCCAACGGCCGCCGGCAGGCCAAAGCCCATAGTGCCCAGGCCGCCGGAGGTCAGCCACTGGCGAGGGCGATTCAGCGGATAGGCCTGCGCGGTCCACATCTGATGCTGGCCCACGTCGGTGGTAATAATCGCTTCATCATCCACGCAGGCGGCTACGGCATTGATCAAACCATAATGAGAAAGCGGGTCCTGCTGCTGAGGGATGGTGCACGGGAATTCGCGCTGCAGGTCGGCGACCAGCTGGCGCCACTCATCCCGCGGCTGCGCTGCAACCTGCGGGATCAGCTGCGTCAGAACCTCGGCGACATCGCCCTGGATAGCCACGTGCGGCTGCTTGATTTTACCCAGCTCGGAGCGATCGATATCGACGTGAATGATCTGCGCATTCGGGCAGAACTGCTCGGTTTTACCAATCGCCCGGTCATCAAAACGCGCGCCTAAAACAATCAGTAAATCAGCTTCTTGCAGCGTAAAGTTGGTGCTACGCGCGCCGTGCATGCCCAGCATTCCCAGCGACAGCGGGTGCGCCTTCGGCAGCATGCCCAGCGCCATCAGGGTCATGGTGGTCGGCAGGTTGGCTTTTTCCGCCAGCTGGCGAACCTGCTCCGGAGCATTAATCACGCCGCCGCCCAGATAGAGCACCGGGCGCTTAGCGGCATTAATCATAGCCGCCGCTTCGCGTACGCTGGCGCCGTCAAACTCAGGCGCCGCCGCGCGAACGCCGGGCTCTGGTAACGCCTCCAGTTCGATGGTCGCGCTCTGCACGTCCTTAGGAATATCTATCCACACCGGCCCCGGACGCCCGGACTGCGCAATGCGAAAAGCGTCGCTCATCACCTGCGGCAGCTCGGCAATGTCGCGAACCAGATAGTTGTGTTTAGTGATGGGGATAGAGATGCCGTAGGTATCGACTTCCTGGAACGCATCGGTGCCAATCATTGAGGCCGGCACCTGGCCGGTAATACAGACCAGCGGGATCGAGTCCAGACGCGCGTCGGCGATGGCGGTGATCAGGTTTGTCGCCCCCGGGCCGCTGCAGGCCATACAAACCGCCGGCTTGCCCTCGGTTCGCGCCATGCCCTGGGCGATAAACCCGGCCCCCTGCTCGTGACGCGCCAGAATATGGCGAATCTGCTTACTTTGGCTTAATGCGTCGTAGACCGGCAGAATTGAGCCGCCCGGGATACCCGTTACCGTGGTGATCCCCTGACGTTCCAGTAAATGAACAACTAACTGCGCGCCGGTGAAGCGCATTTTTTGTGATGCTGTGCCCGAACTTGCCATGCTCCAGTCCTTTTATTCTGAGCCGACCTACCGGGCGAGGGTCGAAAAAAAACCCCGCTCGGTTTGCGCCGGCGGGGTTTGGAATCGTGTTGTTCCGGACCCTACGGCGCATTGCCGACGACGACCACCACACGCACGACGACCACCGCGGCAGGCGCGGTTTTTAGTAGGGTCGAAGTCAGCATGGAAGCGTTCATTAGGGGCCTTTATGTCGAAAAATTAACTGAATTTATACAAACACAGCTGCGGCCATTAAACAATGGATTTATTTTCAACCACGGAAATTTGCGCAGAGGATCACAATTTTTTAACCCGGCGACAAAAAGCAAAAACCCCCGCCGCAGCGAGGTTTTTTTCAGCATTTTTACGGCTGGTAACCGCAAGCACACTGTATTACGTCAACGCCAAAAGTATACGCGTTCGCGGAAGTTCACGCAATTTTAGCCACGGATTTTCATAAAATAGAGTATGGATCGGCGGCAAATTTTTGTCGAGAAAATACTGTTTATTTATACAGTTAATGCTTATACTGAAAGCGTTCACTCTGTGCCATTCGGGGGCCGCATGTTTACCGGCGCAATCAAGTCCTGGCTGAAACGGGTGGTGCCGTCAGCGCCTTAACCCTGAAAGAGCACACTGTGTTACGTCAACAAATACGCTATCTTCCGGGCACGGCAACGTGTTCAGGCAGGCGGCGTATACCCTGGCTGGCAACAGGCGGCGGAAAGGTACGCCAGCCGGCTGTGCTCCTTTACCGAGGAGACGCGTATGGGCACGATGGATATTATCGTTCTTATCCTGAAACTCATGGTTGCCGCGTTGCAACTGCTTGATGCTGTCCTGAAACAGTTCCGCTGATTCAGGTTCAGGTCGCACCTGGGAGGGGCGGGAAACCGCCCCTCTACAGGCGGTCTCCCTTCACCTGCGCCGACTGATGGAGAAATTTATGCCACCGCTGCTGATTGCTGCGACCACGCCGGATGACGCCGGGTTTCTCGCCCTGCGTAGCGAAAGCCTCGCGCAGCACTTTAATATGCTGCGCCGCCTGGCAGAGAACTGGCAAAGCGGAGAAAACCGCTTTAACGCGCCGGGAGAAAAGCTGCTTGGGGCCTTCTGCGGAGGAGCGCTGGTGGGCGTTTGCGGGCTGAACGTTGACGCCTACAGCCAGCAGCCGCGGGCCGGGCGCATTCGCCATCTGTACATCGGCGACCGCTACCGTCGCCAGGGCATCGGGCAGCAGCTGCTGGTGGCGGTGATCGCCCATTCCGGCACCTGGTTCGATTTCCTCAATACCCATGCGCCGTCGTCGGCCTGGCCGTTTTATGAAAGTCTGGGATTTCGTCCGGTTTATGATGAGCCGCGGGTGACGCATCGTCTGTTCTGCTCGCTGTAACCGCCTCTGGCTGGGTGAAAAAGCGCATGTTACAGTTTCACTACCCTGTCCCCACTGTGCCCCACCCTGATGACGATAAACGTTTTCTGCATTCTGCTGTTCGCCGCCCTGCTGCACGCTAGCTGGAATGCGATCGTCAAAGCGAGCGGCGATAAGATGTACGCGGCAATTAGCGTCAGCGGTTCGGCGGCGGTCATCGCCCTGCTGCTGCTGCCTTTCGCGCCGCAGCCGTCCCTCGCCAGCGCGCCGTATCTGCTGCTTTCCAGCGCCCTGCAGGTGGTTTACACGGTACTGGTAGCAAAAACCTACCAGGTGTCGGACATGAGCCAGACCTATCCGCTGATGCGCGGTACGGCCCCGCTGCTGGTGGCGATAATTAGCGTCGTGTTTCTCGGCGATCGCCTCTCCCCTCTGGCATGGTCTGGCATTGGGGTGATCTGTCTGGCGATCCTGGCGATGGCCTACAACGGGCGGGCCAGCTCGCGGCGCGGCGTCGTGCTGGCGCTGATTAACGCCTGCTTTATTGCCGGCTATACGCTGGTTGATGGTACCGGCGTAAGGCTGTCCGGCTCCGCGCTGGGCTACACGCTGTGGTCCTTTTTGATGAACGGTTGCTGCCTGCTGGTCTGGTCGATGGTCACCCGTCGCCGGGAGGTCAGCCGCTATCTGCGCCAGCACTGGCACAAGGGGCTGCTCGGGGGCATCAGTACGATGGGCTCCTACGGCCTCGCGCTGTGGGCCATGACCCAGGCGCCGCTGGCGGTCGTTGCCGCGCTGCGTGAAACCTCAATTCTGTTCGGCGCGCTCATCGCCTTCGTCCTGCTTAAAGAGCGGGTTATGGCCCTGCGAATTGTTGCCGCCTGCGGCATCGCGGCCGGCGCGATCCTGCTGCGCCTCTCTTAGCGCATCATGGCAACATTAGTTGCCGATTATTGTTTACAAAACCTGCCTTTAATTCCCTGACAATCGCCGCCGGGTGGTTGTTCTGTCATTTTTATGTGGTAGATTCCTCCATCGTTTACGGGATGTGCCAGTCACATGTTCTTCATTTACCTCTACTCACAAAGTATTCATCGACATGAAACGGCATAAGAACTTCAATTTGTTGTTGATGCTGGTCGTGCTGGTGGCCGTTGGCCAGATGGCGCAGACCATATATATTCCGGCCATTGCCGACATGGCTATCTCGCTCAACGCCCGCGAGGGCGCCGTGCAGAGCGTGATGGCGGCCTATTTACTGACCTACGGCGTATCGCAGCTCTTTTACGGGCCGCTGTCCGATCGCGTGGGGAGACGCCCGGTGATTCTGGTCGGGATGTCTATCTTTATGCTGGCGACGCTGGTTGCCATCACCACCCATAGCCTGACGGTGCTGATTATCGCCAGCGCGATTCAGGGAATGGGCACCGGCGTCGGCGGCGTCATGGCGCGTACTCTGCCGCGCGATCTGTATGAAGGCGCGCAGCTAAGACATGCCAACAGCCTGTTGAATATGGGTATTCTGGTCAGCCCGCTGCTGGCGCCGCTGCTTGGCGGGGTCCTTAATACGCTGTGGAGCTGGCGCGCCTGCTACGCTTTCCTGCTGGTGCTTTGCGCCGTGGTGACCTTTAGCATGGCGCGCTGGATGCCGGAAACCCGCCCGGCCGCCGCGCCGCGAACCCGCCTGTCCACCAGCTACCGGACCCTTTTCGGCAACGGCGCGTTCAACTGCTACCTGCTGATGCTGGTTGGCGGCCTCGCCGGAATTGCCGTTTTTGAAGCCTGCTCCGGCGTGCTGATGGGCGCCGTACTGGGCTTGAGCAGCATGGCGGTCAGTATCCTGTTTATTTTACCGATCCCGGCGGCCTTCTTCGGCGCCTGGTTCGCCGGGCGTCCGAACAAGCGTTTCCCGACGCTGATGTGGCAATCGGTGATTTGCTGCCTGCTGGCGGGAATTATGATGTGGCTTCCAGGGCTGATGGGCGTCATGACCGTCTGGACGCTGCTGGTGCCCGCCGCGCTGTTCTTCTTCGGCGCCGGAATGCTGTTTCCGCTGGCAACCAGCGGCGCAATGGAGCCGTTCCCGTTCCTCGCCGGTACCGCCGGCGCGCTGGTTGGCGGCCTGCAGAATATCGGTTCCGGCGTCCTGGCCTGGCTATCGGCCATGATGCCGCAGACCGGTCAAGGCAGCCTCGGGCTGCTGATGATGCTAATGGGGCTGCTGATTATGCTGTGCTGGCTGCCGCTGGCCTCGCGCTTTAGCCGCCATCAGCAGCCGGTTTAGGGCTTCCGCAGTTCTCCCCGGGCCGCGACGCGAAGCGTCCTGCCCGGGCGCACGATTCAGCTCATGGCCATTATGATTGCACCCGGCTCTGCAGCCAGTTGATAAAGGCGTCGATTTTTGGCCACTGGCGACCCGGCAGCGTGGTCACATAGTAGTGCTGATGGCATTTCAGCGTCATCTCGCCAAACGGAGCGATCAGCTCCCCGCTCTCCAGCCGCTTTTGCACCAGCCTTTTTCGCCCCATCGCCACGCCGACGTGATTCATCGCCGCTATCACCGCTAAATCGGAACGATCGAAGCCAATCCCCGACGATTGCGGCATATTAATCCCAAACTGCTGCGCCCAGCTAAACCACTCGTCGGTGCCGGAGTCGTTGCTCCAGGCCTGGCGATCGTGCAGCAGCGTGCAGTGCTGGAGGTTATCGGGATTCTGCTGCAGCTGGTGCTGGCGGGCATAGTCCGGGCTGCATACCGGCACAATCTCCTCGTCCATCAGGAAGTGGTGGCTGAGCTGCGAGGAGGGCAAATCGTCAAAGTAGATAGCCAGGTCGATGCCGGCGCGCTGCATATTGACGTTATCGTTGCCGGTCAGCACGGTCAGCGAGATCGACGGGTAGCGGCGGGTAAAGTCGCCCAGCGCCGGAACCAGCCAGCACTGGGCGATCGACGGCCGCGAGTAGACCGTCAGGGTCCCGGACAGCTCCTGGTTTTTGATATCCAGAATCTCCTGATTCAGGCTATCGAGGGATGACTTCAGCGCCCAGTACACCCGCCTGCCTTCATGGGTGAGTTCCACCTTGCGATGCGAGCGGACAAACAGCTGAATACCCAGCTCCTCTTCGAGCTGGTTCATGCGGTGGCTCACCGCGCTGGGCGTCAACGACAGCTCTTCCGCCGCCAGGGCAAAAGACTCGTGCCGCGCGGCCACCTCAAAGGTATAGAGCTTTGACAGCTGCCAGCCGTTGAGGAGCCGGTTACCGACCTCTTTTAGCGCATCCATCTTTTGCCTCCCCCGTTTCATGTCCGCTGATTGTAAAGAAAAGAGCCGCTGCCCGACGCCTTAAAGATGAATAAAAGTGACCCATGACGCAAAATACCGCCAGTTTTAGACGTTAATCACTACTTTGATTCAATCTGATTCACCTGAAGAGCCAATTATATCGTTTGTCAGCCGGTGGCGTTTTTCTGTTCAATAGGCGCAGATTATTCACAGGCGAGGTGGGGTATGGAATCGCAGATTTGGGTTGTGAGCACGCTGCTGATAAGCATCGTGCTGATCGTGTTAACTATCGTCAAACTGAAGTTTCACCCCTTCCTGGCGCTGCTGTTAGCCAGCTTTTTTGTCGGCGCAATGATGGGGATGAGCCCGCTGGATATGGTTAACGCCATTGAAAGCGGGATTGGCGGAACGCTGGGCTTCCTCGCGGCTGTTATCGGCCTCGGTACCATTCTGGGTAAAATGATGGAGGTCTCCGGCGCCGCAGAGCGTATCGGCCTGACGCTCCAGCGCTGCCGCTGGCTATCGGTTGACGTCATTATGGTGCTGGTCGGCCTGATTTGCGGGATTACGCTGTTTGTGGAAGTTGGCGTCGTGCTGCTGATCCCGCTGGCATTCTCCATCGCCAAAAAGACCCACACCTCGCTTCTGAAGCTGGCGATTCCGCTGTGCACCGCATTGATGGCCGTCCACTGCGTGGTTCCGCCACATCCGGCAGCGCTGTTCGTTGCCAATAAGCTCGGCGCCGATATCGGGACGGTCATCGTCTACGGCCTGCTGGTCGGGCTGGTGGCCTCGCTGGTTGGCGGCCCTCTGTTCCTTAAGCTCCTCGGCAACCGCCTGCCGTTTAAGCCGGTTCCCGCCGAGTTTTCTAACCTGGAAGTCCGTCAGGAAGAGACGCTGCCATCGCTCGGCGCAACGCTCTTTACCATTCTGTTGCCTATCGCGCTGATGCTGGTAAAAACCGTTGCCGAGCTGAATATGACCAAGGGCGGCACGCTGTACATGCTGCTGGAGTTCATCGGTAACCCGATCACCGCCATGTTTATTGCCGTCTTCGTGGCTTACTACATTCTCGGCATCCGCCAGAACCTTGGGATGAGCGTGCTGCTGACTCATACTGAGAATGGCTTTGGCTCGATTGCCAATATCCTGCTGATTATCGGCGCCGGCGGGGCATTCAACGCCATTCTGAAAAGCAGCGGGCTGGCCGATTCTCTGGCAGTGATTCTGTCGAACATGCATATGCACCCCATCCTGCTGGCCTGGCTGGTGGCGCTGATTCTGCACGCTGCGGTCGGCTCCGCTACCGTCGCGATGATGGGCGCAACCGCCATCGTTGCCCCGATGCTACCGCTTTATCCCGACGTGAGTCCGGAGATCATCGCCATTGCTATTGGTTCAGGCGCAATTGGCTGCACGATCGTTACCGACTCCCTGTTCTGGCTGGTAAAACAATACTGCGGAGCGAGCCTGAGCGAGACGTTTAAATACTATACAACGGCCACATTTATCGCATCCTTACTTGCGCTGGCCTGCACGTTCCTGCTTTCTTTCATCATCTGAGCGCCAAGAGACGTAATATGAAAAACGCTGACATGACCACTTTAATCGCACAGTTCCCGCTGCTGAAGGAGCTGATTGCCCTGAAAGAAACCGCCTGGTTTAACCCGGCGACCACCTCTCTGGCCGAGGGTTTGCCCTACGTCGGCTTGACCAGCGAAGACGTCCATGACGCCCGCGCCCGCCTCGATCGCTTTGCCCCGTATCTGGCGCAGGCCTTCCCGGAAACCGCGGCCACCAGCGGGATTATCGAATCCGAGCTGGTGGCAATTCCGGCCATGAAAGCGCGGCTGGAACAGGAATTTGCGCAGCCGGTCGCGGGTGAGCTGCTGTTGAAAAAGGACAGCCATCTGCCGATCTCCGGCTCAATTAAAGCGCGAGGCGGCATTTATGAGGTGCTGACCCACGCGGAAAAACTGGCTCTGGAAGCCGGACTGCTCACCACCGCGGATGACTACAGCAGGCTGCTGACGCCTGAATTTAAACAGTTCTTCAGCCAGTACAGCATCGCCGTGGGCTCCACCGGAAACCTCGGAATGTCGATTGGCATCATGAGCGCGCGCATCGGCTTTAAGGTCACCGTGCATATGTCCGCCGACGCCCGGGCGTGGAAAAAAGCGAAGCTGCGCAGCCACGGCGTGACGGTGGTGGAGTACGAACAGGATTACGGCGTGGCGGGTGAGGCAGGGGGGGAAAGCCCCCCAACAGACCCGGCTCTTTTAAACATCTGGAGCTGCCGACGGGGGGGCCAGTGGGAGACTTTGTGGGGGGCCGGTTCTTTAAAAAAAAAAAAATAGGAAAAGAGCGAAAGGGGAGCAGGAGAGAAGAGGAA
>OLIJ01000197.1_pt1 | contig 22602 bp, 25 predicted proteins | sample 1609731 | NCBI WGS metagenome assembly OLIJ01 (sample SAMEA4350159, study PRJEB24818) | metagenome | biome: human; feature: gut; material: faeces | place: Denmark | collected 2013-09
GACGGCTTTGCGCTCGATGGCGAGCAGGATGAAGAAACCGGGGAAAACCTGCGCGATATGGCCAAATCCGTATCGGCCTGGGCATCCCGCTGGCGGATTCGCCAGTTTCAGCAAATTGGTGGTGCGCCTGTGACTGTATGGCGTGAGTTGCGTCGCCTGGGTGATCAGCGCCTGACTGACAGCCGTATGGATGCGGTGCTGGCGGCGGCTGATGTCGGGGACTGGGCGGCCTATACACAGTTGCAGGGTGGCGCACTGGTTGCACGTCGCGATCTGGTTGTGCGTCTGGCCTATGAAATCACTGAACAGGGTAACGAGTACGCAGAAGATGTTCAGCGTGTGCAGGGTATCTATTCTCCTTTGATCCCTGATTCCGAAGTTTGCACCCGTCTGGTTAAGTGGCAGAAGGTTGCGAAGTTGGCCGAAGCGCCAGCGGAGGCGGGTTTTTCTGGCGGCAGCGCCGCCCCTTGGAGTTCTGTCAATAACTGTACGGAGGGAGGAACCCGGAGGCGGTTAAAACTGGAACTGAACCAGCGAGGCTTTGCCGGAACGGATGAAGAAATCGACATTCTGAAGCGGGGTGGCGGTCTCAAATTTGGCCGATCTGCCCTGATTTACAGGAAAGGGAGGTTACAGGAGAAGCGGAACAATCCGGAAAACGAACAATGGCCGGGTTGGCAGTAGTGGTGTGTAAGTGCGTGATTAGTAATGTGTAAATTGCGTTTTACGCTAATTATCATTTCACATATTGTGCGTTTGGGTATACTGTATGGTTATACAGTATTTTGTTTTGTGGGAGGGCTGCATGGATATCTTAGAGGCATCAGCAAAGCTGGAGCGCATCGAATTACTGGCAAAAATTGCCCATGTAAGTGAGATAAGCGCGAAGGAAAAGACTATTGCCTTAACTTGGATCGGTGAAATTGCTGAAGAGATGCGGAACGTAGTCAAGGGGGAAATAAAAAACCCCCAGAGCGGGGGCATTTTAGGCAGCGGGCGCAGCCTTCAATAAATCCAGAGCCATTTGCTTTTGGTCGGGTGAGAGATTTTTGAGCAATGTTTGCACCAAGGAATCACCCGTTTTAGCGCTGGGGCTGAGAGTGTGGGAAAATGTCAAATTCATAACAAAGGTGTGCCCACACTCCACATCAGCACAGGCGCAGTAAATATCTGCGATCTGGCGGTGCTTCCGGTTAGTCTTACGAATCACAGCCTTTGAGCCGCACTCCGGACATTCAATCTTCAGGACTCTCATATTCCATTCTCCGGCTGTCAAATAATGCCTGGATTTTAGCCTTTTTTGCCTCATGCTGCACCCTCCGCCGTTGTTTCTTCAGCAAAATTTAAGTGCAGGTGGCGCGGGATTTCCGGATCGCTGTTGATGGCCATCGCCAGTCGGCGCTGAATGGGCAGCACTTCATTCTTTTTGTAGGTGCGTTCAACCTTTTCCGGGTCGCCCAGTCCGGCAGTATTCTGCGGAACGATACCCGCAAGCCCGGCCGGGAAGCGATGTGCGTTCAGAATGTCCTGGGCGCTGATGTTCTTCACGCTCGCAAATTCATCTTTGGCCGAAATGTCCCCCATCTCAATAAACTTGATCGCGTCACCGTCGCCGCCAGGGATATTCACCAGGATGGTGGAGAAGTTGCCGATCCCCTTGCTGTCCCGCAGCTGCTGTTCAATTTCCTCCTCCATTTCGTCCGTCATGCTGGGGTCACGGGTATACAGAATGCCGCCCGTGTGGGCGCCGTTGTGGTAGTAGCGACGGCGGAAGATAACCGCCTCACTGTTCAGCAGGGCAGAGTGAACGCCGCCGATGTAGTCCGGCAGACCATAGATGTGCTGCTGCGGGTCGTACATCTTGATGAAAATGATATCTTCAGGCGGGAACGCCAGCGGCTCGCCTTCCTGTAAAACCACATAATCCCCGGGCACAGTCTCCGCGTTTTCTCTCTCCTTTCGTCGGCGGAGGTAAAGCCCCGGCAACGGCTGAAGCCCGATCACGTCTCCCCAGCCATTACGGATTTTGGCCACAGCGATATCACCAAACGTCAGGTAGTCAAAAACAGCGGCCTCCAGCTCGTCGAACGTCAGGCCGCCACCCTGATAATCCGCCGTAACCATGTTTTTACGGGCGTGGATAATCCCTCCGTGCTGGCCGTTCAGGTTGATTAGCTGAGCCAGCGCCAGACGGTCAATCGGCTGGGTGTAGTGGTCGGCGGCGTTGTCGTACCAGATTTCCCGGTAATCTGTTCCGGTAGTCAGTACCGGTTCTGGTTTGCCAAAGCTGATAATACTCATTTTTTTTGACTTTTCGCCGCGCTGTTCGCGCTTCACAAAACGTTTCTTTTTGCTCATGCTGCCTGTTTCCTTACACCCCAGCGGGATTTTGGTTTGTTTTCGTAGTTGAGTGGTTCGTTATGCAGGGCGTGGGTGATTGCCCAGAACGCCTCTGCGTGACCAGTGTCCTGGCTGCGGTCAGCGACAAAGGTCATGGCGTTACCGCTCTGTGTGGTGGTGCGCCGCACAGACATAAAGCTGGCCGGGATTTCCTTCAGGTTTTTATCCCACTCGATACGCTGGCTTTCCACCACGTCCGCGGCCTTAAGTACCAGCTGGTTTTTGGTGTTCATGTCGTAGCGAATCGGGACAACAACTTTCATGGCAAAGTGCTGGATGTTGTCAAACACCCCCTGGCCGATCCCGGTCACGTCCACGCCCAGATACGTGAAGTTGTACTGGTCAAACAGCTTTTCGATCTGCTTTGCCTGGTAGCGGAAGTTCATTCCTTTCCAGTAAATCACCTTCAGCACACGGAATTTTTCCACGGCAAACATCGGCGGGGCGACGATGACGAAACACGACAAATCGCCGCTGCGTGCCGGGTCAAAGCCGCCCCAGACTGGCCTGTCACCAAACGGCCGTTTAGCGTCCGGGTCGTGATCCTGCCAGGTGTCCACCTCCACGCCGCACGCTTCCAGGTCGGAAAAGCTGAACACAGAATCCTTGCTGTCCACGAACACGCACATATAAAGCATGTCGAACGTGGCGGTGTTGTAGCGGTTGCGCAGCTTCTCGATGTTGGCCAGATTGAAGCCACCCGCAATGGCATCTTCCATGGTGATGACATAGCGCCACTGGCCATCCGGACAGAGCCGGCCACCGTCCCGCATTTCATCGAACAGCGGAAATTTGATGGCCGCGCGTTTCTTGCTGCCCTGTTTCCACTCTTCACCCGTCCAGAACGGGTACGCCTGGTGTGTTTTGGCCGATGGTGTGGAAAAGTAGGTGGTACGCCATTTATCATGGGTGGCCATCGCACTGGCCACTTCATTGAGTTTTGCGAAGTTAGGCACCCAAAAATATTCATCACAGTAAAGATGGCCACTGTATGACTGCGCGGTGTTTTTGTTGGTAGACAGAAAACGCAGCTCTGCGCCGTTGCTTAAGCGGATCGGGTTCCCGGTCAGCGTGATGCCAAAATACTGTTCTGCAATGTTGACGATGTAAGACCGGAACACCTCCGCCTGGGCTTTGGACGCGGACAGGAAGATTTGCGGATCGCCCGTCATTACCGCGTTTTCGAACGCCTCAAACGCAAAGTACCACGTTGCACCGATCTGGCGACTTTTCAGGATGTTCCTGACCAGCTGGCCAATATTGCGGCGCAGGTGTTTCTGATATTCGAAAAGATGTTCGTCCGCCCAGGTGTCAAAATCCTCCTGGGTCAGAGACGAAATATCGTTTTTCTTGTACTTGCGTTTGCCGCGCGGTTCATCCTCGCTATCCCCTCGCGCAGCTGCCTGCCGTTCTCCCTGGCTGGAGGCCAGCTTTTCTTTATGCTTATTGCTCTGTGCGCGCAGCTTTGTGGCGTGAGCAATAAGCAAATCCATTTCTTTTAAATCCAGGTCTGTTTTATTGTCGCGGGACGCTAACAGCTGGTAACGGCGCTCTATTGCCTCCTCTGTACTTTCGAAACTGAGCAGGTCAGCCCATTTATATTTCTCCGCCCAGTAGTAAACGATCCGCGCATTCGGCAGATTTAATTCTGATGCAATTTCTTTAGGCGTGTAACGGCGCAGGTAAAGTGCGCGGACAACGCCTCTTAATTCGTCTGAGTATTTAGCCATAGATTTAATTATGCCGTGGTGCTGATGAAAAAACGGCGGGGTTAATTCGGGGCTGTTCGGTAATGACTTATAACCGAACTGTTCAGAATAAAGCGTAATGCGGGGATGTGTTTAATTAGCAATAATCAACTCCACAGCAAGGGAAACAGTTAATCGACAGAGGGGGAAATATGTGTCGCATTTAAAAACTGGCTGGCTGTGTGTTGCTACTGAAGGCGATACGGTTGATGGACGCGTACTGGAACGGCAATGGATTATCGACATGGCCGAAACCTATGATCCTAACCATTACGCCGCATTGATATGGCCAGAGCATGACGATTCATGTGGAAACTTCGGCGAAGTGCTGGAGGCGATGTGGCAGGACGGTGATGACGGGCTGGCGCGGCTGTATGTCAGTCTGTGCCCGAATAAACGCCTGATTTACGCAAACGACGAAGGCCAGCTGCTGTATTTCTCCGTAGAGCCGGAGCTGAACTGGCGCGGAGGGGATCGTACATATCTGATGGGGCTGGCAGTAACAGACCATCCGGCCAGTGTAGGTACAACACGATTGCGTTTTAGTCGGCGCAAATTAAATAAACAGGGATATTACAGTTGTGTGATTTCCCGTAACGGTAAAATTACGCAGGAAGGGAAGATGAAAAACTGGCAGAAATTGTTTGGTATTAAGCCGAAGTTTGAAGATGAAAATTCGCAGGACGATCCACCTGCTGATGATAAATTGCAGGCGCTGGCGAGCGCTCTGAACGATCTGGAAGCGCGTGTGGGTAAAATTGAAACCCAGCTTAATTCCGTGCAGGACGATGTTGACACTATTACCGAAGTAGTGGATACGGAGGAGTTTTCCGTGATCCGTGATAACGCCAAAGAAATTGTTACCCGATTTAACGAGCTGGGTAATAAAGGTGGTCAGCGTAAACAGCGTCAGGTTCCGTCTAAATCCGGAAAATTTAGTTACCTGTAATTAACCGCAACGCGAATAAGCAAAACAATTTTATTATCGCTTAATTGCGAGGGAGTCTTATGTTACTGAATAACCGTGCGCGGGATTTACTGGATAATTATACGGCGGGGATGGCGCAGCATTTTGGCACGCAAAACCCTGGCCGTTATTTTTCGCTAAATGACCCGCAGGAAACAGCGCTGCGTCTGGCCATGCTGGAGTCCGTGGAGTTTCTGAACTGGATCACCACGCTGGACGTTGACCAGTTGAGTGGCCAGGTCGTCAACGTGGGCGCGTCTGTTCTCCATACCGGGCGCAGCGAAACAGGCCGTTTTGTCCGTCAGGTAGGGGTTGACGGCAATACTTACTCACTGGTTGAGACTGACAGCTGCGCGGCGCTGCGCTGGGATCTGCTTTCCGTCTGGGCGAACGCCGGAAAGGAAGAAAACGAGTTTTACAATCTGGTGCAGACCTTCAGCACCCAGGCGTTTGCCATGGACATGCTGCGTATCGGCTTCAACGGTACACACCGCGCCAAAACCACAGACCCTAAAGCCAACCCAAATGGTGAAGATGTCAACATTGGCTGGCATGAAATCATGAAAACGATGCTGGACGGCAAGCAAATCATGACCGATCCGGTGGTGCTCGATCAGGCGGGTGATTACAAATCGCTGGATGCGATGGCCTCCGATCTGATTAACGCAAAAATCCCGGCACAGTTCCGCAATGACCCGCGCCTGGTGGTGCTGGTAGGTGCTGATCTGGTGGCTGCTGAACAGTACCGACTGTTCCAGGCTGCTGACCGCCCAACGGAGAAAATCGCGGCGCAGCTGCTGGGTAACACCATTGCTGGCCGTCAGGCGATTATCCCGCCGTTCATGCCGGGCAAACGCATGGTGGTTACGCCGCTTTCTAACCTGCACATCTACACCCAGCGCAACACGCGCCAGCGTAAAGCGCGCTTTGAAGATGATCGCAAACAGTTCGAAAACAGCTATCTGCGTAATGAAGGCTATGCGATTGAAGAGCCGGAGCTGTACGCGGCGATTGATGAAAATGCCGTGACCATCGGCAAACCGTCTGAGCCAGTGGAGGGTTAAACATGTCTCTTTCACCCGCGCAGCGGCATAACCAGCGCATTGCGATGGAACAAAAGCTGAAGCAAAGCCTGGCCGTTGGCACCATGGAAAGCATGCACCTGCTGATTAAGGCGCTGGAAACAGACGTGGAACAGGTGCGAAGCCTGCCGCTGATTGCCGATCGCGTTGAGCATAAGCGCAATGTGCTGCTGCCGAAATGGGTTCCGACAGTGGAAGCGTATCTGGCCAGCGGCCAGGTGTATGCCAATCCGGTTCTGGCGTGGTGCGTGATCTGGCTGTTTGACGTGGGCGATCTGGATAAGGCGCTGGAATGGGCTGATATCGCTATTGCCCAGCAACAGGCTACACCGGAACGGCTGCGCAGCAATTTTCCAACGTTCGTGGCCGATACGATGCTGGCCTGGGCGGAGGAGTCTGCGGGGCGCGGGGAAAGCATTGAGCCGTATTTTTCACGCACGTTTGAGAACGTGGCCACCCGGTGGCGGCTGCATGAGCAGGTGACAGCGAAATGGTACAAGTTCGCCGGGTTGCAGCTGCTGCGCGGTGAGGATGGCCAGAAAACAGCTGCGGGTGTGGACGATGTGGAAACACTTCAGAAAGCCGATCAGCTGCTGGCCACCGCAGAACAGTATTACCTGAAAATCGGCGTTAAAACGCAGCGGCAGACCATCGCCGCACGTATCCGAAAACTGACGCAGGGTTAAAGACTACCGCAAGCCAGGCGGGCGCGGTGGAGGGCAGAAACACGATGTGAAGCTGCGCCGTGGAAACCGGACAGCCCGCCTATTTTTTCGGGGGAGCCATGTTTAGTGGAAAGCCGCTTGATTATCAGGACGAGCCGCTAAAAAACGAAGGATTCTGGCCAGACCTGAACCTGAAGGATTTTCAGGCACAGCGAGCGATCCCGGCTGATGTTGAAGCGGACACCGTTGCCCAGGCACTGCTTGCGGCCGTGGCGGAGGTGAATGCGGAGCTGGAAAAAGTGGAAGCCAGCTGGAAGGCAAAAGGGGTTCTGAGCGCAGGGGACGCGCCGGGGGCACGGATGGGGGAGTTAAACGCCCTCTGTGCGCAGTACATGAAGGCGGTTTTTGCCAGGGCAAAAGCGGACCTGTTGGGGGAGTTTGCCACCGTTGGGCGGCGTGACTCTCACCCAGGCCAGGAAAGCACGGAAACCCGCGCCGGGTTACTGGCAGAAGCATCTGTTGTGATCCGCCGTATGAAGGGGCTGAAAAGAGCAACGGTGAAGAAGGTATGAACCAGACACAGCTTGAAAACCTGACGGCGTTCTTTACCAGCAACGTGCCAGCCCGTGCGATGAAGGCTTTTGGCAGCGTTGTGGATGAAATGGAGTTCGTACCGGCTGCAAAGGATTTGGGGCTGGGGCAGTACCGCCAGGCGGTGATTCGCTATGACGCGGTACTGAGCTGGGAGCGTTTCCCGTATCGCCTGTTTCCGCCGCAGCTGCTTATGTCGCTGATGGCTGCCTGGCTTGATGAGGCAGACAGGGAACTGCTGGACGAAATCGGGGTAACTGAGGCGGATCCGCAATGGGATGTGTCGGTGGCTGATGAAGAAACTGCCGATATTGTCCTGACGGTTCCCATGGCGGAAGAGCTGGTGATCCGTGAGGACGAAAAGGGATTAATCCCCTGGCAGGGAAAGCGCTGGTCGCTGGTTGAGCCGGAGATCTGGACGGCGCTGACGGCAACGGTTTACGGCGTGGATGAATCCGGTGCGCCTGTGGGCGATGCGTCGTGATTGCCGGAGGGGAGCTTAACAAGCGCCAGCTGGCGGAGCTGAAAAAGGCGCTGGCCAGCATGGAGCTGCCGCCCAAAAAACGGCAGCGGCTGCTGTGGCGAATGGCGAAATATGGCGTTATTGCCGCTGCCAAGCGCAACGTGCGGAACCAGGAAACGCCGGACGGGGAAGGCTGGGAAGGGCGCAAAACGAAGCGCAAAGGCAAGATGCTGCGCAACATGCCGAAACTGCTGCATATCCGGGAAATGCCTGAAATTCAGGCCGTGCGGATTTACTTGCAGGGTGGCGGCTACCGGAACGGGGATAAACCTGTACCCGCTGGCACCGTGGGGTATTCACAGCAGAACGGTATGCGCGTTCGTGTGAGTCGCGCCAGCCAGCCGGGAAAGGTACAGGCGGGAAAGATGGCCACCGCTGCGCAGGCAAAGAAACTGCGCGCGCTGGGCTACCGGGTGCGACGGGGTAAACGCTGGAAAAAAACCACAATCCGGGAAATAACCAGCGAAATGCCATACGGACAGGCGGGTTTGCTTATCCGGAAGTTAAGCGGCAAGGCTGTAAAAACGAGCTGGACTATCGATCTCCCTTCCCGCGTATTTCTGGGAATGGGTGATGAAGATTTTAACAAGGCGCTGGCACGCCAGCTTCAGGCCATCGGCTTTGGCTGGGATGTGAATGCGCAGGATATCAGGGGGAGAACATGACCTGGCCAAATGTGACCGTTAACCAGGTAAACCAGCTACTGGGCGAAACCAATGAAGTGGAACGCACGGTGCTGTTTATCGGTACGGGAACCAAAAATACAGGTAAGACCCTGGCTGTAAACACCCAGAGCGATTTTGACGCGCTTCTGGGTGAGGCGGACAGCCAGTTAAAACGGGATGTGCTGGCGGCAATGTCGAATGCTGGCCAGAACTGGTGGGGGTTCGTCCATGTGCTGGCAGCTGACAGCGAGCCGGATGCGTGGGTTAAAGCGGTGCTGGCCGCGCAGGTGTCGTGCTCTGTTGAAGGTGTGGTGCTGTGCAATGACATTTCCACAAAGGCGGAGATTAACCAGGCCGTTAAGCTGCGCGCGGATCTGATCGCCAAATATGGCCGCTGGGTGTGGTTCATTCTGGCCACACAGGGAATACAGGAAGAGGAGGGACAGGCGGATTACCTTGCGCGCGTGGCCATCCTCCAGGACGGCATTGCGGAAAAAGCGGTGCAGCTGGTTCCCCGGCTCTGGGGGAATGAACCGGGCGTGCTGGCTGGCCGTCTGTGTAACCGTGCCGTCACCGTGGCGGACAGTCCGGCGCGTGTAAAAACGGGGGCACTTGTCAGCCTGGGCAGTGATGAACTGCCGCTGGATGGCACAGGGGCGGTGCTGGAGCTGGCCACGCTTCAGGCGCTGGAGGCGCAGCGCTTCAGCGTGCCGATGTGGTATCCGGACTATGACGGGTTCTACTGGTCAGACGGCCGCACGCTGGACGTGGAAGGGGGCGATTATCAGTCCATCGAGACGCTGCGCGTGGCCGATAAAGCCGCACGCCGGGTGCGTCTGCTGGCCATCGGCAAAATTGCAGACCGTTCGCTTAACAGCACACCGGGCAGCATTGCCGCACACCAGACGCTGTTTGCGAAGCCGCTGCGCGAAATGTCCACGGCAGCAAACATCAACGGGGTTTCATTCCCCGGCGAAGTGAAGCCGCCGCAGGATGGTGATGTGACCATTGTCTGGAAAAACAAAAAGGCGGTGGAGATTTACATTGTAGTGCGCACCTGGGAAGTGCCGCTGCAAATCACCATTAGTCTGTTACTGGATGCCAGCCTGGAGGTCGCCGCATGAGTAAGCGTATTTCGGGAATGTCGTTTGATTCATACGTTGACGGCGATCTGATCCACATCGAGAAAATTTCTCTCGATATCACGGACAACAGCGCCGCCGCGCAGACCCGTGGCGTGCCGGATGGACACGTAGATGGTGATGTGGCCGCTGAGGGTGAAATTGAAGTCAGTTCCAAAGTGCTGAGCGTGCTGACGGCAAAAGCACGATCGGCGGGTTCCTGGCGCGGTATTGAACCAGTGGATTTCCTCTTCTATGCCAAAGCCGGTAATGAGGAAGTCAAGGTGGAGACGTTCGGCTGCAAACTTCAGCTGAGTAACCTTCTGGATATCGATCCGAAGGGGGGCAGCGTGGCCACGCACAAAATCAAATATTTTGTGACCAGTCCAAAGTTCGTAAACATCAACGGCGTTCCGTATCTGGAAGCGGAAGCCACGGAAAACCTGATCGGGTAAGGGGCAGGGATGCAGGAGTATGAAAAAGGGTTTATCGCGCTGGCTCTGATGGGGGCGCTGATTGCTCTGGGCAAAATGCTTAACAGTGACGAGCCGATCACGTTACGCCTGGTTCTGGGGCGCGTCATTGTCGGTAGCGCCTTATCGCTGGCCGCAGGGGTTGCCCTGTACTTTGTGCCGGACATTCACCCTCTGGCGCTCGCCGGGATTGGTTCTGCGCTGGGTATTCTGGGGCTTAACGGTGTTGAAGCCTGGCTGCGTAAAAAGGGGATTAACTTTCTGGGTAAAGGAGTGGGGAAATGACGTTAAGCGAGAAACAGCAGCTGTTTACCGTGATGGTGGCCAATCTGATCCACTGGGCGGAAGAGCACGGCTATCGTCTGACGTTTGGCGAGGCGTACCGCACGCCGGAACAGGCCGCGCTGAACGCTAAAAAAGGCAGCGGTATCACAAACAGTCTGCATACCCAGCGCCTGGCCGTGGACTTTAATCTGTTCGTGAATGGCCAGTACAAAACAGACACCGCCGATTATCTCCCGCTGGGTGAGTTCTGGGAATCGCTGGGCGGTACATGGGGCGGCCGCTTTAAATCCCGTCCGGACGGCAATCACTTCAGCCTGGAACATAACGGGGTGCGCTGATGACAAACGGCCAGTGGCTGGTTGTGGTTGCGCTGGCGTTTGTCTGGGGCTGGCTGACCGCTGACTGGCGGCGTGACAGCCTGGAGCTGGCGATCAACTCCGCCGCGCAGGTCGCGGGTAACAAGTCCCGCAGGGTGATGCAGGAGATTGCCAGTGAATCCGCCAGGGGGCTGGAAGATAAACTGGAGGCGCTGGAGAGTGGCAGACCGAAGGAAATCAGGACGGAAATCCTTAAGCCGGTATTCACTAATGTTTGCGTGTCTGATGAATTTATCAGGATGTATAACGCAACCGTCGAAAATACCGAACGTACCTTATCAGGAAAACCTGAAGCGAAAATGCCCAACGGAAAATCTTCCGCGCATTAAAGGTAATACCGGGGCGGATATTGCTGCCCCTGCTATTGAATATCAGGATTTATATTCTGTGTGTGCGGCGCGTCATAACGCGCTGATTGACGAAATAAATAAACGAGAGAGCTTATTAAATGGAACAGAAAATTGCACTGGTTGTATGTGGTAAAGAAATTGTTTTCGCACCGAACCAGACCGCCTACAACAAATTCATTAATGAAATGGCGATGGATAATAAAGTTGCCCCGGCGCATAACTACCTGACCCGCATCGTGGAGCCGGAGAGTAAAGACGCACTGGCCGAGCTTTTAAAACGTCCGGGGGCAGCGTTGCAGCTGGCTGGCAAGGTAAATGAAATTTACGCGCCTGAGCTGGAAATTGAAGTAAAAAACTGACAAAACGAGTCCGGGCTATTGAAAGAAACGGACTCGATCAGTATTTAATTTTACGCCGCCACTATTTACCCCACGGGGAAGATTCCATTGACGATATCGCCGCCGCTGTCTGGCTGGATAATCGTCAGTGGGAAAATATGCGTATTGCTGTTGCAAACGGAATAAGCACTGCTTTTAAAGGCGCTGAATGAAACAGTTAGATTTTACATTAAGCCTGATCGATAAATTGTCGCGCCCGTTAAAACAGGTGCAGAACAATGTGACCGGCTTTGCGGATAAATCAAAAGCAGCGTTTATGCAGATTGGCGGCGGCGCACTGGCGCTGGCCGGAACGGGGATGGCCATCAAAGGCGCATTGTCTCCGGCCATTGAAATGTATGACGCGCTGAATGAGGCGGCTGCAAAAGGTATCGACGATTCAGCGCTGAAAACCGTTCAGCGGGATGCGCTGACGTTCAGCACCACATACGGCGCCAGCGCGGTGGAGTTTGTTCAGTCCACTGAATCAATCAATGCGGCCATCGCCGGACTGACCGGGAATGAACTGCCGAAAGTGACCAAAGTCGCCAATGTCCTGGCGTTTGCCCTGAAATCCACCGCCGCTGATACGTCAGAGTTTATGGGGCAGATGTTCGGTAACTTTGCGTCTGATGCCGCACGCCTGGGCAAAGTGCAGTTCGCTGAACAGCTGGCCGGAAAGATGGTTTATATGCGCAAGACGTTCGGCGCGGAAATGGCCACGATCAAAGACCTGATGGAAGGCGCGCGCGGCGTGGGAACCAACTACGGTGTCGGGCTGGATGAACAGCTGGCCGTTCTGGGGCAACTGAGCCGCACGCTGGGAACGGAAGCGAGCAGCGCTTACGAAGGCTTTATGACGGGCGCGATCGATGGCGCTAAAAAGCTGGGGCTGTCCTTTACTGACGCTACCGGAAAAATGCTGTCCATGCCTGAAATGCTGGCGAAGCTACAGGGCAAATATGGCAAGAGCCTGGAAGGGAACCTGAAGGCACAGGCGGAGCTGGATGAAGCCTTTGGGGACAGTTCGGCGGTGGTAAAGCAGCTATATGGCAACGTGGCGCTGCTTCAGCGAAATATCACCGAACTGGGCGGCGCTGACGGACTGAAGCGCACCCAGGAAATGGCGGCCAGAATGGTGAAACCGTGGGATCGCTTTATTGCCATTCTGACGGCCATCAAAACCGTCATTGGCCTGACGCTGATCCCGGTACTGTATCCGCTGCTGAATCGCCTGGCAGATATGGGGCAAATCTTTGCCCGGTGGATGCAGCTGTTTCCCAACATCGCGCGGGTGGTGGGGTATGCCGCGTTAGCGCTGCTGAGTTTTGCCGCCGTGGGTGCTGTTGCCAATATCGTGATGGGCGTCAGTTCGTTTGTGATGATGGGCATGACGAAGGTGCTGGCGCCCATGGCCAGACTGCTGGGACTCAATCGCCTGGCAATGCTCGCCAGTAACGCCGTGACGCAGCTGTTTACTGCCGGATTGCGGGGTTTGCGTGCCGCACTGCTCGCCGCCAGTATTGCCGCCCGTATGGGGTCTGCCTCGTTTTTACTGATGATTGCCCCGATTGCGGCTGTTGCCCTGGCCATTGCTGGCGTGGTGCTGGCGGTCATTAAGTTCTGGCAACCGATCAAGGCTTTCGTCAGCGGCTTTATCAGTGGTTTCAGCCAGGCCAGTGGCGCACTGACTCCGTTTAAAGGGCTATTCAGCGGCATCGCCACGGCGGTGGGCTGGGTCTGGAATGGCGTTAAAACGCTGTTTGGCTGGTTTGGCAACCTGCTTTCCCCGGTACAAATGACCGGGGAAAAACTGGCTGGCGTGACCAGCGCGGGGGAAACCTTTGGCCGTGTGGTGGCGGGGGCGGTTGGCATGGTTCTGACTCCGTTTGAGCTGGTTTATCGTTCCATCCAGACGGTCATTGAGATGTTCGGGATCGTTATTGAGGGCTGGGGTGATGTGGTTAACGCCTTTGATATTAATTCCCCTGTTGCCTCCTTTGAAAAAATGGCCAGCGTGATCGGTGGCGTTTTCGGGAAATTGTGGGACACCCTGAAAGGTTCATTTACCGGAACGTACAACTGGATTATTGAAAAGCTGAATAAAATTCCGGGCGTGGATATTGCCCTGGCTGCTGATTCAGGTTCGGGAGCAAATAAGGGAATCCCTTTCAACCCTAAACAGGTTGCACAGTCTGCGATTACTTCACCTGAAATAAAACAGGTTGAGTATGGCGGAAATATTACGCAGCAGTTAACGCAAAACACGTTATTACCTGAGCCACCGCCAGCAATTGCCCCCAGTGTGCTTTTAACTGGTGGGGAGCTTAAAGGCGTTGAGCGCGGCGGGATCAGTAAAACCATAAACAGCAATTCTAAATCTGTTACGGACAACAGCCGCAAAATTGACACGGTGAATATCTACCCGAAAGAAATGCTTTCACCGGGACAATTGCAGGAGTGGCAGGAGCTAAACCCATGAGTGATTTGCTTTACATCGATCTGCTGATTGAAAACGGTAATTTTGTTCTGAATACCGGGAAAGAGCCAGAGCTGTGTAATAACCGCAAAAGTATCGGGCAGGACATTATTCACAGCATTCTGGAAAGCGGTCTGGCCACGCAGCTGGTTGGCGAACGCAGCCCGACTTTACGCGCGGATATCTTCACGCAGCTGGAACTGCTGATTGAAGAGGATGAACGCATTGTGCCGGGTACGGTGGATGTGAGTGAGGAAAGCCCGAAGCGGTTATGGGTGACGGCGAGCACGTATGACTTTGGCGGAATATCAGCACAGGTGGAGCTATGACGGAAAAGCCGCAGGTTGATTTTGAAGAGGTGGTGAAGTCCAGCGGGATGCCCGTTACGGAAGAGGCGGTGCGCACCCGCTTCAACGCCATCGCCGCGCAGGAAGGGCTGATTACCAACACGTCGCGCATGTCTCCGTTCTGGCGGCTCATTACCGCCATTGTGACCGCGCCAGTGATGTGGCTGAAGGATGCGCTGGTGTCGGTGGTCATGACCAATATGTTTGTGGCCACAGCGGGTGGGCAGATGCTGCGTCTGCTGGCCTGGGCGGTGAATGTCACGGCTAAACCTGCCAGCGCTGCGGAAGGTGTGATCCGCTTTTACAAGGAAGATTCAAAACAGGCCGTCACCGTGGCGGCGGGAACGGTAGTCCAGACCGAAAGGATTAACGGCAGGGTTTACGCCATGGCCACGGTCGCTGACGTGGTGATCCCGTCCGGCACGGCAAGTGCTTTACTGGCCGTCAAAGCCACCGGAACGGGCGGGGCGTACAACCTTGCGCCGGGCTATTACCGCATTTTGCCCGTGGCCGTGGACGGTATCAGCCATGTGGCCAGTGAAGAGGACTGGCTGACCGTGCCGGGCGCGGATGAAGAAAGTGATGACGAGCTGCGCGAGCGCTGCCGGAACCAGTTCAACCTGGTGGGGAACTACCACACGGACGCGGTTTACCGTTCGATGATTGCGAGCGTGGCCGGACTGAGTATTGACCGGATTTTCTTTCTGCATGACGCGCCACGTGGTCCGGGTACAGCGAACGCGTATCTGTTGCTGGATAGCGGGGTCACGTCTGAGCCGTTTATTGAAGCGGTTAATGACTACATCAACACGCAAGGCCACCACGGGCACGGGGACGATATGCAGTGTTTTGCCATGCCGGAAACCCGTCACGATCTGAGTGTGACGGTTTATGTCAGAAACCTGAGCAATCTTGAAGCTGAGCAGCAAGCCACGCTGAAGAAAGGGATTGAAAACCTGATCCGCTGCGCCTTCAGGGAAAACACGGATTATGACGTGAAAAAAACATGGCCATATTCCCGCTTTTCGTTTTCGCAGCTGGGGCGCGAGGTGCACAAAACCTTCCCGGATTCGGATTCCATCGAGTTTTCGCTGAAGGATATCACCAGCGATCTGAGCGTACCGCGCCTTAACTCCTTAACGGTGAGCCTGAAAGATGACTGATTTTCTGAAAAAACTGGCCAGCATGTCCCTGCCGTCCTGGATGAATAAAGGCGAGCCACTGGCTTTACTGCGCACGGCGCGGACGTACTGGGCTGAGGTGTACAGCTGGATCACATGGCCATTACGTCAGTTTGATCCGCTGACCTGCACAGAGCCGGTACTCAATTTAATCGCGTATGACCGTGACATAAGCCGTTTTAGTGGCGAACCGCTGAGCCTGTACCGCAAGCGCGTGGCCTATGCCTTCATTAATGCGCGTGATGCGGGTTCCGTTGAGGGGTTCATCAACATCTTTTCACGGCTGGGGATTGGTTACGTGGAGCTGGTAGAGCGCCAGCCGGACATTGACTGGGACGTGATCATGGTACGCGTCACGGACAGCCAGATTGCAGACAACACGCAGCTGATGATTCAGATAATCCGGCAGTACGGGCGAACCTGCCGCCGTTATCAGTTTGAAGTGATCACGTCTGAAAGCCTGGCTATCCGGGCGGGATGGGATCAGGGGGAATACGTGGTTTATCCGGCACGTCTGAACAGCACGGAAGCCAGTGGCGCAACGTTTAGCGCGAGTTTATAGGGAGAATTTATGTCACAGACAGCGATCACACTGGCCTTTGAGCAGTGGAAAGCAAGCCAGGCGGTAACGGGTGAAGCCGTTCTGCTGGATGAATTTGTTTTTGCCAACGTGCCGGGGCTGGATGCCACTAAGCCCGTTGACCGCAAGGAAACACTGCCACCTGCCGCGCAAATCGTTCACCGCCAGGCCGTCAGCCGTAAAGGTGTGGTCAATGAAAATGCCGTGGTTCACTCCGTTGTACTGGGCGCGGAAGTGGGTGATTTTTCGTTTAACTGGATCGGCCTGATTAACAAGGCGAGCAACACGCTGGCCATGATTGTTCATGCGCCGCTACAGCAGAAGCTGAAAACGAAGGATGGACAGCAGGGTAATGTGCTCACCCGTTCGTTTTTGATGGAGTACAACGGCGCACAGGCTGAGACCGGAATCAACACGCCAGCGGAAACCTGGCAGATTGACTTCACCGCACGTATGGCCGCAATGGATGAACGTCAGCGCATGGAAAATATCGACCTGTACGGCGCGGCGGCTTTCATGGGTAATGGCTGGCTTGTCGCAAAGAACGGCTCACAATATTTCGTGACGGCCGGGGTGGGATATGTGCGCGGGTTGCGCGCGCAGCTGGCGGCTAACCAGAATATTTCTGTTCCGGCTAAACCAGCAAAAGTCTGGCTGGATGTGGCATGGACGGGAACGCTGACCAGCGCCTGGGGTGTGGCCAGCAAAATCACAGTGGCGGCTGACCTGGCTGATTATGTGCAAAACGGTGTGCAGCATTACGTTTTTGCCGTGGCAAGTATTGATGCGAATGGCAATATTACCGATCTGCGCCCGACAGGTGATCTTGCTGACCAGGCGTTAAAGGCACATGAAAAATCGCGTAACCATCCTGATGCCACTACTACCGAGAAGGGATTCACAAAGTTAAGTAGCGCGACGGATAGCACGTCTGAGGCAATGGCTGCGACACCTAAAGCGGTTAAAGCGGCATACGACAAAGGCAAGGCCGCAGATGACAATGCGAACGGACGCGTGCCACAAACGCGAAAAGTGAACGGGCATGAGCTTAAATCTGATTTTAATATCACCCCTGGCGATATTTTTAAACTTTCTACGGGGATTGGTGGCAACGCTGATTTAAACAACTTCACCGAACCGGGATTGTATTACCAGCCAGCGAACGCTCAGGCACAAACCGGGAAAAACTATCCGGAGGCAAACGCCGGTTCGCTGGAAGTCTATAAACATGCGGGTATTACGCAGATTTACCGGGTTTACAATGGTTCCCGTACGTACATCCGTACCCTTTACAGCGGTGTGTGGTCAGCCTGGGTAAAACAATATGACGCGGCAAATAAACCCTCTGCCGGGGATGTTGGTGCGATTCCTCTGACCGGAAGTGCCGAGGTTAAAGGTCTGATTAGAAATGCTGCTGAGTTTCAGTCAACATCTGCAAACAGTTTCCGTATTGCGTACGGTGATTACGGTACATTCTGGCGTAATGATGGCAATAATCTTTATCTGATGCTGACCAATAAAGGAGACGCTTATGGATCTTATAACGCGCTTCGCCCGTTGTGGGTTAATTTGGCAACAGGTGCATTACAGACGGGTACGCCGTTAACCGTTAATAATACAATTAATGCGGATAAAGAAATTACAGCGGGTTATCTCGGACCATTTGCCTGGGCTGAGCAGTACAAAGCTAAAGCACCGTTCTTTAATTCATATTCCACAACCGGATCGAGTGAATACCATCCCGTAATTAAACAGCAGGCAACTATTGCGGGAAAAAACTCATGGGCTTTTTCATTGGGGTCGCTGGTAAATGGAAGTGGCCTTTCATGGCATCTGCACATGAAAGGCAGTGGTGGGCAAGAGGCTAACTTTAAATGGGATGTTGACGGCAACTTTTCCGCACCGAGGCAAATTATTCCGGGAAGCTATGCCAATTTTGACGGACGCTACTACACAAAAACCCAGATCGATGCCGGGTACATGCCGAGAACAGGCGCGTACACCAAAGCGGAGAGTGACGGACGTTTCCAGCCAAAAGGGAGCTATACCCCAGCTGGACAGGCTTATACAAAAGCAGAGTCTGACGGGCGTTTCCAGCCAAAAGGCAATTACACCCCGGCAGGTCAGGCGTACACCAAAGCAGAATCTGACGCGCGTTATGGGGTAGGTAAAACGACTACGGGAAATAACAGTGCGTACTATACACACGGCAATGGTGCTGTATTTATGCAGTCTATGAGGAATATCTCTGTCGGCAATAATGCCACCGTGACTGTAACACTGCCCACGTCTTTCCCTAACGGGATTCTGGGTATAGGTTCAAGCTATTACGGAACGGGCGGGAATAACTCCGCGTCATACTGGTTCTGTACGCCTGTGGGTAAAAATCAGGTGAAAATCCAGACTCATAACTGTAGTGGTACATTCTTCTTAAACGTTACGGGCTACTGAAATGGACAAGTTTTTTAGCAATTCAGAAAATAGTTTTTATCTTGAGGAAACCGTCAATTCTTATGAGGAGCAGGGTATTCCTGTTCCCTCTGACCTGAAAAAAATTACTGACGAAGAATATGAAACTTTTATGGTTTCACCTGACAGGAAAGCGCCATATTACAGCCTCAAATCAAAATGTATGGTGTGGGTTGATATTGCGCCACCTACGCGGGAAGAGGAAATTGAAAGCGCAGAGTTATTAAAGGCGCAGCTGTTGGCTGGCGCGGCAGAAGCTATTTCCCCGCTTCAGGATGCTGTTGATTTGTCTATGGCTTCTGAGGCGGAAACAGCAAGTCTGTCGGCATGGAAAAAATACCGGGTATTACTTAACCGTGTTGATACCAGTAAGGCACCTGATATTGAGTGGCCAGAGGTGCCTGGCAATGTGGCGTGAAGCACGAATTGCATTCAGTGATTCCGTGGCCGCGCTGAATTGTTCCGTTATCCCGGTACATCCCTGGGTGTACGGGGTAGGGCAACAGACAGAAAACGGCGCGTATCTCAGCCCGGTAAACGCGATCAACTACCTGGCTGACAAGCTGGCCGGAACGGGCGGGGCGGCGGATATCGTGATCATGATGGTTTCTGGCCAGACGCATGACAGCTTTATGGCCAGCCTGAACAAGCTTGTGGATGTATTCCCCAGCCCGGCATTTACCCAGGTGCGGAGGCTGGCGCAGTCCGCCGCGCAGCTGGCTGCGGAGAAGATGCAAATTCCGGCGAAATACAGTCAGAGTTTACCCGCGGCGATCCCGCTTTCTGTGCCTACAAGCCGCACTGCTCTGGCGGCCGCTGCGGTGAAGAAAGCCCAGCAGGAGGCCGCAGCCGTCGCGGATTTGACGGGCGTAAAAAAGCTGATGGGGGATTTTAAACAGCAGCGCGAAAGCCTGATTTCTGGCATTGCCAGCGGATTAGCGGATTTGCAGGGAAAAAGCGCCAGGGCATGGGTGTTTACTGCCAGCGGCGATCTGCCGTCCACGCTTCTGGAGCTGGTAAAAGGGATTCCGCTTCAGTCCTCTGTGTACACTGCCGCCATGATGCTGGTTGGCGACAATCTCGACGGCATAAAAGGAATGATACATGACCTCGAACCCGACACTGGCGCTTAACGGTGAAGCCATTCTGCTGAAGAACATGCGCGTGACCGTATCGCAGCAATTCCAGGACAAAGACCAGTCCGGCCAGACGAGTGCAACCACGAAATCCGAGCAGGGCATCAAAGGCAAGGAGCTGCGCGTTTCCGGCGAAATTCCGTATAAAAATCCGGAGATCCTGCGCCGTATTTTTGAGCTGGCCAGCGCGACGGAGGCCAGCGGCCAGCGCCAGAAATACCGCGTTGCACATGAGGCGGCGCGGGCGGTGAATTTCCGTGAGGCGATTTTTACCGGAACACTGGACGCGCCGCCGCAGGACGGGCGCATGTCCTGGCTGGTTACATTCACCCTGACCGAACATGTCAGCGTGCAGGAAAAACGCGAGGCCAGGGCAAGCGGCAAAACCAAAGCCGTGAAGCAAACGGCGGGAAGCGGCGGAGGCCAGAACGGTGGCCAGGCCGCTGGCGAGGATGAAGAAAAACTGACGTGGTTTGAAAGCAACGTACTCAAGCCCGTAAATGACGCACTGGCATAATCATGAAACCGATTAAACGTTTATATCTTTCAACGGATGAAATTCACCTGGCTGATGCCAGCCTGGTGCTGGAGCTGAACAGCTGTGGCCGGGGGTTTATTACGGCCGGAACAGCGCAGGACTATACGGGGAAGCTGGTGCGTCTCGATGTGGGTTACACCGATCTGGTGTTGCGCTGGTTTACCGGGTACGTGGAACGCTCGCAACCTGCTGAAAACGGCTTTCAGCGTCTCTTTGTTCGTGAGCTGGTCGGCGTATTTGAACGCCTCTGGCCATGTTCGTTTCAGCACCCCACGCTGCGCGATGTGGCCAGCTGGCTTACAGAGCACAGCGGCCTGACCTTCAGCGTGCCGGATGCAGAATATTCAGACCGTCCGATCCCACATTTCACCCACAGCGGGACGGGGTATCAGCTGCTGGATAATCTCGGAAAGGCTTTCGGCATTACGGATTACGTCTGGTATCAGCTGCCGGACGGCGCGGTATATGTTGGCGGCGCGGAAAAAGCCCTGTTTGCTGGTCGCCCGATTGAGATCCCACATGAATTTAATCAGGGGGCGGCCGGGGGGAACTCAATGACGCTTCCCCTGGTGCAGAGTCTGCGCCCCGGCGTGGAGCTGAACGGGGAACGGGTGACAAAAGTCCACCTGCAAAATGACACGATGGCTGTCACCTGGACACCCCGCAACCGTGCGACGGGTAAGCCACTGCAAAAAACACCCGTTCAGCGTCAGATTGAAAGCCATTATCCGGAGCTGGCATCCGGGATGCATTTGCCAAAGTTTGGCCGTGTGATGAATCCTGTTGAGGCAGTGAAAAGCGGCAATTTCTCGGATCCGTTCCGTCCCCGCTATGCAGTTGACGTGCAGCTGCTGGACGCGGACGGCAACCCGGAAAAAGACACGCCTGTTTATTCGGCCGTTCCGCTGCCGGTTCCCATGGCGGGTAATGATTCGGGAATGTTCCAGTTTCCGCCTGAAGGGACTCTGGTCGAAATCGCTTTTACTGGCGGACGACCGGATAAGCCTTTTGTACGGCAGACCGTGCCGGACGGAACCAGCCTCCCGGATATCCAGCCTGGCGAACAGCTGCAACAGCAGCGCGCGGAAGTGTCGCAGCGCGTCACCCAGGCGGGGGACTGGGTGAGGCAGACAGACCAGACGATCAGTGAAACCTCAATGGCGCGGGTGGTTAAGGCCGATACAGAACAGCGCGAGCTGGTCAGCAGAGAAACCACAGTTAAGGCCACGGATAAAATTACCGTGCTGGGCACATCCACATTGCTGGCCGGAGCCATTCAGCAGGTGTGCACGGGGGATTACAGCCAGGCTGTGAATAACCGCGTGGCGAGTATCGGCGGCAATGATGAAACAGACATAGCCGGGAGCCAGACAGTCACAACGGGTAAAGACCTGATTGAGAAAATTGGCCAGATACGTAAAAGTGTGGCGGCCGTGCAACAGCAGATTATTGCCCCTGTGGTGTGGATTGGCTCTGGCACTATCAATGTGGCACAGCTGATGCTGGACACGCTCGACGTGGTTAAAGAGCTGGCAGAGCAAACGGCAAGCCACACGCACAGCAATACGGGAGCACCGACCAACGCGGGAGCAATCCGGAACACCGGAGCGAAAGCGGACACGCTGAACGGCAAATACTCCCCGGTGATTGGCAAGTAAACCAGTCCAGAACATAACCCGCGGAAGCGGGTTTTTTATGTCCTTCATCCCCTGGCGGGGATATCTCTTTTCTTACCTCTTAAGCGGCTATCGCTACGCGCTGTCAGCGGCGCTCTGGCGCGTTCAGCCTTTTCGCACACTCAAAGCCACCCTTAAAACAGATCGTGTCCACAGCGGGGCGCTGGCGCGTCACAGCACGGCCAAAAAAATCTTTCGCAGACCAAAATCGCACTACACCGCACCCGCCTGCGGTTTTTGGATCATAAAAATTTTTCAGTTTTATTTTTCTACAAACCAGACCGCCAGACCGCGCCACTGCTGGCGGCTTTGCGGAAAACCAGAACTGAAAAGATTGAAAAGAATTTCAGTTTTTTTCACTTTTATGGATCTGTGGAGGATCGAAAGAAAATTGTAACTATAAGATAAATAGAGAGAAAGTTAATTTTATGTGTGTTTGAAGGATCGTTTTTATTTTATGCCCATGGTCAGACTGTCAAAGCTAAAGCCAGAGCTGGCGCGGCTCTGGTGCAGACAGAAAGCTACTGGCAAACTGAAAAACTTGCGCACTATAATACTGGTTATGCATACAG
>OLIJ01000198.1_pt1 | contig 21777 bp, 17 predicted proteins | sample 1609731 | NCBI WGS metagenome assembly OLIJ01 (sample SAMEA4350159, study PRJEB24818) | metagenome | biome: human; feature: gut; material: faeces | place: Denmark | collected 2013-09
TTTGTGGAATATGCCCGTAACGCGGTGCGTATGGCGGCGCTGATGAAACAGCGTCAGGTGATGGTCTACACCCACGACTCCATCGGTCTGGGTGAAGATGGCCCGACCCATCAGCCGGTCGAGCAGATTGCCTCGTTGCGCCTGACTCCTGACCTCAGCACCTGGCGTCCCTGCGATCAGGTGGAATCGGCGGTGGCGTGGAAGTACGGCGTGGAGCGTGAAGATGGCCCAACCGCGCTGATTTTCTCCCGGCAAAACCTGACCCAGCAGGAACGGACCTGGCAGCAGGTGCAGGATATTGCGCGCGGCGGCTACGTATTGAAGGATTGCCTCGGCCAGCCGCAGCTGATCCTTATCGCGACCGGCTCTGAAGTTGAGCTGGCGGTTGCTGCCTATGAAAAACTGACCGCCGACGGCGTGAAGGCGCGGGTAGTGTCAATGCCCTCCACCGATGTATTTGATAAACAGGACGCCGCCTATCGCGAGGCCGTACTGCCAAAAACCGTTTCCGCTCGCGTGGCGGTGGAAGCGGGGATTACCGACTACTGGTACAAATATGTTGGGCTGAACGGCGCGGTTATCGGCATGACCACCTTCGGTGAATCGGCCCCGGCGGAGCAGTTGTATCAGACGTTCGGTATCACCCTCGAGGCGATTTTGCATCAGGCGAAAGCGCTTCTGGCTTAACCTTCCCGGCCCCTTGCACGACCTGGGGCCATTTTTTATTCAGGGGAAAGAAATGTATCCCGTCGACCTGCATATGCATACTCTTGCCAGCACCCACGCCTACAGCACGATTCATGACTACATAGCCGCCGCCGCGCGCAAGCATATCCGCCTGATCGCTATCACCGACCATGGACCGGAAATGGTCGACGCGCCGCATCCGTTCCACTTTAATAATCTGCGCGTGCTGCCGCGCGTCGTTGAGGGCGTGGGACTCCTGCGCGGTATCGAAGCCAACATCAAACCCGGCGGCGAGACCGATTGCAGCGCCAAAATGCGCGCTTCGTTAGATCTGGTTATTGCCGGGTTCCACAAACAGGTCTTTGCCCCGGCCGGGATGGCGAGCAACACCGATGCGCTGCTCGCGGTAATTGAGAGCGGAAAGGTGGATATCATTAGCCACCCCGGCAACCCGGAGTATCCCATTGATATCCCGGCGGTAGTCGCGGCCGCCAAAGCCTGCCACGTGGCGCTGGAAGTGAATAACGCCTCTTTTGTCCATTCGCGTCAGGGTAGTGAGGCGAACTGCCGCAACATTGTTGCCGCCGTGCGGGATAGCGGCGGGCTTATCGCGCTGGGCAGCGATTCGCACAGCGCGTTTTCAGTGGGTGATTTCAGCGCCTGTCAGCATCTGCTTGCAGAGGCTGATTTTCCCGCATCAAGGGTCCTCAACACCTCCCCGCGACGGGTGCTGGAGTTTCTTGAACGCCGCGGCGGGGATCGCATTGAGGAGCTCTACGCTGCACTGAGCTGAGAAGCATTTGCTTCTCAGCTTTACGCCCACCCGCTACAGGTCGATGACGTTGCCTCTGGGCAGATTCAGCGACTTGCGGATCGCGGCGATAACTTCCGTCGGCTTGAGCAGCAGCGAGTTAATGCACACGTTGAGAATACGGCAGCCGTCAAAGCGTGCGGGATTATCGATAGTAATATCGGACGCAATGATGGCGAGCTCGGATGCGAAAATATCCTTATCGGTAATGGGATTCTTCAGCCCCAGCACGCCCTGGGTCTCAATTTTGATCGCAAAGCGATACTGCTTCGCCAGTTTTTCCAGCTGCTCTGCGGCCATATAGGTGTGCGCCACGCCGGTTGCGCACGCGGTTACCGCGACAATATGCAGATTGCGTTCGCTTGAGAAGGGCGGGATCTCATCTCTTCCTGCGCGAGTTATCATAAGCTTGCTCCCTTATTTTTGCGCCGGTACTCAAGCGGCGTACAGTCGTTAATATCGCGAAAGACTTTGCAGAAATAGTTGGTATCAGTGAAACCGCACTTCTCTGAAACCTCGTTGATTTTCAGATTGGTATTCATCAGCAGCGCCTTCGAACGCGAGATACGGGCCAACTTCAGATATTCATTGAATTTCACGTCTGACTCCTTCGAAAACAGACGCGACAGGTAGCCGGGTGAGATGTTAAAGGTCTCGGCGACGCTTTCCCGACTGATGTCCGTGTGGTAGTGGCTATCGATATGGCCTTTAATTTCATCCAGCAGAGAGAAGGGGCCCTGCTGGTTATTCAGGCCATCGGTGATTTGGCACAGCAGATCGTTTATTAGCGCATAGGCGATGTGGGCAAAGGTTTCGCCGGTATGATCCTGCGCCCACGCTAACGATTCGGTCAGCTCAAGCAGGCGGTCACGAACCGTACTGCTGGAGTTTTGCAGGTTATATTTCTCGACTTCTTTAAACTGCGTCCCGTCCCAGTTACTGATACTGAAACCAACATCCTGCTTCCAGAACACAATCGACATGCAGATAACCGGGCCTTCCCACAGCGGTGAGTTCCAGCCGTTGGCGGGAATATAGGTAATCGTGCCGACCGGGCGCTCACATTTAACGATCCTGTCGGTCCCTTTCGGCAGCAGCATGCTCAGGGTGCCTTTTACCGTAAGTTCGATGCGCGGCACGTGCAGATGGTAGGCCATCGCCGGGGCCTGCGCGTTGCCGTTGGCCACCAGCACGTTGTCATTGCTCGCGCCCTGGGTACTAAATTCGCTGAGGATGGATTGAATAAACGTGCCCATATTATGCTCGCGGTTTGATAACGGTTTTTAATATTTTGACCGCAACTGCGGTCGTCACGGTTCCCGCGGCCACTGAAACGAGATAGCCAAAGTGGTTGCCGATCACCGGCAACACGATAAGCCCGCCCCAGGGCGCGGCGTTGGTGGCGCCGAACCATAAAGAGAGGACGGCGGCGACCGCGCTGCCGAGCATAATCGCCGGGATCACGCGGACCGGATCCGCCGCCGCAAACGGGATCGCCCCTTCCGTGATGCCCATCGCGCCCATAATAACCGCGGGCTTCCCGGCTTCTCGCTCAACATCATTAAAAATGCCTTTAAACAGAAAGGTCGCCAGCGCCAGCCCCAGGGGCGGGGTGCAGTCAGCGGCGGCAACCGCCGCCATCAGCTGTGGGTTAGTTGAGATCAGGGCGACGGCAAAGAAAAAAGCGGTTTTGTTCAGCGGACCGCCCATGTCGACGGCGATCATGCAGCCGAGAATGGTCCCGAGAATAATGAATGAGGTCCCCTGCATATTGCTAAGCCAAACGCTAAGCCACTTCATGACTCCGGCTATCGGGTCACCAATGATGTAATAAACCGCCATTCCGGTGAGGAAGGTGCCGACCAGCGGGATAATAAAGATCGGCAATACCATCCGCAGGAAGTGGGGAACATTGAGTCGGGCAATCATATTGAGCAGAAGATAGACGACCAGCCCGGCAATAATCCCGGAGAGCATGCCGCCTAAAAAACCGGCCCCCATCTGGTAGGCCATTAACCCGCCGATGGCACCCGGCGCGATACCGGGTTTATCCACCATTGAATAGGCGATAAAACCCGACAGGATCGGAATGAACAGGGTCAGTCCGGCCATACCGATTTGCGACATGGCTTTCAAAAAACCGTGGTCCGGCACGGCCGCTTCGCCATTGAACATCACCGCCAGCGCCAGCAACACGCCGCCGGCCACCACGAAGGGGATCATGTACGACACGCCGGTCATAAAATGCCGCTTGGTATTTTTTAATAGTTTTAACATCTTAGCCTCATACCGTAGTGGTGATCAGAAGGCCAGCGTTCTGGATATCAGGTCATAGAGCGCTTTCGGGTTTTGTGTCTCTTTGATTTGGCGGACAAATTCATCGTTCATCAGCATGCGCGCAAGCGTGGAGAAGTATTTCATATGCTCGTTATCCTTCGCCGATTTGCTGATTGTCAGCATAAAGAGGGTATCGACCATCACGCCGCCCCAGGCGATCGGCTGCTTAAGCGTCGCGACGCTGACGGTCGAGTCGCCAATGGCGTCCGTTCGGGCATGGGGGATAGCAAATCCTGAGCCGACAACGGTGGGGAAAGGGACTTCGCGGGCCCAGATATCGTCGCACAGTATCTCCCGCGCGGTGGTGCGCTGGTGTAACCACAGGTTATCGACCATTATTTTGATTGCTTCGTTTTTATCGGCAGCGTCAATGCCCCACATAACCATCTCCGGCGACAGCAGCGGTTTCTTCACCGCGCCGACCGCAGACCTGCGCAGCTCGGTTTTGACCCGCTCGGCGTTTGGGCTCTGGAGAAGAACCCGCGCCAGCGTCTGACAATCGGCAAAGCTAAGCTCGCGCAGGGCCTGTTTTATCCCCGCAATCGCCGGACAGCTCATGCTCAATTCGTCAAAGCCGAGGCCGATAAGGAGCGGGAGTATGCTCTCGTCAGCGGCCAGTTCGCCGCACAGGCCGATGGGTTTACCGAGGCGGTGGGCCTCGCCTGTCGCTAATTTGAGGGCGCGCAGAAGCGGCGGCGCATAGCTGTCAGAAACCCCCTTGAGCCGGCTATTACCCCGGTCAGCGGCGAAAAGATACTGCGCCAGATCGTTACTGCCCAGGCTGAAAAAGTCGACGTATTCGGCCATTTCCTCCATGGCGAATAGCACGGAGGGAACTTCCAGCATAATACCGAGCGCAATCCGCTCATCGAAGGCGCGCCCCTCGCGGCGCATCTCCTGCTTAACTGATTCCAGCACCTCCCGGCACCAGATCAGCTCTTCAACGCGCGCAATCATCGGCAGCAGGATTTTGGCTCTACCGACCGCGGACGCGGAGAGAATTGCCTTTAGCTGCAGGGCGAAAAGGTCACGATATTGCGGATAAGTTCGCACTGCGCGGAAACCGAGGAACGGGTTCTCTTCTTTACCGCAGTTAAGGTACCCGACGGGCTTGTCGCCTCCGATATCGAAGGTGCGAAAGGTCACCGATTTTCCGGCGGCCAGTCTGACCACCTGGCTATACAGCTCGTTCAGCTCTTCCCCGGACGGCGGCCGGTCGCGCTGCATAAATGCGGTCTCGGTTCGGTAGAGCCCGATATGCTCCGCGCCGCCGTCGATTGCCGCCTGTACTTCTGCAAGGCTGGAGATATTGGCGGCAATTTCGACACGATGTCCGTCGCTGGTCCGCGCCGGGGTTGCCGCGCTGGCGCGCATCAGCCGCTGCATTTTCTGCTGTATCGCGATTTCATGGCGGTAATAGCGCAGGATTTTCTCATCCGGATCGGTTATTAAAATGCCCGGATCGCCATCGATGATGACCTGCCGATCGGCATCAAGTTTGAGGGCCGAAAAATCGATATCCGTCAGTGCCGGAATGCCTAATGAGCGGGCCAGAATCGCCGTGTGCGACGTTTTTCCGGTAGTCGACATGACCAGGCCTGCAAGCTGGGTTCTGTCGAGGGCCAGAAACTGGTCGGGGGTCAGCGTGCTGGCGAAGACGATCGTCGGCGCATTCAGCGTAAGCGGCTGCTGCGCCAGAGCCTGCTCGCCATACATGATGCGGATTAGCTGGCTGGCGATATCAAGGATATCCAGCGTTCGCTCCCGCAGATAGTGGCTTGATGAGCGCTCAAGTACGCGACAAAAATCGAGTGCCGCCTGCACGATCGCGGACCAGGCATTCATCTTGTCATTAAGATAACCGATCGCATTATTCTGAAAAGCAATGTCGCTGATGAGCGAATGCTGAGCCTCGATAAGATCGTGCTCAACGCCCTGGGTTTGCCCGAGGGCGATTTCTTTTTCGGCGCCTAATCCCTCGAGCCCGGTAATCAGCCGCGCCTTTTCGCTCTCCAGGTCCTCAATACGGCCGGGATTGCGCGCGGCGAGCTCGCTGAACGTAAGGCTTTGCATGAGCAGCGTTTTGGCGATCGCCGCGCCTTTATTAATACGGGTTCCCTGGATCACCCGCGGGTTTAGCTCCCGCAGGCAGCGGGGAAGGTAGCCGTGTAGGGAGACGGGAGCTGACGCAATGCTAAACGCAGGAAGGCGGGCCAGTAGCGCGCGCAGCTCAGATGCGGTCTGCTGTTCATCATTACCGCTAAGCACGATACGGCACTCATCGTTTAGCAACGTATCGGTGGCAACCAGCGAGAGGGCGCTTTTCGCATTGGCCTGTAGGCCGGTACGGATATTCTCCCAGCTTACAGCGGCCTGAAACAGGTTGCATAAGCGCGCGATATATCCTGCGGGCCTGGCGTGAATACCTTCGTTAAGATCGCATGTATAAGTAACTATCACCGCCATTTCGGCTCCTGCGCGCTGTTGTACATCGATATTCGCGGTCTAAGCTCGCTATCTTTCCTCGTTCTCCAGGGTGATGAAATAGTAAAAAAGTCACCTTTACTTAAAAATAGTGACCTGATTGTGATTTTGTGACTTTTGTCATGTTTATGCTGACGCGTTTTTTTATTACCTTTTTGATTTAAAAAATATTTTTACTTTTTTCTTTCATGACCAGTTTGCTATGTCGGTCACAAATTTTAAGCTTAAGGCGCTAGCAGTCGGCGGTAAAAGCGAAATTACCGCCGAGGATCATTGCGCGCATGAATATTGTGCTGCTCGACAACCCGGCGGGCATTATATTTGCGCTCAGGTAAACGTAAGGACTATTTTGCGAAACGGCTTAGCTTAATATTTTCTTAATATTCCAGCAGGGTAACGCTTATCGCCGCACGGATTCCGCTCGCCATTTATTTAGTTAAATTCCGTCAGCATCACAAAAGCCAGAAAAAAACTGCCCCCAGCGTTGCAAGGCGCGAACGCCTCGCTATATGTTAAATTTGTGTTTAATAAATGATGTCTAAGGGTTGGTTTTATGTATAAGAAAATTGGTGGGTTAGTGGTTTCACTGACGACGGTCTTCTCTGGCTCCGTTTTGGCGGAACTACCTCAAGGCTACCCGGCTGAATATCAAAAAGTGGTTGATGGCGGGACGAAAGAGGGCAAAGTTGTCATCTATTCAACGACGGACACCAAAGCGGCGGGTCCGCTAATTAAAGGATTTGAGGCGCAGTACCCCGGAATTAAAGTTGAATATAACGATATGAACAGCACCGAGCTGTATAACCGCTACATCAGCGAGCAGGCGGCGGGCGGCGGCAGCGGGGACGTGGTCTGGAGCTCATCGATGGATACGGCGCTGAAGCTTGCCACCGATTACGCCGAAGAGTACGCCTCGCCCGAGCTGAGCAAGCTGCCAAAATGGGCGGTCTGGCAGCAGAAAGCCTACGGCACCACCTATGAACCGGTGGTCTTTATCTACAATAAGCGGCTGATCCCGCAGGGCGACGTCCCGGATTCTCATACCGCGCTGGCGAAGCTGATTGCCGGCCAGGCCGACAAATTCAAAGCTAAAGTTACCACCTACGATATCGAAAAATCCGGCCTGGGCTTTATGCTGGCCGTGCAGGACAGCAAGGCTGACGCCAGCTATTTCAGCGACCTGGCCGGAATGGCCAAAGGCGGCCTGACCGTGCAATCTTCTACCGGCACCATGATGGAGCGCGTCTCCTCGGGTGAAAACCTGATTGGCTTTAATATTCTGGGCTCATACGCCGAAGCGCGCGCCAAAACCGATCCCTCCCTCGGCATCGCCTATCCCAAAGACTATGTGCTGGTCCTTTCCCGCGTCTCGTTTATTACCGCCGACGCCGGGCATCCTAACGCCGCTAAGCTGTGGTTCGACTACGTGCTGTCCGAAAAAGGGCAGAGCATTCTCGCCAGCCAGGCCGATATTCCCTCAATTCGCAATGATATCGAAGGCAAAAATGATATCGACGGTATGACTAAAATGCTGGGCAACGCGCTGAAGCCGATTCCGGTGGATGAAACCCTGCTGGAATATCTGGAACCGAAAAAACGTCTGGAATTTATCAAACAGTGGCGTACCGCGGCGGCAAAATAATCCTCCCGAGGCGCGACATCCTCCGATGCCGCGCCCGTTAATACCCGGCAGGTTCTCTTTAAACGCCTGACCAAAGGGATCGCATATGAACGTATTACGCCGAAAATGGCAGGGGCTGCCGCGCGGTATTGTGGTACTGATCGCGGCATTAGTTATCTATGTCCCGCTGTTATTTATTGTGGTGCAGAGCTTTCTCTCGGCGCCTTTTTTTGCGCGGTCGAAAGCGTTCAGCTTCGAAGCCTTCGAATTTATATTTACCGATCCTGATTTTTATCTGGCGCTGAAGTCCGGCTTTATTCTGGCGTTCGGCCTGGTGGCGATCGCGATCCCGCTCGGCGGGATCCTCGCGTTTCTGATGGTCCGCACCGATTTACCCGGGCGGCGCTTTATTGAACCCCTGATCCTGGTGCCCGTTTTCGTCTCGCCGATGGTGCTGGCCTTTGGCTACGTGGTGGCCGCGGGGCCGGTTGGCTTCTTCTCGCAGTGGGCCGAGCGGCTGCTGGGCTTTGTGCCGTGGAATATCTACTCGATGTTCAGCATCGTGGCGATCGCCGGATTAACCCACGTCCCGCACGCCTACCTGTACATATCGTCCGCCCTGCGCAGCGTCGGCTCCGACGTCGAGGAGGCGGCCCGGACGGTAGGCGCGTCGCCGCTGCAGGTTATGACCTCCGTCAGCCTGCCGATGGTGCGGCCCTCGATCCTCTATGCCTGCGTACTGCTGTTTTTCCTCGGTCTGGAAGTGTTCGGCCTGATGCTGGTACTCGGCGACCCCGAAGGCAATATGGTGCTGGCGACCTATCTCTATAAGCTGACCAATAAGCTTGGAACCCCTTCATACCACCTGATGGCGGCGGTGGCGGTGGTGCTTATTTGCATCACCATCCCGCTGGTGATGCTGCAGCGTCGGCTGATGCGCACCGCCAGTCGGTTTGTCACCATGAAAGGTAAAGCCTCCCAGGCGCGCGCGCTGCCGCTGGGCAAGTGGCGCTGGGTTGCCGGGGTGGTGGTGGTGCTGTGGCTGACGGTGACCATCGGCGTTCCGCTGCTTGGCGTGGCGATGCGGGCGTTTATTTCGAACTGGGGCGTCGGCGTTTCGCTGTGGGACGAGCTGTCGCTGGCGACCTTCCGCAATATCTGGCAGCAGCCGAACCTGCTGCGGGCCATCGTCAACTCGATGGCGATCGGCATTTTTGGCGGCGCGCTGGCGGTCGTTTGCTATCTGTTTGTCGGGATCGCCATGCACCGTAAGCCGGACAACGTGACGCGCTTTCTCGACTACAGCGTGCTGGTGCCGCGCGCGGTGCCGGGCCTGCTGGCGGGGCTGGCGTTCCTGTGGGTGTTTCTGTTCCTGCCGATGTGGCTGGATCAGTCGCTGAAAAACGGCTGGCTCTCGGCGCTGCCGATGGCCGACTGGCTGCGCGAACATCTTATTGCGCAGCTGCGCGCGCTGCGCAATACCATTTTCAGCGTCTGGCTGGCCTATACCGTGGTATGGATGGCCTACGGGCTGCGCCTGATCTCCTCGACGCTGCTGCAGGTTGCGCCGGAGCTTGAGGAGGCGGCCCGCAGCACCGGCGCCTCCCGCGGGCAGGTTACCCGCCACGTCACGGTTCCGCTGTCGCGCTACGGCCTGATCGGTTCGTGGCTGCTGATGTTTCTGATCTTCGAGCGCGAATACTCCACCGGGGTGTACCTGCTTTCGCCGGGAACGGAAACGATCGGCTCGATGCTGGTCTCGCTGTGGGCGGCGGGAGCGATTGATATCGTCGCCGCGCTCTCGTTTATCAATATCCTGCTGGTGGTCGTCGGGCTGGGTATCGCCCTGCGCTTTGGAGTGAAATTACATGATTGAGCTATCTGTAGAAAACCTGCATCTCACCTATGGCGACAACCCGGTCCTGAAAGGGGTATCGATGGAGCTCAGGCGGGGGGAAGTGGTTTCCCTGCTCGGGCCCTCCGGCAGCGGGAAAACGACCCTGCTACGCGCCGTCGCCGGGCTGGAAAAGCCTACCGCCGGGCGTATTACCATTGGTAAAACCACGGTCTACGACGGCAATCCGCGCAGCGAAATCCCCGCCGAGGAGCGCAATCTGGGGCTGGTGTTTCAGTCCTACGCGCTGTGGCCGCATAAGAGCGTATTTGAAAACGTCGCCTATCCGCTGAAGCTGCGCAAGGTCGCCCGCGGCGAAATCGCCCAGCGGGTGCAGGCCGTTCTCGACCAGCTCGGTCTGGGACATCTCGGCAATCGCCATCCCCATCAGCTTTCCGGCGGCCAGCAGCAGCGCGTGGCGATTGGCCGGGCGCTGGTCTATAACCCGCCGGTTATCCTGCTCGACGAGCCGCTGTCGAACCTCGATGCCAAGCTGCGCGAAGAGGCGAGGGTCTTTCTGCGCGAGCTGATTATCAATCTCGGACTTTCGGCGCTGATGGTGACTCACGATCAGAATGAGGCGATGGCGATTTCCGACCGGATCCTGCTGCTGAACAACGGGGTGATTGAGCAGCAGGGCACGCCGCAGGAGATGTACGGCAACCCGACGACGCTGTTTGCCGCCGAGTTTATGGGCAGCAATAACCGCCTGCGCGGTAAAATCACGGCGCTGGAAAGCGGCCGGGCGCGCATTGAGGGAGCCAGCTGGGCGCTGTGGGGCATGGCGGGAGAGGGGGTTAGCATCGGCGAGGAGGCGACGGCGGTGATCCGCGTTGAGCGCCTGCGCCTCGGCTCCTCGCCGGAAGACAACATGCTTGAGCTGCCGCTGCTGACCAGCATGTATCTTGGCGACCGCTGGGAATATCTGTTCCGCACCCGCGGCGATGACTTTGCCATTCGCGTCTACGGCTCAACGCTGCGCGACGCGGAGCATTGCCATATCACGCTTCCCGCCAGCGACCTGTGGATCTTCCCGACGCCTTAGGCCGCCGGCATAAAACAGGGCGAAGTGAGGGCTGCCTCCGCCCGCAAACGAAATATGGCCGGGGGCCTGGGGTCATAAATATCGTTCGGGGAAAATTAGACTGGAGCTATCTCTATTGCGGGAGCACAACAGGGACGTACGCGGTAGGCTGCAGGAACGGGCGGGCACCCGCGCGTGAGGTCAGGTCAAAAAAAAGCCCCTGCGCTGCGGCAGGGGCAAATCATGTCAGAGCTTAATATTATTAGTTGAATACCGCGATTAGTTGAATACCATGCCGCCGTCGATCAGCAGCGATTGCCCGGTCATATAGTCCGAATCCGGGCCGGCGAGGAACGACACGCAGGCCGCGACGTCTTCGGGCTCCGACAGGCGGCCGAGGGTGATACGTTTGGCAAACTCAGCCGTGCCGTAACCCAGCGGTTTACCCGCCGCTTCCGATACCTGACGGTCAATTTCCGCCCACATTGGCGTCTTGACGATCCCCGGGCAGTAGCCGTTAACGGTGATGCCCAGCGGCGCCAGGTCGCGGGCTGCGGTTTGCGTCAGGCCGCGAACGGCGAATTTACTCGAACTGTAGATGGCCAGCTCCGGGTTGCCGACGTGGCCGGCCTGGGAGCAGGCGTTAACGATTTTCCCGCCGTGCCCCTCTTTTTTGAATGCCTCAACCGCCGCCTGAATCCCCCAGATGACGCCCTTAACGTTGATGTTATAGACCCTGTCAATGGTTTCCTCGGTGATTGACTCGATCGGCGTTGACGGGGCGATACCGGCGTTGTTGACGATAACGTCGAACCCGCCCAGGGCTTTACGCGCCTGCTCAACGGCGGCGAAAACCTGCTCGCGACGGGAGACGTCTACCTTAACGGCCACCGCGCGGCCGCCGGCCTGGTTGATTTCAGCGGCCACCGCTTTGGCCGTGGCCTCGTTGTAATCGGCGATAGCCACGGCAAATCCATCCTTCACGAGGCGCAGCGCGATAGCTTTACCGATGCCCTGACCGGCGCCGGTGACAAGTGCGACTTTTTCCATTTTTATTTCCTTATTGTAGTGACTCACAGTATTTGGCTGAGATGGAGCTGGCCCATCAGCAGGGGGTTATCGCGGTAATCGACCGGAATGGCGACCACCGCCGGGCCATCGACATCCATCGCGGCGCGCAGCGTCGGCTCCAGCGCGTCGGCGCTCTCTACCGAGAACCCTTTGGCCCCGAACGCTTCGGCGTAGACTTTGAAATCTACCGGGCCGAACTCCACGCCGGAGAGGCGCTGATACTTTTTCTGTTCCTGGATCGCCACCATGTTGTAGCCGTTATCGACCCAGATGATGTGCAGAATATTGGCATGCAGCCGCACGGCGGTCTCCAGCTCCATGCTCGACTGCAGGAAGCCGCCATCGCCGGAAACGGATACCACCTTGCGCTGCGGATTGACCAGCCATGCGCCAATCGCCCACGGCAGAGCGACGCCCATCGTTTGCTGGCCGTTGGAGATCATCACCTGGCGGGCGCGGAAGCTGTACAGGTAGCGGGCAATCCAGATATGGAAACTGCCCATATCGACGGTTAACGTGACGTCGCTGTTGACGATATCCTGCATCGCCCGCACGATGCGCAGCGGATGGAGCGCGAACTGATTCAGCTGCGCCCCGCGGCGGTCAAGCAGCTCCCGTTGACGCTGGCGGTCGGCGAGGATTTCCGCCGCCTGCGGGGTTAACACCAGCCGATGCTCAATGCGCTGGCTCAGCTTCTCCAGGGTGCCGGCGATGTCGCCTACCAGCTCGATATCCGGCACGTAATTCCGCTCTTCGTAGGCCGGCAGCACGTCGATATGCACCAGCGTTGCCGTGCCGTTATTCCACATGGCCGGCTCGTACTCGACCGGGCTATAGCCGATGCAGATGATCAGATCCGCCTGGCGCAGCAGGCGATCGCCCGCCTGGTTATTAAACAGGCCCACCCGGCCGGCGAAGCGGGTGAAGTTATCCTGATTCACCGCCCCGGCGGCCTGATAGGTGCTGGTGACCGGAATATGGCTTTTTTCCAGCAGGCGGTGCAGGGCGCGGCTGCTTTCCGGCTGGCTGGCCATCAGTCCCAGCAGAAAGATGGGGTTCTTCGCCGCGGCGATGGCCTGCGCCACGCCGTCGACGGCGTCATCCGGCGCGGCACCCATTTGCGGCGCTTTGCTGGCGGGCAGCGTACTGCCGCGGGTGGGGCCGTCGACGATATCCTGCGGCAGGCTGCCAAAAGCGCTCCCCGGGAGTCCCTGCCCGGCGGCGCGGAAGGCGTTGGAGACCACTTCTGCCAGCGCGTCGGCGGCGGTCACTTCGACGGAATATTTGGTGACCGGGCTGAACATGGCCACGGTGTCCATGCTCTGGTGGACCAGCTTGGCCTTATCCGCCCGCTTAACCGCACCGCCCAGCGCCACCACCGGGTCGCCTTCGCTATTGGCGGTGGCCATGCCGGTTATCAGGTTTGAGCAGCCGGGGCCGGAGGTCACCAGCGCGACGCCCGCTTTACCGGTAATACGCCCCACCGCCGCGGCCATAAAGGCGGCGTTGGCTTCGTGGCGTACCGGGATAATGCGGATTGAGGAGTCGAGGAGGGAATCAAACACCTTGTCGATTTTGGCGCCGGGGATACCGAAGACCTGGCGTACTCCCTGGGCCTCAAGCTGGCTGACTATCATGTCGGCACCGTGGGCCCACTGGCGTTCGTGACGCGGTTTGTCCATCTGAAGCTCCTTAGTTTTCTACCGCACGAATGGCGGCATCGAGATTGTCAGGATGCAGGTCGGCCTGCAGGAAAGCGCTGTCGGCCGGGAGGTCAATCATCAGCTTGTGGATCTCGCCGAAGGTCAGCACGCCGCTATCGAGCTGGTAATCCAGCAGATGGCCGCCGCCCTGACGATCGTCGGTTATAAAGTGCTCGTGGTAGCCGGCAACGTTGAGACCCTGCATATGCTGCGGGGTGCGAAAGCCGACCAGCGTGCCCTGGCGCTGGTTAAAGCGAAAAACCGGCTGGTCATCCAGCACGTCGGTCATCGCCCGATAGGGCGGCGTCTGCCGCGGCACGGTGCGGGTATGGGCGTGGCGGAAGTGGCCATCAATATGCAGGGCGCAGAACAGGTTATCGGAGGGGATCTGCCGGTTGATAATATCGTGCAGCTGCTGGCGGCTGACCGGGTGGTCAAAGGTTTTTCGGTACTGCGGCCTGAACCAGGTCATCACCGCGAACGGCGTTTTTTGATCCGCCCGGGCTTTACGCGCGCTGCCGTCGGCGCGCAGCTGATAGACTTCGCTGCTAAAGGCGATAAGTTCGCCGTCGAGTTCGTTAAAGGTCCCGAGGCCGAAGTCGCCGTGGGTGAGCAGGTCGGCGATGGTGGTACTGCCCTCGTAGACCCCGCTCAGGAGCGCGCTCATCAGAGAGGTCTGATAGATCACGCTATCGGGGTGGTGGGCAGAGAAGCCGCGTATGGTTTCGCACAGGCTCTCTTCGCAGGAGCATTCAGGATAATGATTCACAATCCACTTCCTCGTTCAACAAATATAAGAAAGATTAAATAAATGTTGACCCGATTCAGCTCTCAGTTCCAATATAGAAACCATGCTGGTTTGAGACGTTTTCGATATGGAACTTCGTTATTTACGCTATTTTGTCGCCGTGGCCGAGGCGCGGAACTTCACCCGGGCGGCCCACGAACTTGGGATTTCTCAGCCGCCATTAAGTCAGCAAATTCAGCGCCTTGAGCGCGAAGTGGGGACGCCGCTGCTGCGTCGTTTGACGCGAGGCGTTGAGCTGACGGAAGCCGGGGAGTCGTTCTACGTCGACGCGCGTCAGATCCTCGCCTTAAGCGATGCGGCGTTGGAAAAAACCAAGGGGATTGCGCGGGGCGTCAACGGCAGCCTGGTGCCGGGCATTACCAGTTCAGCTGCTTTTCATGCGCAGATCTTCACTTTGCTGTACCAGTTTCAGCAGCGCTATCCGTCGGTGGCGCTGCGCCAGGTCGAAGGTAATATGGCGACCCTGATGAACGCGCTGGGTGAGGCGGAGCTGGATATCGCTTTTGTCCGCCTGCCGTGTGAAAGCAGCAAGGCGTTTAATTTGCGCATTATTGCCGAGGAGCCGATGGTTATCGCGCTTCACCGTTCGCACCCCTTGTCCGGGGAAACCGCGCTCTCCCTGACACAGCTTACCGACACGGTGCCGATTATTTTCCCGCCGGAGGTGGCGCCGGGCCTCTACGAGCAGGTTTACGATAGCTGCCGGCATGCGGGGGTCGATCTGAGCCGCGCCAGACAATCTTCACAGCTCTCTTCTTCTATTAGCATGGTGGACGCGGGGTTCGGCTTTGCGCTGGTGCCTCAGTCGATGACCTGTATTCGCCACCCCAACGTTACCTGGCATCCGCTGCTGGGGGAGTCGCTGAAGACGGATATCGCCATCGCGTGGCGGCGTTTTGAACGTTCGCGAACGGTAAAACGCTTTCTGGAGATGTTTTAAGCGGGTCGTCGGTCTGGCAGGTATAGACGTTTGCCGCCGTCGGCCCGCGTAGGCCGTTAACCCGACGAAACTCAACGCGAATACCGGGAGTCATGGGGGTGGACTCAGCGGAGGATAATGCGGAAATATGAACCTGAACGTCTTTACGACCATCGGAAGGGACGATGAGTCCTCTGCCGGTTTTATTATCAAAGCTTTTGACAATACCTGTCATTTTTTGGAACAAATAAACTCCTGGTAAAAATAAAAAAGCGATAACGATACGTTATGCCAGGAAATAACATGTGGATCTATTTAAAACCCGCCATAGTGCGGGTTTTCTATTTGCCGGTACGAGGTAAAAACCGATTGTTTGATTCGTCCCAATAATAAGAATTATCTAAATAACGGGGCGGGGAGCAATCAGCGTCTGGCATTTAGGGATTAGGCGGCGTTTCTGGGTGAAGTCTGGAAGAGTTTATGGCAGTAAGGGCAGATGAGCTGGGCGCCTTTTTGTACCCGGCTAAAGCTATGTTCTGATTCCTGGGAGCAATTAGGGCAGGAACATTTTACAAGGTAATTACGGCGGGTTTTCGAGTCTTTTCGATCTGACATATGATTTTTTCCTGATGTAATGGCCTGCAACCATACATCATTCTTCTATCAATAGCTCGAAATGATTTCGCCGTGGGAAAATAAACTCCTGATTGGTCAACGCTATTTTCGCGGCCTCACCAGGGGCGCGAGGACGATACGATAGCCGCGTCCTGCGCGCCCGCGGCAATTACCTGGCGGCCCAGCCGCCGTCCATATTCCACGCGCCCCGCGCACCCGGGCGGCGGCATCGCTGCACAGGAATAGCGCCATTTATCCCGGCGGCTCCGGGGGGACGAACTCGCCGGAGGGCTGCTTTTCGGCCACTCGCTGCTCTCTGACCGGCGTCGGCGCCGGGTCCGTGCCTTGCGCGATACGTCGGTCGAACCGCTGCTGCACCAGCGGGTCAGCAGCGAGCCGGGGCATATCGCATTGCCGGTGATGCCGGTTCTGGCGGTTTCCAGCGCCAGGGTTTCCGTCAGGCCGATCGCCTCTCGCCCTGGACCGCTTCGGGGCGATTGTGCCCAAAGGCTCCCCCTTAGCCAGCAAAAGTCATCTCTTGTGGCGGGCGCTGCCGCACGGGCTGAAGGTTTTTTTGCCGGTCCAGCCGCGAGGGCGATATTTACCGTGATGCTTAAGGGAGGCCCTCAGCGGCGGCCTATGGAATTAATTTCTCCGTCAAAGGAGAAAGAGTGTGTTTTTTCCCCTATTTTTTGTGATTCAAATCACCATTAATAAATATATCCTTATTTTTCAGTGTATTGAAAAATTACCCGTTTTGATTTTGGAGAATAAATTTCTCCACTTTGCCCTCCTTTGGGGGGAAATAGGTAAGATTTTCTTCGGTCGCTAATATATATTTTAACGGTGGTTGATTTATGAAAATCTCTATGTTGATAGCAACGCGGTTGGCTATTTTTTAGCTCTTGCGCGGCGTTTTGGCTGCTGTTTTATTAGCCGGTGCTGACTGCTGTTGTTAGAGAGATAAATGTTCACTACCTAATGCCGAATAATAGTTTGAGTATATCCTATGAAAAATAAATTTAAAGATATCGCGACTCTGGTTGTCCATGCCGGGAATCAAATTGATCCGGCGAATAATGCCATATTTACCCCGATAGTTACCGCCAGCTCTTTTATTCAGCCGAATCTCGATGAAGGCGGCGATTTTTGCTACTCAAGGGTCTCGAACCCGACCCGTAAGGCGTATGAGTCGGCGCTGGCTGAGCTGGAGGGCGGTGTTTATGCCACCGCTACCGCCTCGGGAATGGCCGCCACTAATATCGTTATGGAGCTGCTGCCGAAAGATTCACATATTATTGCAATGAAGGGCGTATACGGCGGCACCTGGCGTCTGTTCGATAAGCTAAAGGCCAATACCACCGGCGTCACCGTCTCCTATATTGATCTTAATGATGAAGAAAGCCTTATTGCCAGCATTCAGGAAAATACGTATTTAATCTGGATTGAGACGCCGACTAATCCGCTGCTGGAACTGGTGGATATTAATAAAGTCTGCACTATTGCGAAGGCGCGCGGTATTTTGACCTGCGTCGATAATACTTTTGCCAGCGCCTGGAATCATCAGCCGCTCGAAATGGGCGCGGATCTGGTGATGCTCTCCACCAGTAAATATATCGGCGGGCACTCCGATTTAATCGGCGGGGCGGTCATCACCAATAATGAACCGCTAGCGGCCCGGCTTGATTTTATCAAAACCACCGTTGGCGCTATCGCGTCACCCTTTGATGCCTATCTGGCGCTGCGCGGAATGAAAACGCTGGATGTCCGCATGCAGCGCCAGTGCGGCAACGCCCGGCGTATTGCTGAATATCTTGAGAACCATCCGGCGGTTGCCCGCGTCTATTATCCCGGCCTGCCTTCGCATTCGCAGCATGCGCTGTGCAAAAAGCAGATGCGCTCGGGCGGCGCGGTGGTTACCGCTACCCTTAAAGGCGACGTGCAGGGCCTGAAACGCTTTATCTCCGGGCTGCGCTATTTTGTTCTCGCCGAGTCGCTGGGCGGCGTGGAGAGCATGATCAATCATTCGGCATCAATGTCTCATGCCGCGATGTCAAAAGAGGAGCGGGAAGCGATAGGCGTCTACGACACCACGCTGCGGTTCTCCGCCGGTATCGAGAACGTCGAGGATCTGATTGCCGACCTCGATACGGCTTTTGCCGCTAGCGCCCGGACACAGGATAGCGATCATGCATGACTACGGTATCTGGACAATTATCACGCCAATGGTCACCATTATTTTGGCGATCCTCACCCGGCAGGTGATTCTCTCCTTATTGACCGGCATTTTTGTCGGGTATGCGGTGATTCATCAAAGCCTCATTCAGGGCGTTGGCGGAACCCTGAACGGCATTATTGAGACCTTTGCCTCCGCCGGTAACGCCCGGACGATTATCTTTATGGTGATGATCGGCGGCATTATGCGGCTGATTGTGGTAACCGGCGGCGTGCGCAAGCTGGTCCAGTTTCTCTCTGAGAAAAACGACTTTGTCACCAATAAGAAGTCGGTTCAGCTGCTGGCTATGCTGGTAACCTCGCTTATTTTTATCGAGAGCTCGATTAACCAGCTTATTGCCGGGGCGTCGACTAAAAACCTCGCCCGGCGCTATAAAGTCTCGCCGGAAAAAATGTCCTACATTATTCAAACCTCCTGCGTCTCGGTCTGCTCATCGGTGATGATCAACGGCTGGGGTGCGGCGATGATGGGCATTATCGGCGTACAGATCGCGCAGGGCTATTTGACCGGGGAACCCTTTGAAGTGCTGGCCAGCTCGATGGTCTGGAATATCATGGCCTGGTTTTCTCTGGCATCCGTCATCTTTTATATCCTGTCAGGCTGTACCTGGGGGCCGATGAAAAAGGCGGAAGTCCGGTTTGAATCCTGCCTGATGGCGCAGGAGCAGGAACAGAGCGAAACAGAGCAAGACCCGGTGATTGACCATCCGGCATCCAACTCGCTACTCAACTTCTTTATCCCTATTCTTTCAACCGTGCTGATGGTTCCGGTCGTGCTCTATATTACCGGAGACGGCCAGTTCTCCAGGGGCAGCGGCTCCATGTCGGTCTACTCCGGGGTGATGTTCGGTACCGTCGTCTCTTTTGCGTGGTTCAGACTGCGCGGTATTTTAAACGTCGAGAATTTCTTTAAAGAGCTCTATATCGGCTACGCCAGCATGGTGAAAATCAGCTCAATCATGATTCTGGCCTTTTTGATGGGACATATTTCGGCAGAGCTGAATACCGGGCAGTATATTGCTTCAATTACCTCGGGCGTTATTCCCTCCGGATTTTCGATTGGCTTTATTTTTCTGATTGCGGCGGTAATGTCTCTGGCCACCGGGACCTCGTGGGGAACTTTCGCCATTATGATCCCGATCGGCGTACAGCTGGGCGTATCGCTCGGTATCGACCCTCACTTTATGATCGGCGCGGCTATTTCCGGCTCAATCTTTGGCGACATGACTTCGCCTATTTCCAGCGACGCCATCGTGGCTTCAATGGCTACCAACTGCGATCACATTGAGCATATTCGCACGCAGATGCCCTACGCGCTGGTCACGGGGTTCCTCGCGCTCATCGTCTATTTAATCGTCGGGTTTTCGATCTAACGCTCAATATTTATATAAGGATTTATCATGACCAAGGTTATCGCTACGGCGCAGGCCCCGGAAGCTATTGGCCCCTATATTCAGGGCGCCCGGGTAGGGGGTTTTATCTTTACTTCGGGGCAGCTGCCGATTAATCCGGCAACCGGCGAGATCGCCGGGAGCGCGGGCGGGCAGGCCCGGCAAAGCCTGGAGAATATTAAGGCCATTATCGAAGCCGGCGGGTTAGCCCTCGAACATATCTGTAAGGTTAATATCTTCGTCAAGGACCTGAATGAATTTGCGGAGATTAATCAGGCGTACGCCGGGTTTTTTGACCAGCACAAGGTGCAGTATCCGGCGCGCTCCTGCGTGGAGGTTGCGCGCCTGCCTAAAGACGTCAAAGTTGAAATTGAAGCGGTAGCCTGGCAGGGCTAACGCGGCGTCAGCGTCATCATAACGGCGGCCGCATCGCGCCGCCGTTGTTATTCCTGTTTATTGAGAGCAAACGTAATGCTGATTAAAAACTATCTGCAGACATTGCCACGCGTTGAGCTGGTGGGGGCGGTGACGCCGATCCAGCATCTCAGGCGGCTGTCGGAATATCTGCAGCGTGATATCTATATTAAGCGAGACGATCTTTCATATCTTGGTATGGGGGGCAATAAGCTCAGAAAGCTGGAGTTTCTTGCCGCTGATGCGCTTCAACAAGGCTGCGATACGCTGGTGACGGCGGGGGCCATTCAGTCGAATCACGTGCGCCAGACCGCTGCCGTAGCCGCGCATCTGGGCCTGAAATGTGCGGCGCTGCTGGAGAATCCGATCGCCACGGAGGCGCCAAACTATCTCGCCAACGGCAACTATTTACTCTCCTCGATGATGGGCTGTCGTCTGGAAAGCGTCGAGGCGCTTAGCGATCCTGATGCGCAGCTGCGGGAGCTTAGCGAGAGGCTCGCTCGCGGCGGGGCGAAGCCGTACGTCATTCCCGTTGGCGGCTCCAACGCGCTGGGGTCGCTGGGCTACGTTGACTGTGCGCTGGAAATAGCGGAGCAGTGCGCCCGCATGGATCTCCATATCGACTCGCTGGTGGTACCTTCGGGGAGCGCGGGAACCCATGCGGGACTGGCGGTCGGTTTTGCACACTGCCGGCCGGACATGGCGGTTGTCGGAGTCACCGTCTCTCGTCTCGCCAGCGATCAGCTCCCCAAAGTCGCGCAGCTGCAAAGCGAATTATCGGCGCTGCTGAACGTGGCGACCTCTTCGCCGCTGACGCTGTGGGATGATTACTTTGCGCCGCGCTACGGTATGCCGAATGCCGAGGGGATGCAGGCGGTTGAGCTGCTGGCGCGGCTAGAGGGCATCATGCTGGACCCGGTTTATACCGGCAAGGCGATGGCGGGGCTGATTGACGGCGTGCAAACATCGCGATTCGTCGGCAGCGGTCCGGTGATGTTTATGCATACCGGCGGCGCTCCGGCGCTGTTCGCCTGTTACCCGCAGGTTTAAGCCTGAATATGGCGGCTATGCCCCGGCGGCGCAGCGCTGACCGGGGCAATGATATTTTCAGCGGTCTCCCCGCTAATAGCGCTTACTCGCCATGATGGTAATAATCTGCCGATCGGTATGCTGCATCGACTGAGCGGCGATGGCGCATAAATTACGGATCGAATTTTCGACATCGCGTTCAACGATACCGTCGCTGGCGGAAACGACGGAGTTATCCAGCGCCAGCAGGATTGCTTTCCACGCGCAAGAAATGCTGGTCGAGACCTTCATTGAGCAGCTGCTGGAGGCGCCATCGCAAATCATGCCGCTGATATCGCCAATCATGTTGTTTACCGCCATAGTGATATTTTCGTAACTTCCTTCCATCAGCCAGATAATCCCCGCCGCGGCGCCCATCGCGGCCGTGGTGGTAGCGCAGAGCGCGGACAGGCGCGGAAGCTTGCTGTGGATATAGATAGCCACGAGGTGCGACAGCGCCAGCGCGCGGGTGAGCTGCTGCCGGCTGGCGCCGAGTCGTTCGGCGGCAACCACCACCGGCAGGGTCGCGGTAATGCCCTGATTACCGGAACCGGAGTTGGTCATTGCCGGAAGCGTAGCGCCGCCCATTCTGGCATCCGAGGCGGCGCTGGTACGATAGAGGATCTCGGTAAAGATATCGTCAGCGGCCAGCCCCTTGTCGACCTGGCGCTTTAGCGTCGGCCCAATATGCAGAC
>OLIJ01000199.1_pt1 | contig 21337 bp, 17 predicted proteins | sample 1609731 | NCBI WGS metagenome assembly OLIJ01 (sample SAMEA4350159, study PRJEB24818) | metagenome | biome: human; feature: gut; material: faeces | place: Denmark | collected 2013-09
AGCGGGCGTAGCCGCTAAACTTGAGGCCGAACGGGATAGCCATATCCGGCGAGGCCGCGGTGGTCTGAGGGTTGGTAATGACGTCCACCTTTTTATCGGCGGCGGCATCGATTTTGGCCTGACGGTCCGTCAGGGCTTTATCGACGGCTTTGGCGACAATGGCGTCGATTTGTTCCTGAGTAAACTCTTGTGCCATTACAGAGGAAAGCGGGCACAGGGCGGCAATAACCGCCATCGCTAAGGGAAGTTTTTTTACAGTTATCATGGTTATCTCAAATTAATAAATTATATTTTCAGACAATAACCATCCCGTTCTGGGGTAAATGGAAAAGATACCGCCAAAACAAGCTGATTTTATTTTTATTTGCGCAGAGGTACAGTTAAATAAATCGGGTAATAGGCTTCTCCATATTCGGCATAATTAAATATCAGCATGGCTATAAATTAATAATCTGTTCTAATGCTCCACGCACGAGCAAAAATAATGGTGGCCCGACATCTGCACCATAATCGAGGTAATAAACTGCAGCGTTTCGCTTACAACCTTGCCACTCTGCCGGGTCAACCGTGGTGCGCCAGCAGGCCTTCTGGTATTCTCTATAGCGCCCTGGCGGGAGGCGGGAGGCGGGAGGCGTTCATCAGTATCCTCCCATTCCTCGCGGTCTTAAGCGGGTGTTTCGCTTATTATCTGAGTTCACGCATCACTATTTAATTAAGGCGTAATTCGCCTGCGTCCCAGCCATAATTGCCAGTCGACGTTAACGAATCACCGAGCTCCTGATAAGTGAAATCATAAAAATCTGCGCTGACCTCATAGCCAGAGTAGTCGACTGCCGCCAGGCCAACGAATGCTCCGGTAAAAAATCCGCCATAGCTTTGCAGAACATAATCGTCTGAAAGGATTACGGCATCTAATGTGACAGGAATTTCAGTGAAGTTGACCCCGTTAAAGCTGTATTCATAACTGTACGTTTGTTTGCGAACTTTGGTGCGGAACCAGACATACTCGGTTCCTTCCGGGATCTTGATGGCATCATCTTTTAAATAAGAAGTGTATTTTCCGCGATTATTTTCACCTATTTCGATGACTGAGCCATTAATTTCATTCCAGGTGATGAACACAAAGCTCCAATGACGATCGTTGTAGAAATTCGTTAACCCCGCCATTTGTTGATAACTAAATGGATTAAATTTGACCTTAACTTGCGCATCAAAATAGAAGGCTTGCCAACGTCGGGCAATAAGCGACAGGTCATGGGTATTCGCTAAAGAACCCTGACCAATTAACGTCAGTTTGCCATCGCCTGTGGTACCCATTTTTTTTGTGAACGGAACACGGAGCGTATTCCAGTTGCACTCGAGTGCCGGCGTTGTAAACGCATCATGCTGGCTACGATCTTTGGCGCTTGCGGTGTAAATGGCATCCTCTGGGCCTTCAACAAACGTTTTTCCGCCGTGGCCGCCTTCAACGCGCGGCCAACCTTCTTCATCCCAGTACACTTTTTGGATAGAGGTTTCTCTGCCCAGAGTTGACCAGCCGCGAGGATCATAGACTGACTCGCCAGGACGATTCCACGGACGCGCGCAGAGCGAAGCGTAATACCATTCGCCAGCAGGCGTTGAAACCAAAGAACCGTGGCCCTGCTTCTGGATGTAACTGTCCGGCGTATCGACGTTAGTTAAGAAAACTTCTCCTGGCGCCGTTACAAAACTGTGGGCATCTAAGGTCTTAGAACGCGCGACAACCTCCTGATGGGTAAATACGGTCCCCCCCTGAGCGGCGAAAAGATAATAATATCCGTTCAGTTTGTAGAGATGCGGCCCTTCGACAAGCGCAACGGCAGTGCCGCGATAGAGGCTTCGTGCTGTTTCCGGTTTTAACATTAATGTCCTGGTATCAAGTTCAGTTAACGTAATGCCATCGAATGGATGATGATATTCTCGATGGTCCCAGGTTTGCTGAACGATATATTTACGCCCGTCATCGTCATGGAAAAGTGAAGCATCGAAGCCCACGCCATTCAGTTTGATAGGATCCGACCATGGACCACGAATATCCGTAGCGGTGGTCAGATAGTTGGTCATGTCTTTAAAGGCACCTTCTGTGATTTTCACATCTGTATACACTAACCAGAATTTGCCATCAGCATAAGAGAGAGCCGGAGCCCAAATTCCACCTGATGAAGGATTGCCTTTCATATCTAAAAGCGCGGTTGTGGACAACGGGCTGGGGAGAAGATCCCAGTGCTGCAGGTCCTTTGACTCGTGTAAACGCACGCCAGGGAACCACTCAAATGTAGAGTTTGCGATATAGTAGGTGTCATCTACACGGATAATACTGGGGTCCGCATTAAATCCAGGTAATACAGGGTTTTGAATAAGAGTCATATCAATCTTCCTTTATATAATTCTCTAATTTATATTTTCGCAATTTAATGCAAATTTTAACTATACCCGTACCTCGTCAAGCTGACGATTAATCTCTGTGACGTTTTTATCTGAGATAGGATAGAATTGAATAACGATCATCGAAACAACGGATAAAAAGATAGGGATCCAAACCGCTGTCATAATAATGCCATCGATCGCATTGGCACTTTGTTGAGCACCCGTTTCGCTAAAGCCATACGCAGCCAGTAGCCACAGTGGAATAGCGCCGCCAATAGTAAACCCAATCTTGAAGAAGAGGCCCATGATCGCATTAATAATCGCAGCATTTCGCTTGCCGGATTTCAATTCGCCATAGGCAATCACTTCAGGAACCAGCGCCCACATAAAGCCCGTAGCCGAGGTTAAGCCCCATTGTTTAATGAATGTTGCGATGTAAGCAAGCCAAAGGGCGTCATGCATTCCTTCACGTGACCAAACGTAAGTCAACAATTCACCCACAATAAACATGGCAAGGAAAAGATGGAAGAACCCTTTTTTGCCAAAAATTTTCTTGAGTCTGGGCCAAAAAACAGGTAAGACAATGCCCGGAATTGAGGCGACAAGACCAACCGCCCCCATCCATTCTGAATGGCCAACAACAAACTGATTGAAGAAGCCATTCACCGTGTTCATGAAGAACATGAAGGTAAAGGCCAGCATGAAAAACAGCCCCAAAATGACAAGCGGTCGGTTATTTTTCAGTTCAAGAAATAGATCGGTCGTTTTTACGTTGGCCGTTTGTTCTGCCGTCGCGACAACACGTTCTTTGGTGAATTTATAACAGAAGAAAAGTGCCGCTGCGCCTAGTATCATATAAATTGAGTATACGCCAAACCACGCGTAATTCGCAGACGGATCGGTATAGTTACCCATATTGAGTTCAAAGCCAAAAAAACCGGTATCCTTGAGGCTTCGATCTTTGGGTGAAGCAATTTGTACAAACATCGGGAACAGGGTATAGACAAGCAGGTTCGCACTGTTTGCCAGCATCATTCGCGTACTGGTCAGTTTATCAATGGACTCAGGATCGCGTGTCAATGACGCGTTAAGAGAACCATAAGGAATATTCACCACTGAATAGACTAAATCCAGTGCCAAATAAATAATAAAGGCAAAAGGAACGGAACCCCGGACGCCAGGGATAGGAGCAAACAGCAATGCGGCAAGAATAACGAGCGGAATACCCGCTCTTAAAAGCCAGGGGCGATATTTGCCAGCACTTGAACTTCTTCTGTCAACGTAGGTTCCGACCATTGGATCCCAAAAAACGTTAACTATTCGGACAAAAAGAAATATAAACCCGGCCGTTGCGGTACTAATGGTATTTACCGTCAACATGTGTAGAGCAAGAAAACCGCCAATTGTACCAAAGACGAGGTTTTGCGCAAAATCCCCCATTCCATAACCAATGCGCTCGCCCCGCGTTAATTTGTGGTATTCGTCATGCCGATTTTGAATTATGTTTTTACGCATTCTAATCAGGTCTCCGATCGTTTTTGTAAATGTGAAGCACTTTTTGACACAGATAACCGCGGAGAATCTATTGCGTTTTTATATTAATTAGTTACGTTTTTTTACTTTTGTGATCATTAAAACGCAGGTTTTCTTAGTCCACGCAACAAAAGTATGGACTTTATATCCCCCTCAATGTCCGGGCAGGACGTATGCACTCTACAAAACCGGCATTTTATTTCAGCGCGGGTCAGCGCCCCCCGAAAACTGAATTCTACATGACCGTCAGCAAAGGGAATACATAACTCAACTTTTTGCGAGATTGCTCACATTTAAGCAATCTCTTAATCTGCGAATGAAATAACGTAATTGATCAATCGATGATGGAAAATAGAGGATAGCCGCAGTCATTGACTTTCCGCGCCCTGAATGATGGAGTTCATTGTGCAAACTTATTTCGATCAGCTCGACGGCGTACGTTTTGCAGCCCCTAAGGCAACAAACCCGCTGGCTTTTCGCCATTGTAACCCGAATGAAATCGTGCCGGCAAACGGCTGGCAGAGCATCGACGCTTTGCCGCCTGTTATTGGCACAACTTCTGCTGGAATGGCGCAGATAGGTTTGGTAATGGTTCTTTTGAACGCCCTTGGCTGCAGGCTGGCGATCGGCAAGAGTGGCAGAGAGAGTGCGCGAAAATGGAGCTGGCCGGTTTTACCCCCGTGAGCTCATTTAATCCATACTGGGATGTTAACGGGCGCACCTTTGCCGATGACGATGGCTATCGGGTCGTCCTGCAAAATAGATCATGGTCATCGGTTTAGAATCAGCTCGTTATACCCGCGAACGCTTTACCCCTCCGTTAAGCAGCGCGACGGCGGCGGAGAGCGCAACGGCCGCCGCGCTCGCCAGATAGACGGCGTTAATTCCCCAGTGACCCGCCAGGGCGCCGGCCAGCGGAGCGGTGATCCCTAAAGAGATATCGAGAAAAGCAACGTACGCCCCCATTGCCAGGCTGCGGGTTTGGGGAGGAGCGCGACGCACGGCTTCCACGCCAAATCCGGGAAAAGCCAGCGAGTAGCCAAAGCCGGTGAGCGCCGCGCCAAGATAGGCCAGGGAGGGCGTATCGGCCCGCCAGATAAGCAGCTGACCCAGGGCCTCAATCACCACGCAGATCAGCGCAACCCGCGCGCCGCCCAGCTTATCGGGTAGATGACCGAAGGCAATCCGCGCGGCAATAAAGGCCAGGCCGAAAGCAGTAAAGGCCAGCGAGGCGTTACCCCAGCTATGGGCGGTAAACAGCAGCGCGATAAACGCTTCGATAACGCCGAAGCCAACGCTGCACAGCGCGAGGCCAAGCCCCGGCTTCCAGACGGCATTAAGTACGGTATAGAACGAGGTTTTTTCCGTAGCGAGCGGAGCAACGCCCCGAACTCTGGCAATAGCCAGCAAAGCAATAAAGGGTACCAGCAGCACGGCAAGCGACAGGCCGAAGAAGCCGCCCCAGGCGTTAAAAGCGACCCCAAGCGGAGCGCCTGACGCGTAGGCGCCGTACATCGCAATACCGTTCCAGGACATCACTTTCCCGGCATTACGCGGGCCCACCAGCCCTATCCCCCAGCCCATTGCGCCGGTAACCAGCAGGCTTTCGCCCAACGCCAGCACAATGCGCCCGGCCAGCAAAATCCACACGCTAACGCCAGCACTGGCAATAAACAGCAGCGAGAGCAGATACAGAATCCCTGACCCGGCCGTCACCAGCAGGCCTATAACCATCGCGCGTTTCGCGCCGTGTATATCGGCAAAGTTACCGGCCCAGGAGCGCGAAAGCAGAGCGGCTACGAACTGCGATCCGATGACCAGCCCCACCACCAGCGTGCTCTGCCCCAGGGTGCCGTGCAGATGCAGCGGTAATACCGGCAGCTGCATGCCAATAATCAGGAAGCCAATGTAAACCGATATCACAATCGGCAGTAAGGTCAGAAATACGGACCTGACCTGCGGTACGGCGTGATTAAACGCCGCGGAAGTTTGATTTTGTTGTTCAGTCATAAGTGAATTCATTCAATACGGGGATAAATACCGGGCTGAAGGGGAGCCGCCTCTTTGCCTGTACTGCGGGCTATTTTTTCATCTCGTCCGCAATGAGAGCTCGACGTCATCAGCGAAAGGCACGGACAAATAACCGTTTTGCGGATTACGCACATACTCCAGATATTCGGCGCTGTAGTCGGCATTGTCGGCGATGATAAACGCGCCGGGACGCAGGCGGCTTTCGAGGAGAGCCAAAATCTCCGGATACAGCGCTTTTGCGCCATCCAGCAGCACCATATCGATGGTCTCCGGCAGACTCACCGCCAGGGTTTGCAGCGCATCGCCTTCACGAACATCGACCAGAGCATCCAGCCCGGCCTCTTTCAGGTGCTCGCGGGCCCGGGCCACTTTATTCGGCTCAAACTCGCTGGTTATCAGCAGGCCACCGCCGTTATCTTTCAGCGCGGCTGCCAGATGCAGGGCTGAAATACCAAACGAGGTCCCGAACTCAACAACGTGCTGCGCCCGAATGCTGCGGGCCAGCATATAAAGCAATGTCCCGGTCTCCGCCGCGACGGGGAGCCAGAGATCTTTCAGATGACCATAAAGCTCACGATATTCGGTTTTGCTGGTCATCATCCGTTCGCGTTCGGCGCGAGGAATGCTGGAGAACGCCGCGCTTGCGGCCCCGTTTGCCTGCTTAAATAGTCTTTCTAATAATGCGGCCAGCGGCGCGGATGTCAGCGTGGTTGACATAATAAATCCTTCAAAAGTTGTGTGGTTTACGCCAGCGGCATAAAATGCGAATGATTCGTCATCTTTTAAAGAATACGATCAATTATTCGCATTAACTATTCGCATTCCGGCTCGGGAGAGAAGCGCCATGTCGCCTGCTAAAAGTAATTTGATTTCATTGAGAAAAAAGCCAAAACAAGCCCGCTCAACCGAGCTGGTATCGGCGATTATTCAGGCGGCGCTTCAGGTTTTAGAAAAAGAAGGAGCGGTACGCTTTACCACCGCAAGGGTGGCGGAAAAGGCGGGAGTTAGCGTCGGGTCGGTATATCAATATTTTCCCAATAAAGCGGCAATTCTGTTTCGTTTGCAAAGTGATGAATGGCAGCAGACAACGGCCATGCTCAGCGAGATCCTCGGCAACGCCGATCGTCCTCCGCTCGACAGATTGCGCACGCTGGTGCACGTATTTATCCAGTCGGAGTGCGAAGAGGCGGGACTGCGTCAGGCGCTCAACGACGCGGCGCCGCTCTATCGCGACGCGCCTGAGGCCAAAGAAAATCGAACCACGGCCGATAGCGTCTATGGTCAATTTATTGAGGAAGTCCTTCCCGACGCGTCGGCGGCCAGGCGGCAGCTGGCCTGCGAGCTGTTGACGACAACGCTAAGCTCGGTGGGCAGCGGTTTCTCATCCAGCCCGCGCACGGCTGAAGAAATTAGCCGCTTCTCTGATGCGATGGCGGATATGTTCAGCGCCTGGCTAAGAGAGACCGCGCAGGAGGACGCCGCGCAGCCGTAATGCCAAACTCTCTGCCCGCAGGGTGCCCGCGGAGGCCGCAAATTTAGCCCGACATTTTAGGGTTTAATGCGTACAATGCGGCACCCGGTCTTGCTGACAGAAAGGCCCGCTTCTCTCGTTACCGCACAATGCTCCCGTTTTCAGACCTGATACCCGGCGGATAAATGAAACAAATCACCCTCAGCGATATGCAACAACAGCGCGAAGCGGCGGCGAATTCTCCGCGCCTGCGCGCTCATCGTAACTTTCATCCACAATTGAGCGATCCGGTACAGCGTTTAGCCATTGCGATGGAGCCCGGAACCTACGTTCGCCCCCACCGCCACCCGCACACGTTTGAGCTGCTGCTGCCGCTTAGCGGACGCTTTGTGGTGTTGAATTTTGATGATCATGGCTACGTCACCCGCCGGGTTATTTTAGGGGAAGAGTGTACGGCGCTGGAGATGGATGCCGGGACCTGGCATGCGGTACTCTCGTTAGATCGCGGCGGCATTATTTTCGAAGTGAAGCACGGCGGCTATCGGCCGGTGGCGGCCGAGGATTATGTCTCCTGGGCGCCGGCTGAAGGCGACGCGGGCAGCGCAGAGCTGATGGAATGGTACCGCCAGGCGCAGGTCGGTGACGGCGGTTTTACCCTGTAGATCCGCCGGATTCGCCGGCAAAACGTTCTATCGTCCAGCACAGCGACGGCATTCTTGCCGTCGGCTACACCAGGTGAACCGCGCTATCGCAGGGCTCCTTCAGCGTCCAGCCCTGCTGCCACCTCCAGCACCATGGCGCTAAACGCCCGTACGGCCGCGCTCTGCCAGGCGTCCTTATGCTGTAGCAGACAGGCCGTTCTTTCCAGCAGCGCCGGCGTTAGCTCAATGGCCACCAGATCGTCGCGCTCCCGCACAACGGCGGCCGGCAGCAGGGTCGATAGCGGGGTACGCTGAATCACGGTCAGTACCGCGCTGATAGAGTTCGCCTCCATCCGAACCTTTGGCTCAATCGCGTACTGGCGGCAATAGCGATCGATCCGATCCCGGGTAGCAAACTCCCCGCTGAGCAGTATCAGCGACTCCTGATTCAGCATTTCCCGCTTTACGCGCCGCTGCGCCGCCAGCGGATGGTGCCGGCCCACCACCAGCGCCAGCGTTTCAGTCAGCAGAGATCGGGACACAATATCGCGCGCGCCGCCATCGTCAAAGGCAATACCGAGATCCAGCTCATCATTGCGCAGCAGGGCTTCCATCCGGTCCTGATCCATTTCGCGCATGGTCAGCGAAATATTGGGGTAACGCTGATAAAAAGAGCCCACCAGCGGCCCCATAAAATAGGTCGTAAAGGTCGGCATCATCGCCACCCGCAGCGTCCCTCGCCGGAGATCCTCCACATCGTGGATGGCGCGTTTTCCCTCTTCTAAATCCTGCAGCGCCCGACGCGCATAGATCAGCCATACCTCTCCGGCATCCGTTAAGCGTATGCTGCGGGCGCTGCGGTCAAAAAGCTGGGTCCCCAAAGTCTCTTCGAGCTGGCGGACCTGCTGGGATAGCGCCGGCTGTGAGATATGGAGCGCCGTTGCAGCGCGCGTAAAGCCGCGATGTTCGGCAACCGCCAGAAAGCAGGTGAGATGGCGCAGCAGCATGCCGTAATCCATAAGTAATTCAAATTGAACTCATCATAAATAAGTCTTTTAACTTATGAAATAAGATACGTAACCTGTCTGCACTTTTCATCGCAACGCTTCCCCCGCGCCGCGTCAATATTTGCAGGAGCCTTTATGTCCACCTACGTTAACTTCCTTCCGCATGCGCCCGTCGGCCACCTTCGTCCGCAGCCCAGGGGAGCGTATCCGCGCCGGGCGGGCGAGTCGCGATGAGCCACGCAGCGCGCAGCCGCCTGATGCTGCTGGTACTGGTTCTCGTCGGCATCAATATGCGTCCCCTGCTGACCTCAATCGGCCCCCTGCTTCCCCAGCTACAGCAGGCCAGCGGTATGAGTTTTACCCTCATTTCGCTACTCACCGCCATCCCGGTCATCGCGATGGGCGCGCTGGCGCTGGCCAGCCCGTGGATTGACCGCCATCTCAGCGAAAACCGCGGGATCGCGCTGAGCCTGCTGGCGATCGCCGCCGGCGCGCTGCTGCGCGAACTCGCCCCGCGCAGCGGGCTGCTGCTGAGCAGCGCCCTGCTCGGCGGGATCGGCATTGGCATTATTCAGGCGACGATCCCGCGAGTGATAAAACGCCGGTTTCCGCAGCACACGCCCCAGGTGATGGGGCTATGGTCAGCGGCGCTGATGGGCGGCGGCGGTTTGGCTGCGGCCTTGACGCCGTGGCTGGCGCAGCGCAGCGCCGTCTGGTATCACGCCCTGGCCTGGTGGACGCTGCCCGCGGTGCTGGCGCTCTTCGGCTGGTGGTCCGTCAATCGCCCGCTTGCGTGCGGAACGTCTACAGCTTCAGCCAGGCCAGAAGCCGCTATTTTCCGCCGCCGCCGCGCCTGGACCCTCGGACTGTACTTCGGCCTCATTAACGGCGGCTACGCCAGCCTGATCGCCTGGCTGCCGCCCTACTATATGCAGTCAGGCTACAGCGCTCAGCTTAGCGGCACCCTGCTGGCCGTCATGACGCTTGGCCAAACCGCCGGCGCCCTGCTGCTGCCGATGCTGGCCCGGCATGAAGACCGGCGCAAACTGCTGATGCTGACGCTGCTGCTGCAGCTGATTGGCTTCTGCGGGTTTATCTGGCTGCCGCTGTACCTGCCGCAGCTGTGGGCGATAAGCTGCGGTATTGGCTTAGGCGGCGCGTTTCCTCTGTGCCTGGTGCTGGCGCTCGACCACTCCCGACATCCGGAGATTGCCGGACGGCTGGTGGCCTTTATGCAGGGAATTGGCTTTATCGTCGCCGGCCTCTCGCCGTGGCTATCGGGCCTGCTGCGTAGCCTGAGCGGGAATTACGTGCTGGACTGGGCCTTTCACGCCGCCTGCGTGGCGCTGCTGATGGTCATAACGCTGCGTTTTGTACCGGCACGCTACCCGCAGGAGTGGCGAAAAACGTAGCCGGCTGGCGAGCGGGCGCGATAATTTCAGGTGCGGAAGGCCCGCTGGCGCATCATTCCCGACGAGAATAAAGCCAAAAATCAAACCGCTACCCGCGGCAAAACCATCGCCGCCAGTAGCCTTCGCCAGAATCGTATTTATTACCGAATGAAATTAATGTGTCGCCGAATCACGACACTCGTAAGTAACTAAAAATTAATAAAAAAATGCCTCTTGTTTCCCCCATTTTTTAGGCGTACATTAGCGCCAGCTGGAGCAGTTACAGCATAGAATTCCGAACCGCCGCAGCCGCCAGAAGCCTCTGGTTTTTCCTGCGACAGTTCATGGAAAACGATGAAAACAAAATTCGTTTGGCGTTTCGCCGAGAATGCGGAGTAATGAGACGTGAAATACTTTTTTATGGGCGTGTCTTTTATGGTCATCGTTTGGGCCGGCACCTTTGCCCTGATGATCTAAGCAAGGTGAATAGCTAAAAAAAGGGAGCCAGCGGCTCCCTTTTTTTATTCCAGGCTTTCGCCCGTCGATTTACCTGCGGCAGGAAGGAGTCCGTCCGCGCGGAACATCGATTTAATGCCGCGAATAGCCTGACGGATACGATCGCGGTTTTCAATTAAGGCGAAGCGCACATGGGTGTCGCCGTAGTCGCCAAAGCCGATGCCCGGCGATACGCACACTTTGGCATCCTGAAGCAGCTTTTTGGCGAACTCCAGCGATCCCATCGCCGCATACTGCTCAGGGATCTTTGCCCACACGTACATGGATGCTTTCGGGCACTCCACCATCCAGCCCGCTTCGTGCAGCCCCTTAACCAGCACATCGCGACGGCGCTTGTACTGTTCCGCGATATCGCGCACGCACTGCTGATCGCCTTCCAGCGCGGCGATTGCCGCCACCTGCAGCGGGGTGAAGGTACCGTAATCGTGGTAGCTCTTAATTCGCGCCAGCGCATTTACCAGCGTTTTATTCCCAACCATAAAACCGATGCGCCAGCCGGCCATATTGTAGCTTTTCGACAGCGTGAAGAACTCAACCGCCACATCGCGCGCGCCGGGGACTTCCATAATGGAAGGCGCCTTCCAGCCGTCATAGACAATATCGGCATAGGCCAGGTCATGCACCACCAGCACGTCGTAGCGCTTCGCCAGCGCCACCACTTTTTCAAAGAATTCCAGCTCGACGCACTGCGCGGTCGGGTTAGAGGGGAAGCCAAGGATCATCATTTTCGGCTTCGGATAGCTTTCGCGGATCGCGCGTTCCAGTTCGTTGAAGAAATCAACGCCTTCCACCAGCGGCACCGAACGCACCTGTGCGCCTGCAATCACTGCGCCATAAATATGAATAGGGTAGCTGGGATTAGGCACCAGTACCGTATCACCGTGATCCAGCGTCGCCAGCATCAGGTGCGCCAGCCCCTCTTTCGAGCCGATGGTCACGATGGCTTCCGATTCCGGGTCAATGTCGACGTTATAGCGATCCTGATACCAGCGCGATATCGCCCGGCGCAGGCGTGGAATGCCGCGAGAGGTAGAGTAGCCGTGGGTATCCGGTCGTTGGGCAACGGTGCACAGTTTTTCAACGATGTGCGGCGGCGTCGCGCCGTCAGGGTTGCCCATGCTGAAATCGATAATATCTTCGCCGCGCCGACGCGCAGCCATTTTCAGTTCAGCGGTAATGTTAAATACGTACGGGGGGAGACGATCGATACGCGTAAAACGGCGTTCAGGACTGAATTCAGCCATAGATTCCTCAGATTAACGTTAGCGCCCGGACCGTCCGAGCGACGCTGCCGCTGTTGCGGCACGTTTAGAAAATAACCCGAAAAAAATAACGCTGTCGAGAGGGCAGAGAAAAAATAAAATCTGGCAGGAAAAACGGGTACTCGTTCCAGCAAATACGGCAGCGGTCGATCCGGATTTAGCCAACAGGATCGTTGAAAGTAACATCTTAATATCTTTTACATTACCTTATTTTAGCCTCAGCGCCCCCGCGTTCGCTGCCGCGCGGCACTTACCGTCAATCCCCTTTTTAAAGTGCGCCTTTTCCCTATTATTGTCTGCGGCTGGCCTTCTGGGGCCAGGTTTTTTATCATATCGTTTTCCCGCGAATGACACGGCGCCTCCATGCACGAAATATTCACCATGCTGCTCGCAGTTTTTGACCGCGCGGCACTGATGCTGATTTGTCTTTTTTTCCTCATCCGCCTGCGGCTGTTTCGTGAGCTGCTGCATAAATCTGCCCATACGCCGAAGGAGCTGCTGGCCGTCACCGCCATCTTCTCCCTGTTTGCCCTGTTCAGTACCTGGTCAGGCGTACCGGTGGAGGGATCGCTGGTCAACGTTCGTATCATCGCGGTGATGTCCGGCGGCATCCTGTTTGGCCCGTGGGTCGGCGCTATCGTTGGCGTCATTGCCGGGGTGCATCGCTATCTGATCGATATCGATGGCGTTACCGCGATCCCCTGCTTTATCACCAGCATCATCGCCGGGCTATTGTCCGGGTTGATCGGCCGCAGGGTTCCCAAGGCCCAGCGCTGGAAGGCCGGGATCCTCGCCGGGATGCTCTGCGAAACGCTGACCATGATCCTCGTGGTGCTGTGGGCGCCCTCTTTGTCACTGGGCCTGGATATCGTCTCGAAAATCGGTATTCCGATGATCCTCGGCAGCGTCAGTATCGGTTTTATCGTTCTGCTGGTGCAGAGCGTTGAGGGAGAAAAAGAGGCCAGCGCCGCGCGTCAGGCCAAGCTGGCGCTGGATATTGCCAACAAAACGCTGCCGCTGTTTCGCCACGTCAACAGCGAGTCGCTCCGCCAGGTCTGCGACATTATCCGCCGCGATATCAACGCCGACGCGGTGGCGATTACCACCACCGATCGGGTACTGGCCTACGTTGGCTTCGGCGAAGGCAACTATCACGATCGCGACAACGCCATTAGCCCCACCACCCGCCAGGCAATTGAGAGTGGAAAAATTATCATCAAGAACAACGATGAGGCGTACAGAACCCCTGAAATTCACTCGATGCTGGTGATTCCATTGCGGGAAAAAGGCATCGTCACCGGGACGCTGAAAATCTACTACTGCCACGCGCACCGTATTACGTCGTCGCTGCAGGAGATGGCGATAGGCCTGTCGCAAATCATCTCGACCCAGCTGGAGGTTTCCCGCGCGGAACAGCTGCGGGAAATGGCCAACAAGGCCGAACTGCGCGCGCTGCAGAGCAAAATCAATCCGCACTTCCTCTTTAACGCGCTCAATGCCATTTCATCATCGATTCGCATGAATCCGGATACCGCGCGTCAGCTTATTTTTAATTTATCGCGTTATTTACGCTATAACATTGAATTAAAAGACGACGAGCAGATTGATATTAAAAGAGAGCTGTACCAGATCAAGGACTACATTGCCATTGAACAGGCGCGTTTTGGCGACAAGCTCACCGTTATCTATGATATCGACGATGAAGTCAGCTGCGTCATACCCAGCCTGCTGATCCAGCCGCTGGTAGAAAATGCCATTGTTCACGGCATCCAGCCCTGCAAGGGAAAAGGCGTGGTCACTATTGGCATCAATGAGTGCGGGAAGCGGGTGCGGATTAGCGTCCGTGATACGGGCAACGGTATCGATCCGGCCGTCGTCGCCCGGGTGGAGGCCGATGAGATGCCGGGTAATAAAATCGGCCTGCTTAACGTCCATCACCGGGTCAAACTGCTGTACGGCGAAGGGCTGCATATCAGGCGTATGACCCCAGGAACGGAGATTACCTTCTACGTACCAAACCGCAACGCCCCCCAGTCCACGCCGGCGTCGCTGCTGCCATGAGCGGAGAAAAAATGAAAGTCATCATTGTTGAGGACGAGTTCCCGGCGCAACAGGAGCTCAGCTGGCTGATTAACACCCACAGCCAGATGGAGATTGTCGGTACCTTTGACGACGGGCTGGACGTGCTGAAGTTTCTACAGCACAACAGGGTCGATGCCATTTTTCTCGACATCAATATCCCCTCGCTGGACGGCGTTCTGCTGGCGCAGAACATCAGCCAGTTTGCCCATAAGCCGTTTATTGTGTTTATCACCGCCTGGAAAGAGCACGCCGTAGAGGCATTTGAGCTGGAGGCGTTCGATTACATCCTCAAGCCCTATCAGGAATCACGTATTATCAACATGCTGCAAAAGCTGAGCAGCGCCTGGCAACAGCAGCAGCTTCCAGCAGCCGGCGCGGCGCCAAATCCGCAGCGGGAAAACGACACCATCAATCTGATCAAAGATGAGCGGATTATCGTCACCAGCATTCATGATATTTACTACGCGGAAGCGCATGAAAAAATGACGTTTGTCTATACCCGGCGGGAATCGTTCGTGATGCCAATGAACATTACGGAGTTTTGCGCCAGGCTACCGCCGGCGCACTTTTTCCGCTGCCACCGCTCCTACTGCGTCAATCTGAACAAAATTCGCGAGATTGAGCCGTGGTTCAATAACACCTATGTCCTGCGGCTGCGGGATCTTGAGTTTCAGGTGCCGGTGAGCCGTAGCAAGGTCAAAGAGTTCCGCCAGCTGATGCACCTGTAGCCGGCGGCTTATCCGGACCCTCAGGCCCGGTGGCGCTATTTTAGAGGATTTGGCCCAGCGTCTGGCGCATATGCGCGCCGGAGCCCAGCAGCCCCGGATTGTCGTGGACAATCAGGTACACCGGGATATCCTGAACGAAGGCTTTAAACCGCCCTTTATCTTCAAAACCGCCGCGGAAACCGGACGCCTTAAAGAATTCGAGGAAGCGCGGCACGATACCGCCCGCGATATACACACCGCCAAAGGTCGCCAGCGTCAGCGCCAGGTTGCCGCCAAAACGGCCCATAATCACGCAGAACAGCGACAGCGCGCGGCGGCAATCGGTGCAGGAGTCGGCAAGCGCGCGTTCGGTAACGTCTCTCGGCTGCAGATTTTCCGGTAAACGGCCGTCGGATTTCACTATCGCGCGATAAAGGTTGACCAGACCCGGGCCTGACAGCACGCGTTCGGCGGAAACGTGTCCCAGCTCGGCGCGCAGCTCTTCCAGAATAATCCCCTCTTCTTCGCTGTTCGGCGCAAAATCGACGTGGCCGCCCTCTCCCGGCAGGCTCACCCAGCGTTTATCAACGTGGACCAGATGCGCCACGCCGAGGCCGGTTCCCGCGCCATAGACGGCGATAGGTTTCCCTTCCACCGGCGCCGTGCCGCCAAACTGAATCAGATGCTCAGCTTTTAGCATCGGAATCGCCATCGATACCGCCGTGAAGTCGTTAATGATCTCCAGATGCGCAAACCCGAGGTTGCTTTTCATTTCGGCGATGGAAAACGCCCAGGTGTGGTTGGTCATCGCCACCCAGTCGCCGGTGATCGGGCAGGCTATCGCAATGCAGCCATCCTCGACTTCAACGTTGTGCTCGTCGAGATAGACGCGAACAACGGCTTCAAGACTGGGATAATCGAGCCCGGAATAGGTTTTTGCACGGGAGATATCCCCGCTCGCGATATCACATAATGCCAGTCGGGCATTGGTTCCGCCGACATCTCCTACTAAAGCAAATTTTGTCATTCCGTTACGGCTCCACTAAAGTCAAAATGATTCTTTTGGCACACTGTAAATTCATGATGCCTTAACAACAACGACCAACGTATAAGTGCCCACAGTTTAGCGACCTATATCACATTTAGGCTGTAATCTGTGAAAAATGGTTTACCCCGCGCCGCCGGGATCGTCAGGCATAGCCTTAACTTTATCGTTTCAGCACCATCTGCCTCGATGCCCTCCTGCGGCGAAGGCAAAGTAGTGCTTCAAACCTTCAAAAGGAAATTTTCATGCTGCATCCGCGCGCCAGAACAATGCTGTTGCTATCGATCCCGGCGGTTATCATCGGGATTGCGTCCAGCCTGGTATTGATTGTGACGATGAAGGTTGCGAGCGTCCTGCAAAATATCCTCTGGAGCGTTTTGCCGCTAAGCCTGGGCCTGAACGCCGGCGGGCCTCTCTGGACCATTGCCACTCTGACGATCACCGGTATTGCCGTCGGTCTGGTCATCCGCTTTAGCCCAGGCCACGCCGGGCCCGATCCGGCGTCTGAATCATTAGTGGGCGCGCCCGTCAGCACCAGCGCCCTGCCGGGCCTGATTGCCGCGTTAATTCTAGGCCTGGCGGGCGGCGTCAGCCTGGGGCCGGAGCACCCCATTATGGTGGTCAATATCGCCCTCGCGGTGGCCATCGGTTCGCGCCTGTTTCCGCGCGTCAGCTCCCTCGACTGGACGATCCTTGCCGCCTCCGGCACCATCGGCGCGCTGTTTGGCACGCCGGTTGCCGCAGCGCTGATCTTTTCGCAAACCCTTAACGGCGGTAACGACGTCCCGCTGTGGGACCGCCTTTTTGCTCCCCTGCTGGCGGCGGCGGCCGGCGCCCTGACAACGAGCCTGTTCTTCAATCCCCATTTCTCGCTCCCGATCCCGCACTATCCGCAGATGCGGTTGGTGGATATCTTTAGCGGCGCCGTGGTCGCGCTTATCGCGATTGCCGTAGGAATGGTCGCCGTCTGGTGTTTGCCGCGCCTGCATGCGCTGATGCACCGCCTGAAAAGCCCCATTTTAACGCTCGGGGTCGGCGGTTTGCTGTTAGGCATCCTCGGGACCATCGGCGGGCATATCACGCTGTTTAAAGGGCTGGATGAGATGCAGCAAATGGCTTTCAGCCAGACCCTGACCGGCGGCGACTTTATGCTGATTGCGCTGGTAAAACTGGCGGCGCTGGTGCTCGCGGCCGCCAGCGGCTTTCGCGGTGGGCGGATTTTCCCGGCGGTATTCGTCGGCGTGGCGCTGGGCCTGATGCTGCACGCGCACGTTGACGCCGTCCCGGCGGCGATTACGGTCTCCTGCGCGATCCTCGGAATGATGCTGGTGGTCACCCGCGACGGCTGGCTGAGCCTGTTTATGGCCGCCGTCGTGGTGCCGGACACCACGCTGCTGCCGCTGCTGTGTATTGTGATGCTCCCGGCCTGGCTACTACTGGCCGGGAAGCCGCTGATGATAACCAGACGACGTCCCGACTAGACGCGACTGTTGCGCTCTTCCAGAGCCTGCGTTACCGCCCGTAGAAAGTCGGGGATATCCATTTTGGGCAGCATCACCTCGACCAGCGTCAGCCGGTCGGAGCCCATGCTGTCATTCATCGCCTCCTTCAGCTCCGCGGTGCGCGTCACCCGCCAGCAGCGCGAAGGGACGTCGGGGGCAAACGCCTCCGGCAGACGGTTCCAGTCCCACAGGGCGATATCGTTATAGCGCTGCTCCGCTCCATGGATCGCGCGCTCGACCGTGTAGCCTTCGTTGTTAAGCAGCAGAATAAGCGGGCTCTGTTTGTCGCGTAGCATCGACCCCATTTCCTGTATCGTGAGCTGCGCCGCGCCATCGCCGATGATCAATACCACCCTTCGGTCCGGCGCGGCGGTCTGCGCGCCGTAGGCCGCCGGCAGCGTAAAACCGATCGATCCCCACAGCGGCTGAACCAGCAGCGTCGCATCCGAGGGCAGCCTCAGCGCCGCAACGCCGAATGCCGCAGTTCCCTGATCGGCGAGAATAATATCCCCCGGCCGCAGCTGCTCCTGCACGGTGCTCCAGAAGTTTTTCTGCGTCAGCATGCCGCCTTCAGCTCCGCCAACCTCCGGCACTGAGACCGGCGGGAGCGTCCATTCCGCCGCCAGGCTGGCCGACAGCTTGATCAAGACCGCCAGCGCCTGATCCATCGGGATCCGGCTGAACCAGCGCTCGTCCACCCTGACGGCGAACGGCTGAATCTCTATGGTGTGTTCAGGCGGTAAATGCTGGGTAAATCCGGCGGTAATTGTATCGGTAAAGCGGGTTCCGACGCAGATGATGGTATCGGCGTTTTCAATCATCTCGCGGGTCCCGGACGCGCTGGCGATACCGCTGTAGGTCCCGACAAAACCGGGATGCTGCTCGTCAAAGAGCCCTTTCCCCATCAGCATGGTGGCGTGAGCAATCGGCATTTTTTCGACCCACGTTCTTAGCGTTTCCTGCAGGCCGTAGCGCTGGGCGAGAAAATCCGCCAGCAGCGATACCCGCCGGCTGCTCCGCAGCAGCTGTCCCGCATGCTCCCGGAATCCGACCAGCTGATTCTCATCCGCAGGCGGCCCCTCAATCAACAGGCGACGCGCCGGCGGCGTGGCGCTGGCCCTTGCGACGTCGGCAGGCAGCATCAAATAGCCGGGGCGATGGTGGGCCAGCATGTCGCTGAGGACGCGATCGATTTCATGGCAGGCGTTGCCCGCCGTCAGGGTGGCCTGAGTGCAGGTTATCTGCTCGCTCATCCGCGCAAAATGCGTAAAATCGCCATCCCCCAGCGTGTGGTGCAGCAGCTCGCCCCGCTGCTGGGCGCCGCTGCAGGGGGCGCCAACGATATGCAGAACCGGGACGTGTTCGGCATAGCTGCCCGCCACGCCGTTAAGCGCGCTCAGCTCGCCAACGCCGTAGGTCGTCAGCAGCGCGCCGGCGCCTTTAATACGCGCATAGCCGTCGGCCGCATAGGCGGCATTCAGCTCGTTGGCACAGCCGACCCATCCCAGCGCTTCATGCGCGATAACACGATCGAGGAACTGTAGGTTGTAATCTCCCGGTACGCCAAACAAGCGGTCTATGCCGCAATCTACAAGGCGATCCAGCAGATAATCGCCAATAGTGTAAGTCGGTTGCATAGCCATACTCCTCATCCCGTGCAGGTAATTTGAGTATTGAATAAGCGATCGAACTGTCCAGATTGTGTTGAATATATGAGGTGGAAAGCAAAATTTACGACTCTGGGGTGTGTACTCCGCGTTGAACATTCTTTAGTGTAAACGTATACACAAGCTGTTTTATCTGCGGAGGAAGTATGGTTTACCAGGCAAATGCGACGCGATATCAGACAATGGAGTACCGCCGATGCGGTCATAGCGGACTAAAGCTGCCGGCAGTTTCTCTCGGCCTTTGGCATAACTTTGGTGACGAAACGCGGGTAGAAACCAGCCGCCAGCTGCTGCGCCACGCCTTCGACCTCGGCATTACGCACTTCGATCTGGCCAACAACTACGGGCCGCCGCCGGGTTCCGCCGAGAGCAACTTCGGCCGCATCCTGCGGGAGGATTTTTTACCCTATCGCGATGAGCTGATTATCTCCAGCAAAGCCGGCTACACCATGTGGGACGGGCCTTACGGCGACTGGGGTTCGCGCAAATATCTGATTGCCAGCCTCGATCAGAGCCTGAAACGGATGGGGCTGGAATACGTCGATATCTTCTATCATCACCGCCCCGATCCCGAGACTCCGCTGCTGGAAACCATGCGCGCGCTGGACCATATCGTGCGTCAGGGTAAAGCGCTTTACGTCGGGCTATCGAACTACCCTCTCGCCCAGGCGACGGAGGCGGTGGGCATCCTCAACGACCTCGGCACGCCGTGCATTATTCATCAGCCCAAATACTCCATGTTCGAACGCTGGGTTGAAGATGGGCTGCTGGATTTCCTGCAGACGCAGGGAGTCGGAAGCATTGCGTTTTCACCGCTGGCCGGCGGCCAGCTGACCGACCGCTATTTACACGGCATCCCGGCTGATTCCCGGGCAGCCAGCGGCAGCCGCTTCCTGCAGGCGGATCAGCTGACGGCGGAAAAACTGGAGAAAGTCCGCCGGCTGGACGCCCTGGCGCAGGCTCGCGGACAGAAGCTATCGCAGATGGCGCTGGCCTGGGTGCTGCGCGGGGAAAAAGTGACTTCGGTGCTGATCGGCGCCAGCAAAACGGCCCAGCTTGATGATGCCGTCGGGATGCTCGCCAACCGTCACTTCAGCCCGGAAGAGTGCGCGAAAATTGACGCGATTCTTGCGGCGTAAACAAAAACTTACTTTAGCAAAAAGTGCTCTTATCCGCGATTTAGGAGTTCATCCAATGCTGCGGGGCTTAACGGCTCCGTACTATCACGTTAACAAGCCGCAAGGCTCGATCGTGAAGGAGAAGAGTATGTTCAGGTCACTGATACTGGCTGCAGTGCTACTGGCCTCAGCGCCGTTAGTTGCTAACGCTGGTGAAATCACCCTGCTGCCATCTGTAAAATTACAAATAGGCGATCGCGACAACTACGGTAATTACTGGGACGGTGGCGGCTGGCGCGACCGTGATTACTGGCGTCGTAACTACGAATGGCGTGATAACCGCTGGCGGCATCATGACAACGGCCGTCACCGCGGCTGGGATAAGCGCAAAGCCTACGAACGCGGCTATCGCGAGGGCTGGAACGATCGCGACGACCGTCGCGGCGGCTGGGGCCGCGGACCGGGAGGTCGTGGACCCGGCCACGGCCATCACTAAATGTCCTTCTATCAGTTTAATCAAATTGGGGAGCCGCAAGGCTCCCCAATTTATTATCGACTTATAAGCCGAACGCCGTCCCCACCAGCAGCCAGCCGTTCAGCAGAACCACAATCGCCACGATGACCCAGCCGGTTCGCTTAATCCATGCGCTATTCACCAGATCGCCCATCAGCTTCGGGTTGCTGGTAAAGATCAGCAGCGGCACCAGCGCCAGCGCAATACCAAAGCTCAGCAGTACCTGACTCATCACCAGGATGCGGGTCGGATCGAGCCCCATCATAATGACGATGAACGACGGCAGCATGGTGATCGCCCGGCGAAACCACAGTGGGATATGAAAACGAATAAACCCCTGCATCACCACCTGACCCGCCAGCGTGCCGACAACCGTCGACGACAGCCCGGCAGCCACCAGGCTGAGGCCGAATATAGTTGCTGCGGCGTGGCTCAGCAGCGGCTCCAGCGTCAGGTAGGCGG
>OLIJ01000202.1_pt1 | contig 20871 bp, 17 predicted proteins | sample 1609731 | NCBI WGS metagenome assembly OLIJ01 (sample SAMEA4350159, study PRJEB24818) | metagenome | biome: human; feature: gut; material: faeces | place: Denmark | collected 2013-09
GTGTGGCAGGTGCTGCTGCGCATCCCTATACCGCTGGCGAAACCGATGCTCGGCCCTTCGGCGCTGTTTGGCTGGCTGCTGGGATGGGGTGAGGTTTTTTATTCGCTGCTGTTTTCCAGCAATATCGCGGCCCAGACGCTGCCGGTCACCATCGCCGGGTTTACCGCCGGTCGCGCCACCGACGATGGTCTGGTGGCCGCCGTCGGTATTCTCGCCTCGGTCCCGCCTCTGTTTATCGCTATCTGGTTACAAAAAACGCTGGTCAGCGGCCTCACTAACGGTGGAAGTAAAGGATAACTATGCACAAGCTCGCCGCGCCCGTGCTCTATATCGCGGGCAATTACAATATTGATTTGATTATGGGCACCCTCGCGCAGTGGCCTCTGCCGGGGACGGAGGTGATGCTGGAGCATAGCACCCTGCGCCCCGGCGGCTCGGCGGGCAACTGCGCCCTGGCGCTGGCCGCCATGCAGATCCCGCATCGCACCATCGGCTGCCAGGGCGATGACGCCTTTACCGCCTGGCTGGCGGCCCAGTTTCCGGGCAGCGCCGAGCGCTGGCCGCAGTACGCCTGCGAAACCTCGCTGACGGTGGCGGTAACACATCCCGATAAAGAGCGCTCTTTCCTCAGCAACTACGGGCATATTACCCGCCTCTCCGCCGACGACGTTCTCGCCCAGCTTCCCGACCAGGCGACGGCCGGCGATATCGTGCTGCTCTGCGGGACGTTTTTGTGCACCGCCCTGCTGCCGCACTATCCGGCGCTGCTGCGGGCGCTGCGTCAGCGCGGTTTTCAGGTCGCCGTGGATACCGGCTGGCCGCCGCAAAGCTGGGACCCGGCGCTGCGCGAAGCGGCGCACCAGTGGCTGGCCGATTGCGACTGGCTGCTGCTCAATGAAGTCGAAACCCTCGGCCTCGCCGCGATGAGCGAGCTGCCGCAGGCGGCCCGCAGCCTGGCGTCTCGCCTCAGCGGCCGGGGCGGCTGCATCGTCAAATGCGGCGCGGAGGGAGCCTGGTGGTGGACCGCGGAGCGCGGCGACCGCGCGCCGGTGAAGCCGGTCGAGGTGATTGACACCATCGGCGCGGGCGACAGCTTTAACGCCGGCTTTCTCGCCGGGTTGTTAAACGGCCAGCCGGCATCACAGGCGCTGCGCTGGGGCAACGCCGTCGCCGCGCACGCCATTAGCACCTCTCCCCGCCACTATCCTGACTGGCGAACCCTGCAACACCATATTGAGGAGACCGCCGATGGCCAGCGTTGAGCTGATAAAAGTCGCCAAACATTACGGCAAACAGACGGTGCTTCAGCCGCTGGATTTGACCATTCCTGACGGCAGCTTCACGGTGCTGGTCGGGCCGTCCGGCTGCGGGAAATCGACCCTGCTGCGGCTGCTGGCCGGACTTGAGGCCCTCTCCGCCGGTGAAATTTTGATGAACCGCCAGCCGATCGGCGATCTCGATCCCGCCGACCGCGACGTGGCGATGGTCTTTCAGAGCTACGCGCTCTACCCGCACCTGACGGTGGCCGAAAACCTCGCCTTCCATATGCAGGTCAAAAAGGTCGATAAAGAGACGCAGAAAAGCAAAGTCCAGCATATCGCCAGCCTGCTGGGGATCGATAAGCTGCTGGCCCGCTACCCGCGCGCGCTTTCCGGCGGCCAGCGCCAGCGCGTGGCGATGGGCCGGGCGATGGTACGCAACCCGCAGGTTTTCCTGTTTGATGAACCGCTCTCCAACCTTGACGCCCAGCTGCGCATGGAGCTGCGGGCGGAGATCAAATCGCTGCACCAGCGCTTTAAAACCACCATGATTTACGTCACCCACGATCAGGTTGAGGCTATGACTCTGGCCGACCAAATCGTGGTCATGCGCGAGGGCCTTATCGTCCAGCAGGGGCCGCCGCTGGAGATTTACGATCGCCCCTGCAACACCTTCGTGGCCCGCTTTATCGGCTCGCCGCCGATGAACCTGCTGGCGGGAGAGATCGTCAGCCGCGACGGAGTTCCCGGCGTGCGCTGCGGCGAACTGTGGCTGGCGCTGCCGGAACGCTGGCAGCGGGCGGCGGCTCAGCAGGGAAGCGCGCCGGTCACCGTCGGCCTGCGCCCGCAGGATATCCAGCCGGCCGCTGACGGCCTGCCCGGGACGGTTAATATTATGGAGGTTACCGGGGAATCCACCCTGCTGCATCTCGACTGGCAGGGGTTCCCGGTGCACGTGCAGGTTGCCGGACGTATCGACGCCCGGCACCAGCAGCCGCTGAATCTCGCCGCCCGACGCGAGAAAATCCACCTCTTCGATGCCGCCAGCGGCGAGCGGCTGGCGGAGGAGGACTAGCCGACGCGGGTGCCCTGGGCGGCGCCCGCGCTGTTTTCAGCGAAACAGGGTAAATAGCGGATACCGGCGATGACGCCGGCCGCGGCGCAGATCATCAGCGACATTCCCAGCGATTGCCCCCAGCCGACCAGCGCCAGCCCGAGGCCAATCAGCAGATAGTAGGCGAGACCGAAAATGGCCCCGGCGGTGCCGCGACAATCGCTGTAGGCGCCGAGCGCCGAACCGAGCACCAGCGGGATCGCCATAGCGAAAGCCAGCGCGATGCCGGCCATCGGCAGCAGGAACCAAAGCGAGTCGCGCCAGAGGTACACCGCCGCGCCGCCGATAAGATGGAGCCAGCAGGCGAGCAGCAGCATCCGTCCCTGAGTCACGCCCCTGCGTAGCAGTCGGCGATTCAGCAACGCCCCGGCCAGGGAGCCGCTGGCCAGCGCAATACCGCTGTAGCCAAACGCGGCGACCGGCAGGCGCAGCTGCGCGAAGATAAACGGCGCCAGGCTGTAATAGCTGAACAGGCTGACGTTGAACGCCGCGATCAGGATGACCGCCAGGCCAATCTGCCCGTCCGTCGCCATCCGGCGCAGCACCGGCACAAACGCGGTCTTCGCGCTCTGCGCCGGCCGCGTCTCCGGCAGCAGCCAATGGCACAGCAGCAGCAATACGCCGGCCAGCAGCGCCAGGGCGAAGAAAACGCCGCGCACTCCCCAGCCGGCGGCAAGTAAACCGCCGATCCAGACGCCTGCCGCCGGACTCACCGCCAGCGCCAGGCCGATAAGCGAAAACAGGCCGGCGAGCCGGCGGCCGCTAAAACGGTCCCGCAGTATCGTCTGGCTGACAACCGATCCGCTCGCCGCGCCAAATGCCGCTACGATCCGCGCCAGCAGCAGCAGGGTGAAATCCGTTACCGCCAGCGCCATCGCGCAGCCGAGGGCGTACACCGCGATCCCCGCCAGCAGCGCCGGACGCCGACCGTACAGATCGCTCGCCCGCCCCCAAAAAAGAACCCCGAGAGCAAAGCCGATAAAGTAAACCGCCAGGGTTTGCGCCGCCTGCTGCGCGCTGACGGCAAAACGGACGCTGATATCGGTCAGCGCCGGGCTGTAAATGGTTTCCACAATCTGCGGAAACATCAGTAATGCGGTAACCAGCACTATGGCCGAACGCCCGAACATATCCACCTCCTGATCATAAGAGGCGCTATTGTAGGCAGGCCGCAGATCGGACATTATAAACATAGTGACTATATATATCGGAAATCGGACATTATGGCGTGGCTCGATGCGCAGGCGGCATTCAACCCGGATGCGCTGAACAAAACGGTGGTTGGCGTCCGGTCGGCGCTGGGCAACCATGACTCCGGCAGCCACCGGCACGACATGGCGCAGATCCTTTTTACCCGTCAGGGCTGCGTGAGCCTGACGCTCAACGACGGCGCGCTGCTGTGCCTGCTCCCTCCCACCCGGGCGGCGTGGATCCCGGCGGGCATACGCCATCGCGCGGAGATGAAAAGCATCGTCGACTATCGCTCGGTGTGGTTTGAGCCCTCCCGCTTTCCGGCTCTCCCCAAACGCCCGGCGATCCTCAACGTCGGCCCGCTGCTGCGCGAGCTGCTGGAGCGGGTGGCGGCGAGCCCGTGGGAAAGCGACTGGGAGAGCGGTACCGGCTGGCACCTTGCCGCCCTGTGCGCGGCGGAGATTAGCGCGGCGGCCCATGAGCCGATGATGCTCGCCCTGCCGCAGGATAAGCGCCTCGCCGCGCTGGGCGGCCACGCGCTGCCGCCGACGCTACGGGCGCTCGCCGCAGAGTGCGGCGCCAGTGAAAAGACCATCAGCCGTATTTTGCGCCGCGACACCGGGATGTCCTGGCAGCAGTGGCGGCAGCAGTGGCGATTGATGAAGGCGGTGGAGCTGCTGGCGACGGGGAAACGCATTACCGATGCCGCGCAGGCGCTGGATTTCGCCAGCGACAGCGCCTTTATCTACTTTTTCCGCACCATGACGGGGATGACGCCGGGGCGCTATCTTTCGTCATCGACCGTGATTTAACGCTCGCGCTCCGGCGCAAACGGCGGCAGCTTCTGGAACGTATTCTGCAGCCCTTCGGACCACGCCCTGCGGATGGTGTTGAAGTAAGGATCGCTTTCGGTTATCCGATGCTGCTCCGCGCCGCTCAGGCTGCCGCTACGGTAGAGCAGCGTATCAAGGGGCAGGCCGACGGAGAGGTTGCTGCGCAGCGTCGAATCTATGGAGATCAGCGCGCAGCACATCGCCTGCTCCAGCGGCGTGTCTATAGTCAGCACCCGGTCGATAATCGGTTTGCCGTACTTGCTTTCGCCAATCTGGAAATAGGGCGTATCGCGGGTGGCCTCAATAAAATTACCTTCCGGGTAGATATGGAACAGGCGGTGCGTCTCCCCCGCCAGCTGGCCGCCCAGCAGCAGGTTACAGTTAAAGTTGGTATTGCCGCAGTTTTGCTGGTTGCTGCTGTCGCGCTGAATAACCTCCTGCAGCGTTTTACCCACCAGCATCGCCGCGTCATACATGGAGCTTACCTGCATCAGGTTAGGCTCCTGCTGGGTGCGAATTCGCGCGCTTAGCAGGCTAATCACGCTTTGGGTCGTAGCCAGATTGCCGGCGGACTGCAGCACCAGCACCCGTTCAGCCTCCTGCTGAAAAACATGAAGCTTTTTGAAAGTCGCAATATGATCCACGCCCGCATTGGTGCGCGAATCTGAGGCGAATACCAGCCCATCAGCTAAACACATGGCCACACAGTAGGTCATCGTTCTCCGTTCCTGCCTTTATTGCTGCTGCGCCTGTTGCGAATGCTCGCGCACTTCAGCGTTGGTTAACATAATTTCCCCGCCGCCGCCCAGTCGGGTACCGCGCACCGGACAGGCGTCAAGATAGTCCAGCCCGGTCGCCAGCCGCAGGTGCTGATTCAGGTTACGGGTATTATTGGTAATATCAAACGATTTCCAGCGCCCGTTGAGCCACACCTCGGCCCAGGCGTGCATCGCCACGTGCTGCGCGTTATCGCTATAAACATAGCCGCTAACGTAGCGCGCCGGGATCTCCATCGCCCGACAGCAGGCGAGGAAAACGTGGGTATGATCCTGGCACACGCCCTTAGATCGCGCGAAAGCGTCGGCGGCGGAGTCCTGCACCTGGGTGGCTCCCGGCGAGTATGGCATTTTTACCAGCAGTTCCGCCATCAGCTGATTGAGGCTCGCCTCCGGCTCATCGGCGCGGTACAGGTTCCGGGCAAACTCGCGGATCCGCTCGTCGGGGCGGGTCAGCGGCGTACAGCGTAAAAAGACCAGCGGCGAGAGCAGCTCCTCTTCGTCTACCCCGCACTCCTCATCCTCCTGCGCGATATCGACCACCCCGCTGGCGCGAATCGAGATCTCTTTATGCGGGTTATCCAGCGTCAATACGTGCAGCACGTTGCCCCACGCATCGGTGGTCGTAATGCTCGCCCCGTCCGGCAGCGTCAGCGTCCAGGAGCTGATTTTTTGCCGGCCGGAGCTGCGCGGCGTCAGGCGCAGATACTGAGTCGAAAACTTGACTTCTTCATCGTAGCCATAGCGGGTCAGGTGGTCGATAACCAGTTTCATAGCGCCTCCAGATAGGTTTGTCTGATGCTGTCGGACAGGGCGTTGATCCGCGCCAGCAGTCCGTTGAGGTAACTCTGCAGGTCGGCGCTGGCCAGGTCTTCCCGGGTGCTGAAGCGCAGGTCGACGTTCAGCTGATGCGCCAGGCGCAGCGGCAGATGGGAGCGATCGTTCGCGATATGCTCCAGCTGGCCGATCAGATCGGAAATTGAGGCCCGGAGCGAGCGCGGGACGTCGTTGCGCAAAATTAGCAGCTCCATAACCGTCTCCCGGCTCACCGGCTGGCGATAAATACTGTTGTAGGCTTCGCGCGCGCTGACCGCGTTCAGCAGCGTGTCCAGCCGGTAGTACTCGCGCACCGGGTCCGGGTCGCTGCTCAGCTGCTGGTCCTTGATCAGCAGCAGCTGGGTGGTCGCGTAGGCCCGTTCAATCAGCGTGCCGATGCCGATAAAGCTGAGGGCGTCGTTGCGCAGCAGCGTGCCCAGCACCGCGCCGCGAAACAGGTGCACCCGCTCTTTTACCCACTCAAGGAAACCGTCGCTGCCGAGCTCGCTAATCCCCTGCTGGCGTAGCCTGCGCAGCTCAATCCGCGTCGCGTTAATGCACTCCCATACCTCCGCGGAGAGGCTGCCGCGCACCGCGTGGGCGTTATTCCACGCCATCTCGACGCAGCTGTAGATGCTGCCGGGGTTGTTGCCGTCGAGGGCAAAGAAGTTAAACAGATTGCCCATCGAGAAGCGCGCGTGGCGCTCCTGAAACAGCTCGTGGGTCTGCGACAGGTTCAGCGGTAGGGCCAGATCCCGCGCCTGCTGGCTATGACGGGGGATCATCGAGAGTTTCCAGGTTACGTCGAGCACCCGGGCGTAGCTTTCCGCGCGCTCCAGATAACGCGCCATCCAGAACAGTTCACTCGCTGTACGACTTAGCATGATTCGTCATCCTCCATCACCCAGGTATCTTTGGTGCCGCCGCCCTGCGATGAGTTCACCACCAGCGAGCCTTCCGTCAGCGCCACCCGCGTCAGGCCGCCGGGCACCAGGCGGATCTCCTGGCCGGAAAGCACGAAAGGACGGAGATCGATATGCCGGGGCGACAGGCCGTCTTCGACGAAGGTCGGGCAGGTCGAGAGCGCCAGGGTATCCTGGCCGATGTAGTTGGCCGGGTTTGCCAGCAGGCGCTGGCGGAACGCTTCACGCTCTTCTTTCGTCGAACGCGGGCCGACCAGCATGCCGTAGCCTCCGGCGCCGTGCACTTCCTTAACCACCATCCGATCGAGGTTGTTAAGCACGTACAGCAGGTCTTCCGGCTTGCGGCACTGCCAGGTCGGGATATTGTTGAGGATCGGCTGTTCGCCGAGATAGAAGCGGATCATCTCCGGCACAAAGGGGTAGATCGATTTATCGTCGGCCACGCCGGTGCCGATCGCGTTCGCCAGCACTACGCCTCCCGCGCGGTACACCGACAGCAGGCCGGGCACGCCGAGCATCGAATCGGCGCGGAAGGCCAGCGGGTCAAGATAGGCGTCGTCGACGCGGCGGTAGATCACGTCGACCCGCCGCGGCCCCTCGGTGGTGCGCATATAGACCGCGTCCGCTTTAATAAACAGATCGGCGCTCTCCACCAGCTCAACCCCCATCTGCTGGGCAAGAAAGCTGTGTTCAAAATAGGCGCTGTTAAAGCGGCCCGGCGTCATCACCACCACGCAGGGATCGTCCACGGGGGAGCTTTCACGCAGGGTTTGCAGCAGATAGCCCGGATAGCGCTCCACCGGCGCAATATGGTGCTGTTCAAACATCTCGGGATAGAGACGCATCATCATTTTGCGGTTTTCGAGCATATAGGAGACGCCCGACGGCGTGCGCAGATTGTCCTCCAGCACGTAGTACTGGCCGTCGCTGTTGCGCACCATATCGACCCCGGTGATATGGGCGTAGATATTATTGGGTAGATTTATCCCCTGCATGCAGGGCTGGTATTGATCGTTCGCCAGCACCTGTTCCGCCGGAATAATCCCGGCGCGCAGGATATTCTGCTCGTGGTAGATATCGTAAAGGAAGGCGTTCAGCGCCTTCACCCGCTGGCGGATGCCGCGATCGATGCGCCGCCACTCGGCGGCGGGGATAATGCGCGGTACGCTATCAAACGGGATCAGCCGTTCGGTCCCCTCGCCTTCGCCATACACGTTAAAGGTGATGCCAATACGGTGAAAAAGCAGCTCCGCCTGCTCTTTTTTTTGCCGGATAGAGAATTGATCGGTGTTGTGAAACCATTGCCACCAGGCGTTATAGTGCTGGCGCTGCTGTCCCTCGACGGTAAGCATCTCGTCATAATAATGCCCGTCAGGAAGCGTTATTTTTATCATGGCCGTCTCCTCCGGTTGTACTCACTTTGGGGTAACCCCGGGAAGAGATAAGCATTAATTATGCCAGGTCACGGCCGGTAACCTGGCTGTGCAAGCCCGCAGCCTCGCGCCGCTTAACTGTGCAAAAAACAACCCGTCATTTTTCTTATATTTCACCCGGGCTGCACCACGATGAGGCACGGAAAGCCGCTTTGCGCCATTACGGCGAGAGCGTCTCCAGCCAGCGCGCATAGCGCTCCGGCCAGGCGACGGTTGGCGTGCCCGGGCGTCCCATCCCAAAGCCGTGACCGCCGCTGGCGTAGCGATACAGGCTGACCGCCACCTGATGCTGGCGGCAGGCGTCGGCCATAATCAGCGTATTGTGCGGATCGGACACCGGATCGTCCTGCGCCTGGGTTAAAAAGCAGGGCGGCGTGCGCCGGTTCACGTAGGTCTGCACCGACCAGGCGCGGTCAACCGCCGGTGAGGCGTGAGGTCCGGCGAGGACCCGGTGGGTCGCGGTATGGCTATAGGGCGGCTCCAGCGAAATAATCGGATAGATCAGCGCGGCTCCGTCGGCGCGGGCGGGCAGCGCATCCCTCGCGTCGACCCGCGGATAAGAGGCAAAATCGGCCCGGCAGGCGGTCATTCCCAGCAGGTGGCCGCCGGCGGAAAAGCCCAGCAGGCTGACCTTTTGCTCGCGCTGGCGAATCAGACGCAGCGCGCGCTGGGCATCCTGCAGCGGCGCCAGGCCACCCGCCGCCCAGCCTTCGCCGGGAAGACGGTAGCTCAGCACATAGGCGGTATAGCCGCGGGCCGTTAGCCAGCGGGCGGCGGGCCACGCCTCCTTCGCCATTTCAATCCGCCGGTAGCCACCGCCGGCGGCGACCAGCACGCCGTGTCCGCGAGGCGCCGCCGGCTGCCACACCGACAGCTGCGGCCGCGCGATATGGCTGAGGGCGCCGCGGGCCGACAGCCGGCTCGCGCCCTGCGGCCCGCCGCCGCCCGGCGCGTCGCCGGGCCACAGCCACAGGGTTTCCTGCTGAGGATCGCGGGCGCTGGCGCGGTTGGCCGCCAGCAGCGCCGCGGCGCTAAACAGTAGAAAATGACGTCGGTTCACGGCTCGCTCCCGGTGGGCTTTTAGCTCGTTGTTACGGTAGCGCGATTTTAGCAGAAAGCGGCCACCCGCATGGCGCCCTTATCCGCCCGGCGGCGGCGCAAAATGCAGGTAAATTATCTGTTTTCACGCAAAATGTTAGCTGCGACACGCGTAGCGGCGGATATTCGTCTAAGGTTTTCTGATGGTCAATCGCAGTGGCAAAATCGTCTGTAATGATAAGGAGAACTACCCATGACGAGATCCGTTTCACGTCGCCCGGCAACGCTGCCCTACGCTTTGCGTCTGGCGCTGGGAGGCGCCCTCTTTGCGCTGTCGGCGCTGGCAGCCCAGGCCGATGAGACAAAGCCCGCCCCGCCGCAGTCGCCGGATATTCTGCTAGGCCCGCTGTTCAATGATGTGCAAAGCGCCAAACTCTTCCCCGATCAGAAAACCTTCGCCGATGCGGTGCCGAACGGCGATCCGCTGATGATCCTCGCCGATTATCGCATGCAGAAAAATCAGGCCAGCTTCGACCTGCGCCACTTCGTCGGGCTCAACTTTACGCTACCGAAAGATAACGATACGTACGTACCGCCCAAGGGCCAGACCCTGCGCCAGCATATTGACGGCCTGTGGTCGGTGCTGACCCGCAGTACCGTTGAGGTCGAGAAATGGGATTCGCTGCTGCCGCTGCCCAGGCCTTACGTCGTCCCGGGCGGACGCTTTCGCGAGGTCTACTACTGGGATAGCTACTTCACCATGCTGGGCCTGGCCGAGAGCGGGCACTGGGACAAAGTTGCAGATATGGTGGCTAACTTTGCCTATGAAATCGATACCTGGGGACATATCCCGAACGGCAACCGCAGCTATTATCTGAGCCGTTCACAGCCGCCGTTCTTCCCGTTTATGGTGGAGCTGCTGGCGACCCACGACGGCGACCAGGCGCTGAAAACCTGGCTGCCTGAGATGGAGAAAGAGTACCGCTACTGGATGGCGGGCGCCGATGCGCTGGAGCCGGGTAAAGCGAATCAGCGCGTGGTGCGCATGGAGGACGGCGCGCTGCTGAACCGCTACTGGGATGACAACGATACGCCGCGCCCGGAGTCCTGGCTCGATGATGTGACCACCGCCAAAAACAACCCCAACCGTCCGGCGACCGAGATCTACCGCGATCTGCGCTCCGCCGCGGCCTCCGGCTGGGACTTCAGCTCCCGCTGGATGGATAACCCGCAGCAGCTGGGCACCATTCGCACCACCAGCATCATTCCGGTCGATCTTAACTCGCTGATGTTCCGCATGGAGAAAACCCTCGCCCGCGCCAGCAAAGCCGCCGGCGATAGCGCGAAGGCGGCGCAGTACGACGCGCTGGCTAACGCCCGCCAGAAGGCGCTGGAGAAATACCTGTGGAATGACAAAGAGGGCTGGTACGCCGATTACGATCTCAAAAGCCACAAGGTGCGCAATCAGCTCACCGCCGCGGCCCTGTTCCCGCTGTACGTCAACGCCGCCTCCAGCGAACGCGCGGCCAAAGTTGCCGCCGCGACGCAGTCTCGTCTGCTTAAACCGGGCGGTTTAACCACCACTACCGTCAACAGCGGCCAGCAGTGGGATGCGCCGAACGGCTGGGCGCCGCTGCAGTGGGTGGCCGCCGAAGGGCTGCAAAACTACGGCCAGCAGAAAATCGCGATGGAGGTCAGCTGGCGCTTCCTCAGCAACGTGCAGCATACCTATGACAGCCAGCAGAAGCTGGTGGAAAAGTATGACGTCACCTCAACCGGCACCGGCGGCGGAGGCGGTGAGTATCCGTTGCAGGACGGCTTCGGCTGGACCAACGGCGTGACCTTGAAAATGCTCGACCTGGTGTGCCCGAAAGAGAAACCCTGCGATTCGCTCCCGGCCGCGCGTCCGGCGGCAAATGATAGCGCCGGCGGAACGGATAAGGCGGCGCCTGCCGCGCGACCGGCGGCAAACGATAGCGCCGGCGGAGCTGATAAGGCGGCGCCTGCCGCCGCGCATTAACCCCTCACCGCTCCCGACTTACGCCCGGCGGCTCAGCCATGCCGGGCGTTTTCCCCTCCCGAATGGCCTTTCGACTTCACCTTACCCTTATGGAGTAAGGCGGAAACTAATGTGTCGATTTTTGATCTCTGGCAACTTCATCAACGTTATATATGTAAATATATAGCTGTTTTTTCATCACTTTGTTTCAGGATAGAAACATATGCCTTTTTCGCGCCGTACGTTCCTGCAGGCTTTAAGCCTCATGCTGTGCTTTCCCGGCCAGAAGAGTCGCGCCGCCACGCCATTAGCCCTGAGCATTGGCGAACGCCCTGCGCCTGCGGCTATCCGGCGGATTGTCAGCGCGGGCGGGCCCGCCGATATGCTGCTGCTCGCCGCCGCGCCGGAAAAACTACTGGGATTTTCCTCTTTTGATTTTGCCCTCTTCCCGGACGCTCCGCTGCCCGAGCACATCGCCCGGCTGCCGAAAACGGGCCGTCTTGCCGGCCGCGCCAGCACCCTGTCGCTGGAGGGGCTGCTGGCGCTTGAGCCCGATCTGGTGGTGGACTGCGGGAATGCGGACGACACCTGGATCTCGCAGGCGCGTCGGGTTCACGCCCGCAGCCATATTCCGTGGGTGCTGATTACCGGCACCCTGGCCTCCTCGGCGCAGCAGCTGCTAACGATTGGCGACATCGTCGGCACCGCCGAACGCACCCGGCACCAGGCGTCGCTGGCGCAAACGTTTATCGCCGAGGCGCTCGCCTTTTCCTCTGGCGCCGGGGCGCGAACGCGCTTTTACGCCGCGCGGGGAGCCAGGGGACTGGAAACGGGCCTCGCCGGTTCGCTGCACACGGAAGCGGCGGAGCTGCTGGGATTAGAGAACGTCGCGCGGGTGAGCGGACGCAGCGGGCTGGCCCAGGTCTCGCTGGAAAATCTGCTGGAATGGCAGCCGGATATCATCCTCACCCAGCAGGCCACGACGCGGGACGCGATTTTACGCGACCCCGCCTGGCAGGGCGTCGCCGCCGTGGCGCAGGGGCGGGTTCTGCTGCTTGACGGCCTGCCTTTTGGCTGGCTGGACGCGCCGCCGGGGATCAATCGCCTCGCCGGGATGCGCCGCCTGCACGCCTGGCTCGATCCGCGAATCCGCGCCACTCTGCAGCAGGATCTGACCCGCTACAGCACGCTATTCTGGCACGCGGCGTTAACGCCCGAGCGCTATACGAGGCTGGTGAATCGTCCATGAAGCCTGCAACTTTGAGCGCCGCGCTGCTGCTTGCCGCCCTGCTGGTCCTCTCGGCAGCCCTGCTAACCGGCCCGTGGAACCTGACCCTCGGGCGGCTGTTCGATCTGCTGTTCGATCCGCACAGCGCCTCGCTTCCTCCGCAGGCCGGCATCGTATTCTGGCAGATACGCCTGCCGCGCATCGGCGCCGCGCTGGCCATCGGCGCGTCGCTCTCCGCCGCCGGAGCCGCCTACCAGGGAATGTTTCGCAATCCGCTGGTCTCGCCGGATATCCTTGGCGTCGCCGGCGGCGCCGGTCTCGGCGCCTGCCTGGCGCTGGTGTGCGGAATGTCGACGCTCTATATTCAGCTATTCGCCTTCTGCGGCGGCCTGCTGGTGGTGGCCGGCGTTGGGATCGTCTCCCGCGCCATCGTCCGCCACGATCCGGCGCTGACGCTGGTGCTGGTGGGGATCTGCCTCGGCACGCTGTGCGGGGCCGGGATTTCGCTGATCAAAATCCTCGCCGACCCCTACACACAGCTGCCCTCGATCACCTTCTGGCTGATGGGCGGGCTATCGGATATTACTTCCGCCGACCTGACCGTCGCCGCCCCGCTGATGATCGCCGGGTGCCTGCCGCTGTGGCTGCTGCGCTGGCGAATCAATCTGCTGACCCTGTCCGATGACGAAGCGCGATCGCTGGGGATCAACGTCGCTCGCCTGCGGCTAATTGTGGTCGCCTGCGCGACCCTCGCGACCGCCAGCGCGGTCGCTATTGCCGGCATTATCGGCTGGGTCGGGCTGATCGTCCCCCATATCGGGCGGCTGCTGACCGGCAGCAATCATCAGCGCCTCCTGCCGGTGGCGATGGGGCTTGGCGCCGTGCTGCTGCTGCTCACCGACACCCTGGCCCGCGGACTGAGCGCCAGCGAAATCCCGCTCGGGATCCTGACCTCTTTTATCGGCGCGCCCTTCTTTCTGGCACTGCTGCTGCGCAGGAGCCGACCATGACGCTACTGACGGTACGCCATGCCGAAATTGGCTATCCCAAACGCGCCGTTTTGCGCGACGTGTCGTTTTCGCTGCTGCCTGGCACGCTGTGCTGCCTGCTCGGCGCCAACGGCAGCGGGAAAACCACGCTGATGCGCAGCATACTCGGCCTCCTTCCTCTGCGCGACGGCCAGATCCTGATCGACGGTCTGCCGGTAACCCAGCTGTGCTCCCGCGATCGCGCCCGCGCGATCGCCTGGGTGCCGCAGGCGCACGACGGGGCCTTCGCCTTCAGCGTCCTCGATATGGTGCTGATGGGCCTTAGCCCCTATATCGGTACCTTCACCCAGCCCGCCAGAAGCGAACGCAGTATCGCCTACGCCCAGCTGGAGGCGCTGGGTATCGCTCATCTCGCCGAGCGGAACTGGGCCACGCTGAGCGGCGGCGAGCGCCAGCTGACCTTAATTGCCCGCGCGCTGGTCCAGCGCCCGCGTCTGCTGCTGCTGGATGAGCCGGCCTCAAGCCTCGACTTCGGCCACCAGATCCGCCTGCTCGACACCCTGCGCCAGCTGCGGCAAACCGGGATGACGCTGTTTATGGCCACCCACCATCCGCTGCACGCCCTCGCCATCGCCGATAGCGTGATCGCGGTCGAACCAAACGGCCTCGTCACTCAGGGAACGGCGGAGCAGCAGCTCTCACCGGGCAACCTCGCCACCCTGTACGGCGTGACGCCCGCCCAGATCCGCCACCATCTTGGCCCCCCCCACTTTCAGGAATAATTATGCTCATTGACGATATTGATTTTGCCGGGCTTTACCAACAGCAACTCAGGCTCGCCGGACGCACCGAGAAATCCCCCGCCCACTGGGACGCGCGGGCGGAGAAAATGGCCGACAGCTGCGCCCAGCCTACGGACGGCTACCTGCTGCAGCTACTGGCAAAAATAGACTTAACCGGCGCGCAAAGCCTGTTTGATATGGGCTGCGGGCCGGGAACCGTCGCCCTGGCGCTGGCGGATAAACTCGCTGCGGTACACGGCGTCGATTACAGCCAGGGAATGCTGGAGGTAGCCGAAAAGCGCGCGGCGCAGATGCGCATCGCCAACGCCTGCTGGCATCTCCGGGCGTGGGAGGAGTCGTGGCACGATATTCCGCGCTGCGATATTGCCGTGGCCTCACGCTCAACGCTGGTCGGCAACATGCGTCAGGCGATGGATAAGCTCAATCGCCAGGCGCGGCTGCGCGTCTATACCACCCACCTCGTTCAGCCAACGTTTATGCCGCCGGCAATCCAGCGCGCGCTGGGACGCGAAGTGATCGAACTACCGAACTATATCTATGCGCTGAACGTCCTGTATCAAATGGGCATTCACGCGCGGGTCGATTTTATCCGTGGCCCCAGCTGCCAACGGGATAACGCCACCTTTGAACGTTTTGAAGAGAACGTCAAATGGACGCTTGGCGTACTCAACGAAGAGGATCGCGCGCGGCTTCGTCACTGGTATCAGCGTCAGGACCCGCAGGCCATCGCGCCAACCAACCGCGACTGGGCGCTTATCTCCTGGGAGTGTGGGGAAAACGTATGATCTACTTCCCCCAGGCGCTGACCGACGCGTGGCTGATGGAGGATATTCAGGGCGGCGACCTGACCACCCGTGCGCTGGCGATTGGCGCGCGCCCCGGCGTCATGACCTTCAGCCACCGTCAGGGCGGCTGCGTCAGCGGTATCTCTCCGGCTGGACAGATGCTGAAAAGCCTGGGATTAAGCGTAACCGCGCTACAGGAAGAGGGCGCGCGCGTCCAGCCCGATGCGCCGCTGCTGCGTGCGACCGGCAGCGCTGAGGCGCTGCATCAGGGCTGGAAAGCGGCGCAGAACGTGCTGGAGTGGAGCTGCGGCGTATCGGCTTATGTCGCGGAAATGCTGACGCTGCTGCGCGCCCGCCATCCCGCAGCGCACATCGCCTGTACCCGCAAAGCCATTCCAGGCACCCGGCTGCTCGGTACCCAGGCCATCGTCGCCGCCGGCGGGCTGATCCACCGGGCCGGCTGCGCGGAAACCCTGCTGCTGTTCGCCAATCATCGCCGGTTCCTCGCCGACGACGGCGACTGGCGACACGCCGTTCAGCTCCTGCGCCAGTCAGCGCCGGAGAAAAAGGTTGCCGTTGAGGCCGACACGCTCGAAGAAGCGCTGGCCTCGCTGCAGGCGGAACCCGACATCCTGCAGCTGGATAAATTTACCCCGCCGCAGGCGCGCCAGGTTGCTGACCTGGCGCAGCGTATTGCCCCGCGCTGCACGCTCGCGCTGACGGGCGGAATTACCTTAACCACCTTAACCAACTACCTCGATTGTGGGATTGAATTGTTTATTACTTCGGCGCCGTGGTATGCGCCGCCGGCGGATATTCAGGTTCGCCTGGAGCCGGACAGTTCAAGATAAAAAACGAAAACAGGAACAATAAAAATGAGAATCAGGAAGCGCTATCTTTGCACATTGATTAGCCTCAGCTTAGGTCAGACCGCCTGGGCAGACCCGGCGGAGGAGTCCATGACCGTCTGGTCAAGCCCCGTCCCGGCGGCGACCACCAATATCCTCGGACAGGAGACCATCAAGAGTCTGGATAAGCAGGATGTCGCGCACGCGCTATCGGTGGTCCCCGGCGTGGTGTTACAAAAGTCAGGCAGCCGCAACGAGCTGCAGGTAAAAGTCCGCGGCTTCGATGGCCGTCAGGTCCCGGTTTTTTTTGACGGCGTGCCGATCTACGTCCCCTACGACGGCAACCTCGACCTGGGCCGGTTTCTCACTTCCGATATCGCCTCGGTGGAGGTATCAAAAGGCTACTCTTCCCTGCTGCAGGGCCCCAACCAAATGGGCGGGGCGATCAACATCACCACCCCGAGCCCCAGTAAACCGCTGGAAGCCAGCATCGGCTATCGTCAGGGCTGGAGCCGCAGCGAAACTAATGCCTATGACACCCATGCCTCCCTTGGGGCCAGCGGCGATCTGGGCTACATCCAGCTTAGTGGCAGCCGCCTGAAGCAGGATTTCCTCGGCCTGCCTCACGGAACGAATAACCCCGTCGCCGGGGAAGACGGCAAGCTGGTCAACTCGGCAAGCGATGATAAGCGCGGCATTATTAAGCTCGGCTTCACGCCGCGCGCTAACGACGAGTACGCCCTGACCTATATCAAGCAGGATGGCGAGAAGCAGAACCCGCCTTACGCCGGAACCAGCAGCCAGAAATCCCGCTACTGGCAGTGGCCGGAGTACGATAAGGAGAGCTATTACTACCAGGGTACGACGCACCTCGGCGACAGCTTCACCCTGAAAAGCCGCCTCTATCACGACACCTTCAAAAACACCCTGCTGATGTATAACTCGCTGGCGGACCTGCACAATAAAAACGGCAGCTACAGCCACTATAGCGACTACAGCACCGGCGCGGGGCTGCAGCTCGCCGCCGACGTCCGCCAGAACGACCAGCTCTCTTTTGCCGTTAACTGGAAAGATGATGTGCATCGGGAGAAGAGCGCCGTCAACGGTCCTTACGATCGCTATAAGGATCGCACCTGGTCCGTCGCCAGCGAATACCAGTGGGCGGCGGCGGATAATCTCGACCTCGTCGCCGGGATGAGCTATGACTGGCGCAACAGTCTTCAGGGAATGAAGCACGAAAAGAACGGCAGCCTGACCCATTACGACGACAACCGGCAGAGCGCGTTTAACTGGGAAACGATGGCTCGCTACCGCTTTCGCAACGAAGATACCCTGTCGCTCTCCTGGTCCGATCGCACCCGCTTCCCGACGCTCAAAGAGCGCTATACCACCTCGAAACCGGCGAAAGACCAGATTGCGCTGGTCAACCCGCAGCTCAAGCCCGAGCGCGCCCGCGGCGTCGATTTGACCTGGAATGGACACCTCAACGACCGCTGGGCCTACGAGATAAGCACCTACTATAACCGGGTCAGCGACGCCATCCTGGCGATCAATATCGATGCCGATACGGTGCAGAACCAAAACAGCGGCCGGGTTGACTATACCGGCCTGGATGTGGGGATCAAAGGCTCGCCGTTTGACCTGCTCGACGTCGGGCTAAGCTACGGTCTGATTCATGCTGATGCCAAACGCGAAGAGGCGGGCAAGGTCACCGACCTGCCGGTGCAGACGCTGACCGCCTGGCTGACGCTCAAGCCCGTCGAGCCGCTGCAAATCACGCTCTCTGAAGAGGCGCGCACCTCCAGCTATAGCAACAGCGACGGATCGCAAAAAGCGCCGGGATTCGCCATCACCCATCTGCGGACCGATTACGCCATCGGCCACGGTTTTAGCGTCAACGCCTCGGTCAATAACCTCTTCGATACCCGCTACTACTACGGCGAAGGATTTATTGAGGAAGGGCGTAACTTCTGGGCCGGCGTGGAATATAAATTCTGAGACCTTCTCCGCCGCGGCGGAGAAAAAGGAGGACATCATGATTGCAGATTTTCCGGTAATGCTGCGCAGCATTCTCGGCAACCAGCGCCAGGCGGACGGTTCCCTGCGTAAAACGGCGTTAAGCGGACGCGTCTTTCTCAACACCCACGGTCTGCAGGCAGAAAACGGTATTGAGGAGCATTTTGCCGATCCCGACTGCGCGCTGATGCACTACGCGCGGGAGCATTACGACTACTGGCGCGAACGCTATCCGGCGTTGGCGGGGCAGCAGCTGCATATCGGACTGTTCGGTGAGAACTTTTCCACCCGGGGGATGACGGAAGCCAACGTCTGTCCGGGGGATGTTTTTCGCCTCGGCAACGCTGAAATCCAGATCTCCTGGGGACGCGTGGCCTGTCAGACTATGGCCGAGCGGCTACGGGACCCTCACGCCCCGGAGCTGATGCACCAGCAGTCGCGCAACGGCTGGTTTTACCGGGTACTCACCCCCGGCGAGGCCGGCTGCAGCGACGGCTTTGTGCTGCTCGATCGGCCGGCGGAGGGCTGGCCGCTTAGCCGGGTGCAGGCCATCGTCTTTAGCGACGGCGGTACGTCTGAAGAGCTGCTGGCGCTCTCAGCCATGCCGTTCCTTGCCGATGGCTGGAGAGCGCTGGCTCTGCTACGTCTGCAAAGCCGCTCTTAGCCCCCGCAGTTCCTTAGCGTCGGGCTACTAAATCTGGTAGCCCGGCGCGGCAGCTTTCGCCTCGACATCCCCTGCCCGCCACGCATGCGCCGATAAACACCATATTTATCATAGGGTTTTACTTTCCTGTGCGCCAATTACAACTTGATAACGAAAAAAATAAACAATAATAATTCGCATTACTTTATGACGGAAATTGACACTTTCGCTTTTTCTCGTGGCGGCGTACAGGAGTACCAGGCTGCGTAACTTCAGGATTATGCAATGATCGCTCGCGTCACCTTCAAACGCTCCGCCTTGCTGTGCGCCCTCGCTACCGCTTTCCCTCTCGCAGGCCTTGCGGAAGAGACGGTTGTCGTCACCGCCCAGCCCGTCGATTCCGCCAGCACGCCGACCACGAGCTATAGCGCAAAGACCTCCGCCGGGGCCACCAAAACCGATCAGCCGCTGATTACTACCGCCCAGTCGGTGTCGGTCATTACCCGACAACAAATGGCCGACCAGGGGGCGAATACGATTAGCCAGGCGCTGCAGTACACGCCCGGCGTCTACTCAAGCTTTGGCGGCGGCGCGACGCGTTTTGATACCGTCTCCCTGCGCGGCTATCACGGCGGCGACGTGGACAACCTGTTCCTCGACGGAATGCGCCTGATGAGCGATGGCGGGAGCCACAACGTCATTCAGGTCGATCCGTGGTTTATCGAGCGGGTGGACGTCATCCGCGGCCCCTCCTCCGCGCTGTACGGGCAAAGCGTGCCGGGCGGCGTGGTCAACCTGACCTCGAAGCGCCCGCAGTTCACTTCCGAAGGTCATTTCCGTCTTAGCGGCGGAACGCAAAATACCAAAGGCGCCGCCTTCGACTATACCGATGCCATTAACGACCAGTGGGCCTATCGGATTATCGGCATGACGCGCTCCAGCGATACCCAGTATGACAATTCCCGCGAAGAGCGTTACGCCATTTCGCCGTCCCTGCTCTGGCAGCCGGATACCGACACTTCTCTGCTGCTGCGCGCCTATCTGCAAAAAGATCCGTCGGGCGGCTATCACGGCTCGCTGCCGCTGGACGGCACCCGCTACGCGCACAACGGGCGTAAGCTCTCCACCGGCACCAACGAAGGCGATCCGTCCGATGGCTATCAGCGTCGCGAGCAGATCTACAGCTATGAATTTAACCACCAGTTCAGCGACGTCTGGTCGGCCTACTCCGCCGGCAGCTATACCCACACCAACGTCTCGTTAGATCAGGTGTATCAGGTGGGCTGGGTTGACGACACGAATATGCTCTCCCGCGGCTACAGCGGCTCTCGCGGCTCGCTGGACGCGTGGTCCACGGATAACCGCCTGCGCGCCGATTTTAGTACCGGCGAGCTGGCGCATACCCTCATCCTCGGCGCGGAATACCACCGCTTCCGCAACGATTTATGGACCGGTGCCGGCGGCGCCTCGCCGCTCGATCCGTTTACCGGCTATACCGCCCAAACCGGACACACCGTCACCTACAGCGATAACAATAACCGCCGCTACTATCAAACCGGGCTCTATCTGCAGGATGAGATGGTGTGGAATCGCTGGCATCTGGACCTCTCCGGCCGCTACGATCGCATCGTTTCCCAGCAGGTCAGCGACACGTTCGGCACCTCCAGCCGCCGTTCCGATGACCATATCAGCGGCCGCGCCTCCCTGCTGTACGCGCTGGAAAACGGCCTCTCGCCGTACCTGAGCTACAGCCAGGCAATTACCCCGGCGATGCTGCCGGGAGCCGACGGCACCCTGCTCAAACCGACGACCGCGGAACAGGTAGAAGCGGGTCTGAAGTTCCAGCCGCCGGGCAGCGCCGATATGTACAGCATCGCCATCTATGATTTAACCCAGAAAGACGTGGCCACCCGCGATCCGAATATCGCCACCGCGACCTTTGTTCCGGCCGGGAAAGTTCACTCTCAGGGCGTCGAGCTGGAGATGCATAACCAAATTACGCCGCAGCTGAGCACCATCGCCTCCTATACCTGGAACCGCCTGCGCTTCCAGGAAACCAAGGATGGCACCAACGATAATACGCCGCAGCTCTCGCCGGATCAGATGGCTTCCTTCTGGGCGCACTATCAGTTCCCGGCGGGGATCAGCGCCGGCGCGGGCGTACGCTACATTGGTAA
>OLIJ01000205.1_pt1 | contig 19761 bp, 16 predicted proteins | sample 1609731 | NCBI WGS metagenome assembly OLIJ01 (sample SAMEA4350159, study PRJEB24818) | metagenome | biome: human; feature: gut; material: faeces | place: Denmark | collected 2013-09
CGTTTGTTGCTGACTACCCTTGGTTGCGCGGCAGTGGTCATCGCAGGCCAGCTCTGGTGGGCGTTAGTGGCTTCCCAGCCGCCACGGCTGTCGGAAGCGCAGCCGGTTACCCTCGCAAGCGATGGTCAAATCCATCTGCCGGTTGAGCAACTGCGTGACGGTAAGCTGCACCGTTTCGTCTGGGTAGCGGACGACGGCAAGGCGGTGCGCTTTTTCGTCATCAACCGTTATCCCGACAAACTGCGTTTTGGCGTGGTCTTTGACGCCTGCCTGCTGTGCGGCGATCAGGGGTACGTGATGGAAGGCAACCAGGTGATTTGCGTCGCCTGCGGGGTGCACATTTTTATCCCGTCGATTGGCAAACCCGGCGGCTGCAATCCGGTGCCGATCGACGGCTGGCGCAACGATGAAACCGAGCTGACGATCCCCGGCAGCGCGCTGGCGACAGGGGTCAATTACTTCTCGACGGTGCTGACCATCAAGGTTACCGACCCGGTGGACGGCTCAAGCTTGACCAATACCGCGGCCGACTTTAAATATAGCTATGGCGGTAAGACCTGGTTCTTCGCCTCCGAAGCCAACTATGATCGTTTTCGTCAGGCGCCGGAGCAGTTCGTTGCCGACGCGGTGAAGGAGGAGTAGCGATGCTGTGGCGAATGATCTACCGCTCATGGGGACGCAACCTGCGGCGAAAAGCGCTGGCGGTGCTGACCGTTTTTCTCGCCGCCAGCCTGATTTCGGCGCTGCTGGCGGTCTCTATCGACATCGGCGATAAGATGTCGCGCGAGCTGAAATCCTACGGCGCTAATATCCTGATTGAACCGGCGGGGCAGGCCGCGCTGCCGGCGCTGTTCAGCGAGCAAAGCAACCCGCTGGCCAGCGATGACTTCCTTGACCAATCCGAGCTGCCCAATATTAAAGATATCTTCTGGCGCAATAATATCGTCGGCTTCGCCCCGATGCTCGGCGGCGAGGTGCAGGTCAACGGTCGGGATATTCGGGTTCTGGGGACCTTCTTCAGCCAGCCGGTGGCGATACCGGATGAAGAGGGCTACCAAACCGGGCAGCGTACGGTCAGCCCGTACTGGCAGGTCGCCGGCGAGTGGCCGCAGGAGCCGCCGGGCCCGCTGCCGCAGGCGCTGGTCGGCCACGCGCTGGCGCGCAGCTCCGGCTGGAAGCCGGGCGACCGCCTGACGCTGCGGACTGCGGAGCGCGATCTGACCGTCGAGGTTAGCGGCATTTTATCCAGCGGAGGCGATGAAGATAACCAGCTGGTGATGCCGCTGGGCGTCGTTCAGCAGCTGCTGGGCCTGCCGGGGAAAGTGCAGGCGATCCGCGTGTCGGCGCTGACGGTGCCGGAGAACGAGCTTTCGCGCCGGGCGCGCGAGGATCTGGAAGCGCTGAATGCCGAAGAGTATGACCTGTGGTACTGCACGGCCTACGTCTCTTCCATTGCCCATCAGCTGGAGGAGGCGATCTCCGGCGCGCAGGTGCGGCCGGTCTGGCAGGTTGCCGCCTCAGAAGGGGTGGTTATCGATAAAATTCAGCTGCTGATGGCCGTCGTGACCCTGGCGGCGCTGGCCGCCGCCGCGATGGGGATCGCCTCGCTGATGACCAGCACCATTATGGAGCGGGCGAAAGAGATCGGCCTGATGAAAGCGCTGGGCGCGCGGCAGTGGCAAATCCTGCTGCTGTTTTACCTTGAGGCGGCGCTCGGCGGTCTGGTGGGCGGAGCGTTTGGCTGCATGGCGGGATGGGGGCTGGCTAAGGTGATTGGCCTGATGCTGTTCGCGACACCGCTTAATTTTGCCTGGGTGGTGGTCCCCTGCGTGCTGGTGATTGCGGTGCTGATTTCGTTAATCGGCACCTGGTTCCCGGCGCGGCGCATTGCCCGTCTTTACCCCGTGGAGGTGCTGTATGGCCGCTAAGCGCGACATGCTGTGGCTGCTGGTGCTGCGGGCGCTGCGCCTGCGTTTACAGCGGGTTAGCGTGGTGTTTGCCGCGCTGGCGGTGGGGGCGACCATCGTAACGGCGCTCTCCGCCGTGTGGTTCGACATTAATAGCAAAATGAGCGAAGAGCTGCGCACCTTCGGCGCCAATTTCTATATTGGCCCCGGGCACGGCACCAGCATGCCGCAGCCCGAGCTGCAGGCGATTCTCGACGCCGCGCCGCCGGGGCTTATTCACGGCGCCAGCCCGTGGCTGTACGGCACGGCGCGTACCGAGCTGGAAAAGGTGGTGATGGTCGGCGTGTGGTTCGAGTCGCTGCAAAAGCTGGTGCCGTACTGGCAGGTGAGCGGCAGCTGGATCGGCGTCAGCTTTGACGATCGCAATGCGATGATCGGCGTCAAGCTGGCGCAGCGGCTGGATCTGCACCTCGGCGATAGCCTGACGCTGGTGGCGGGTAATCAGCGCAAAAAGCTGCTGGTCAAAGGCATCGTGGAGGCCGGAGACGCCACCGATAATATGCTGATTGTTAGCCTCGACGTCGCGCAGGGCTGGCTGAATAAACCCGGCGTTATCAGCCACGGCCTGCTGAGCGTCAGCAACGATCTCGGCCAGGTGGATCGCTACGCCGGCCAGCTACAGCAGCAGTACCCCGATCTTGAAATCCGCCCGGTGCGCAAGGTTTCGGCCTCCGAAGGCCAGGTGCTGGATAAAATCAAGGGGCTGATGGGGCTGGTATCGCTCGTTATCCTCGCGCTGTCGTCGCTGTGCGTTAACACCACGCTGATGGCGATCGTTGGCGAACGCGCCCGCGAGTTTGCCTTGCAAAAGGCGCTGGGCGCCAGCAACGGCGATATCATCCGCCAGATGCTGCTGGAAACCAGCATTATCACCCTTGCGGCGGTGGTCTGCGGCTGGGTGCTCGGCTATCTGCTGGCGCAGCTGCTGGGAATGACGGTATTTAATGCCAGTATCTCGCTGCGCCTGCCGGTGCTGCCGATTACCCTGGCGCTGTCTTTACTGGTCGCCGCGCTGGCGGCCATTGTTCCGGTGCGGCGCGCGGTAAGCGTTGAACCGGCGAAAGTGTTGAAAGGAGAGTAACGCCATGACCGTCACGCCCTTGCGTCAGATGGCAATTGAGACCCGTCATTTATATAAGCGATTTGGCGAGGTCACCGCGCTGGAGGATATTAATCTGTGCATCGCCCGCGGGGAGTTCGTCGCCATTATGGGCGCTTCCGGTTCCGGGAAAACGACGCTGATGAACATTCTTACCTGCCTTGATACCGCCAGCGAAGGCCAGGTTATCCTCGACGGCACCGACGCGGCGGCGCTGGACGAAGAGGGGCGCCGCGCCTTTCGCGCGCAGAAAATTGGTCTCGTTTTCCAGCAGTTTCACCTGATCCCGTTTCTGACGGCGCTGGAAAATATCATGCTGGCGCAGCACTACCACAGCGTGGTTGACGAAGCCGCCGCCCGGGCGGTACTGGCACAGGTCGGCCTTGAGCACCGCATGACCCATCTGCCGAGCCAGCTTTCGGGCGGCGAACAGCAGCGCGTCTGCATCGCCCGGGCGCTGGTCAACGAGCCGCCGGTCATTTTTGCCGATGAGCCCACCGGCAACCTCGATGAAGAAAACGAGCAGCGGGTGCTGGATCTGCTGACCGATCTGCACCGTCAGGGGCGCACCGTGGTGATGGTGACCCACAACCCGGCGCTGGGGCAGTTTGCCGACCGTATCGTGCGGCTGCAGCACGGCAGGTATCTGGGCGAAGAGGTGAACCATCATGCGCATGCCTAAGGTGATTATCATGCTGCTGCTGACGCTGCTGGTCGGCTGCAAAGAGGAGAAGCTGGCGCGCGGCGAGGCGGCGCCCGCGCTGGCGGCCTTCGATCTTCAGGATAATGCGGCCAGCCTTGAACGCTGGCGCGGCAAGGCTATCTATCTTAATTTCTGGTCCGCCGGCTGCGGCGGCTGCCTGGCGGAGATGGATACCCTGCAGGCGCTCAGCCAGCGCTGGCCGGATAAAGTGGTGGTGGTGGGGGTGAATACCGATCCCGACAGCGTAGAGATCGCGCCGCTGCTGGCAAAGCACGGGATCAGCTATCCGGTGCTGCGCGATCGGCTGAAAATAACCCAGGAGCGCTATCAGGTGATCGGCACCCCGACGTCGGTGCTGATTGATAGCCGCGGGCGGGTGGTGGATCTGCATCAGGGCTGGCGTAAACCGGAGGAGCTGCAGGCGGTATTCAGCCAGCTGGCGCAGCGCTAAGCGGCTCCCCCGGGACTTGCCCGGGGTAAGCCTGGCGCAGTTTAGTCAAGCAGCGAAGGATCGGCGTCGATCATCAGCTGTTTCATTTCCTCAAAATGCTGACGGGAAAAGTCGGTAATTTTTTCCCAGTCGGCGGCGGTTTTCTCCGCCACCTCGTCGGACAGAACCTTCAGCGGCCGGCCGGTTGACCAGGCGGTGACCAGAATCTGGCAGGCTCGCTCGAGGGTCCAGATATCGTCAAACGCCTCGCCGATGGAGCCGGCGGTCACCAGCACCCCGTGATTGCCCATCAGCAGACGGCGTTTATCCGCCAGCAGCCCCGCCAGCCGCGCCCCTTCTGCGGCGGTATCCGCCATCCCGCCGTACAGCGTATCGACCGCCACGCGCTGAAAGTAGCGCGCGGTGTTTTGATCGATCGGCAGGATCTGCGGCTGCTCGAGGCAGGCGACGCTGGTGGCGTACACCGGATGCAGATGCAGCACCGCCCGGGCCTGCGGCAGCCGCTGGTGAATCTGCCCGTGGATAGCCCATGCCGTCGCGTCAACGTCCGCGCGGTGGGCGTTATCTTCATCATCGGCGTTCAGCAGCAGCAGATCGCTGGCGCGAATGCGTGAGAAGTGCCGCCACTTCGGGTTAAGCAGGAACGTTTTGCCGTCCGGCGACAGGGCGGCGCTAAAGTGGTTGGCGACCGCCTCGTGCATGCCGAGGTGGGCAACAATGCGCAGCGTCGCCGCCAGGTCGATACGCGTTTGTTCTTCAAGAGAGTAGGCCACGGGCGTTATTCCACTTTCGGCATCAGGTCGTTGAGGTCTGCCGCCGTCGGCGGCTGGAAGTTATACTTTTTCAGCAGGGCGGCATACTCCGGCGTGGCGCTGAACTTCTTCAGCCCCTCTTCAAGCGCGGTCTTCACTTCGCTGTTGCCTTTTTTCACCCCAAAGCCGTTGAGTACCGGGTAGATCAGCGTCGTGGAAGAGATGGCGATCCGATCGCCCAGCTTGTCGACCACGCCGCGCGCCACCGCCGCATCGGTGATCTGCGCCTCCACCGCCCGCGACAGCAGCGCCTGGGTGGTTTGCGGATCGGTGGCGTATTCGCTGAGCGCAATCGGCGGCAGCCCTTTTTTCACGCAGTAGTCGGCGGACAGCTTTTGCAACTGCGCCAGCCACGAGGTGGCGCCCATCGAGCCAATCTTATGGCCGCAAAACTCTTCCGGCGTCTTCGGCTGATAGCTGGCGCCTTTCAGGGCCAGTATCGACTCGCCGCTTTTCAGGTACGGAACCATATCGATAACCTTCAGCCGTTCGGCGGTGATATACATCGACGAGTTGGTGATATCGAAGCGTCCGCCCTGCAGTCCGGGGATCAGATTCGGGAAGCGGGTATCAAGGTTGACCGCCTCGCGGCCCATCGTTTTGGCAATCCCGGCGAGAAACTCGATATCAAAACCGGTAGGCTTGTTGTTTTCAATGTATTCGTAGGGGAAAAAGGTCATATCCGAACCGGCAATGATTTTTCCCGGCTGCTGAAAGGCCGCCTGGGCGCTAGCCGCGCTCAGAGCGCCAACGGTGCAGAGGAGCAGGGTATTTAAGCGTTTCATAAACATATCTCCAAAGTGGGGGGCAATCACATGCTGGCAAGGTCGTTTCCGGCCTGCTGTACGAAGAACGAGGCGCCGCGCGGCTTCTGCGGCAGACGAACATGGTTGGCGACGCTGCGTACCAGACCGCTTTCTACGCCGGCGACCATCTGTCCGGCGTGGACGCAGGGCAGCGGATTTTCGCCGAACGGCAGGGCGTCTTCGGCGGCGTAAACGCTGATAAACAGGGTGCGCGGCAGATCGGTTTCATTGGGGCTGGAGGCGTGGAGCAGCCGGGTGTGCATAAAGCACACCGAGCCGGACGGGCCAAAGCAGGCTTCGGGCTGCTGACAGTGGGTCGCCACCACCTCGTCATCGACCGCGCCGGTAAACCGCGACTCCTGCCAGTGCGACCACAGCGGCCCCTTATGACTTCCCGGCACTACGTTCAGCGGGCCGTTCTCCGGCGTCACGTCGCTGACCATCAGCAGGGCGGTGATAATGTCGTCGTTGCTGTGCGGCGTGAACAGAAAATCCTGATGCCATTTCACCTGGGTGGCGGTATGCGGCAGCTTGGAGTTAATTTTGCTGTGATGAAAGCGGGTGCCGCTGCCGCCGATAAGCTGCGCGGCAATGGCCGCCATCCGCGAATCCAGCGCGGCGCGCCGGTAGGCCGCGGAGATCTCCGTCGGCGAGCTGACGCGGCGCAGCGACGGATGATCGGGGCGATGATCGCTTTCGAGGTCGAAACGCGGGCGGCCGTCCTCGGTCTCTCCCCAGGCGTCGCCGTGATGACGGCTTTCGTCTACCCAACCGTCAAAATCCTGCTGAAGCTCGGCGATCTCCGAGGGGGAAAGCACCCCCTCAATCACCAGAAAACCCTGCTGATGAAACTGTTCGATTTGCCACTGCGCGATCATATTTTTTCCTTTCACAAACGGAGCGGTTAAGCCAGAGAGACGTCTTTCAGGAAGGCGTCAACGCGCGGGTGATTGCCGTCGCGCATCGACTGAGGCGTGTCGTCGCAAACCACGCGCCCTTTTTCCATAAAGACAATTCGGTCAGAAACTTTGAAAGCAAAATTCATCTCGTGCGTCACGATAACCATCGTGATGCCCTCATCAGCCAGCGATTCGATAACCTGGAGCACTTCGTTGACCTTTTCCGGGTCCAGCGCGGAGGTCGGTTCATCAAACAGCATGATTTGCGGGCGCATCATCAGGGCGCGGGCGATAGCCACCCGCTGCTGCTGGCCGCCGGAAAGCTGGTGCGGGTACTTCCACGCGTGTTCGAGCATGCCGACCTTATGCAGCAGTTCGCAGGCGCGCTGCCTGAGCTCCGCCTCCGCCGCCAGCCGGTGATAGCGCGGGGCCAGCAGCAGGTTGCCGAACACGGTCAGGTGGGGGAACAGGTTGAAGCTCTGAAAGACCATGCCAATATTCAGCCGGTGCTCGGCGTTCTCCATAAAGCGCGGCTTCTGCATGCCCTGGCGATCGAGGTGAATAAACGGCTGGCCGTTGATGCGGATCTCGCCGTTGTCGATCTGCTCCAGGCCGTTGAGCAGGCGAATGAGCGTGGTTTTGCCGGAGCCGGAAGGGCCGATCACCGATACCACTTCCCCGGGCTGGATCTGCAGGCTGACGGCGCCCAGCACCTCCACGTTGTTGTAGGCCTTATGCAGTTTCGAAGCCTGCAGCGCCGGCTGGCGGGTATCGACGGCGCTGCGGGCGGCGGGCGGCCGGGCGGCGGTTGCCAGCTCCAGCATGCGGGCGTCGACCGGGCGGGTCGTTTTACGCTGGGTAACGTCGAGATAGTTCTCCAGCCGTTTCAGCAGGAAGTCGAAAACGGTGACGATCAGCACGTAGTAGAACGCCACCGCCGCCATAGTCTCCATCACCAAAAAGTTTTGCGAATAGAGGCGCTGGCCGACCATCAAAATCTCGGTCAGGGAGATGACGGAAACCAGCGAGCTGAGCTTGACGATAGCAATATACTCATTGGCCAGCGCCGGCAGCGCCACCCGCAGCGCCTGGGGAATAATCACCCGCCACTGCGTGCCGCCATAGCGTAGCCCTAAGGCTCGCGCAGCCTCGGCCTGGCCTTTGGCGATGGACAGCAGCCCGCCGCGGTGGATCTCGGCGACGTAGGCCGCTTCACTGAGCACCATCGCCAGCAGGCCGGCCCAGAAAGGATCGTTGAGCACCGCCGCGAAGGAGGGCACCGCCTGCGGCAGGTTATAGACGAAAATCAGCAGAACCAGCAGCGGCAGGCTGCGAAACAGCCAGATATAGAGCCGGGCAGGGACGTTAAAGAGCCTGCGCGGCGACTGCTTGGCGAGGGCGAGAATAAAGCCCAGCACAATACTGCAACCCCAGGTCAGCAGACTCAATTTAATGACGGTCCAGGTGGCCTGCCAAAAATCTGCGTCGCTGAGCAGACTTAACATGTAGTTCCAGTTAAACATCATGGGCTATTTCACTCGCCATAATTAACGGACATGAAGGCAATGCCGATGTTCTAAAATGGGGCATCGCCAGTATTTATCGGGCAATAACACTATGCTGGCACTCTTCGCTGTGAGGCAATTAGTAAATTTTTGGCCTTTAAGTTTAAAAAAACTATATAGGCAGATTAATTTCAATAAATTTAAAGCAATGAGTGCGAAACAAGAACTAAACATTAAAAAAACAATTGCTGCTATTGGTCAACGGAATCATCGGCTAAATTCGCCGTTGCGCGATACTGGGGCGCGTGAATGATTTATTTGGTGCAGCCTGATTCATATTGGTGCAATTAATCCGACGGTTAATGATTTTAATTATTTGTACCCGTTCCGCGCGATGAATAACCCATTCGTCCGCAGGGGGAAAGCGTCTCTTAGCCGGGGAGTGGCACGATGCTTGCAATCGGCATATCAGGAAACTATGCCGTTTCTGTGAGAAACAATATTTCATAAAGGGTAAGGCTATGACGCGATTCACGCTCAAACAACTCAAATACTTTGTTACCGTTGTGGAGACCGAAAGCATCGCCGAAGCCTCCCGACAGCTGCATATTGCCCAGCCGTCGATCTCGATTGCGATAAAAAACCTGGAGGGCACCTTCGAGCAGCAGCTGTTTATTCGCCACCACGCGCAGGGCGTTTCGCTCACCCCCTGCGGGCGCCGTTTTTATGAGAAGGCCAAGGAGCTGCTGCGCCTCTCCTACGAGTTTGAGCAAAACTCGCGCGCCGATAAAGAGCTGGTTTCCGGCACTATTTCAGTGGGCTGCTTTGAGTCTGTCGCTCCGCTATATATGCCAAAGCTGGTGGCCGGGTTTAAAAAGATGTATCCCGAAATAACCCTCCAGCTCTACGATGGCGAACAGCACGAATTAATGCACGGTCTGCATCGCGGGCGTTTTGATTTAGCGCTGGTTTACGATCTGGAATTAGGCCACTCGATCAGTAAAGAGATGCTCAATGCCCCGCATAAACCCTATGCGCTATTACCGGCCAGCCATCCGCTGGCGCAAAAAAAGAGCGTCACGCTGCAGGAATTAAGTCAGGAGCCGATGATTTTGCTCGATGCGGTGCCGAGTAAAAACTATTTTATTACCATTTTTAAAGAGAAGGGCTATCACCCACAGGTGGCCTACAGCTCCCCGTCAATTGAAATGGTGCGCTGTATGGTCGGGCAGGGTTTGGGCTTCTCGGTATTAGTGACCCGGCCGCTTTGCGATATGACCTACGACGGCGAGCGGCTGGTCCAGCTGGATATTGAAGATCAAATGCCGGCCTCGACATTAATTATGGCGCACCTCGCCAATAATGAACCTACCCGGCCAACTCAGCTTTTCATGGACTATTGTCGCAGCATTGAGTTAACTCCGGCGCTGGCTTAGCCGGTCACTGACGAGGGGCGAGGATATATATTGTCACGCGTCTGAGAGCCTATCTCCAGGCTATTTTATTTGTCATTTTGAACGCCCTTCAGGGCGGCCCGGAGGGTGAGCCTGGCGAGTCCATCCTCACGTACTACGTGTACCCTGCGGTTTCTTCGCGCTGGCCGTGTTCAAACTGCCAGCAGCAATAACGCCTGGTGGGACAGGCTCTGAGGCTCATAAATTTCTATTGCGAGGATCGTTTTATAATAATTTACCATTCGACGCTGGCTAAATAACCTGAGTCCGCTGACGCCCGGCGTCATCAACTCAATCATTTATCCAGCACAGGACGGTTAGCTATGCACAATCAGCGTTATCCGCAGATCGACCGGCAGACGATCGATACCTACCAGACGGATGGAGTGGTGTTACTGAAAGGCGTGTTCACCCCGTGGATCGACGGCCTGGCGAGCGGCGTGGCGGAACTGATGGCCAACCCCAGCGAGTACGGGCACGCCAGAACGGTGGTGCCGAAAGACGGCTCCGCGCCTTTTTTCCAGGATTACTGCAACTGGTCCCGGATCGCCGATTTTGAGCAGTTTGTCAGGCAGTCGCCGGCGGCGGAAATTGCCGCCGCCCTGATGCAATCAACAACGGCGAAATTTTTCCACGAGCACACCCTGGTCAAGCCGGCCGGCGGCAGCACGGTGACCCCCTGGCATCACGATCAGCCCTACTACTGCGTTGAGGGGCGGCAGAACGTCAGCTTCTGGATCCCGCTGGACCCGGTCGCTCAGGAGATTTCGCTGCGCTGTATCCGCGGCTCCCATCTGTGGGGAGAGGAGTTCAGCCCGACCCGCTTCAACGGCTCGAAGCTCTACCAGCACGGTCGCTTTAAGGAGCTGCCGGACATTGACGCCCGTCAGGATGATTACGATATCGTCAGCTGGGCGCTGGAGCCGGGCGATGCGGTCGCCTTTCACTACCGGACGGTGCACGGGGCCAGAGGTAACGCCACGGCGCGGGCGCGACGGGTCTTCTCCGCCCGCTGGGTTGGCGACGACGCCACCTTTGTTGACCGCGGGGGCGTGACCTCGCCGCCGTTCCCGGAGCTGACGCTGCAGGATGGCGACGCGCTGGTTTCACCGCTGTTCCCGCAGGTCTGGCCGCGGGGGTGACGGAGGCTCCCCTGCCGGAGCCGGGATACCGGCTGTCGTAATGACCGGGCGCCCGGCGGCGGGGAGCATCGTTTTGCCTGACGGCGTTTGGCGATTAAATATACTGACTGAGTAAAGTCTCAAGACTGTTTTGATCGGCGGCAAACAGACGAATACCTTCGGCGAGCTTCTCAACTGCCATCGGATCCTGGTGATGCGCCCAGTAGAACTCCGCTTCACTCATCGCCTCGGGTTTGGGCTGAACCTGACCTTCATACGCCAGCGGAGCGGGTACTGGCCCCTCATTTTGCTGTAATTGCGCCAGCAGCGCCGGAGAGACGGTCAGGCGGTCGCAGCCGTTAAGCGCCAGTACCTGTTCCGGCGTGCGGAAGCTGGCGCCCATCACCACCGTCCGGTATCCGTGCTGTTTGTAGAAACGATAGATTTTTTGTACCGACGCAACGCCCGGGTCGTTATCGACAGTGAAAAGGGTGTCCGGATGGTTGTGCTTGTACCAGTCGTAGATACGGCCAACAAAGGGAGAAATCAGGAAAACTCCCGCGTCGGCGCACGCTCTGGCCTGGGCAAAGGAGAAAAGCAGCGTCAGGTTGCACTGGATCCCCTCTTTTTCCAGCGTTTCGGCGGCGCGGATCCCTTGCCAGGTGGCGGCTAGCTTAATCAGTACGCGATCTTTGCCGACGCCTTTCTCCTGGTACAGGGCAATGATATCGCGCGCTTTATTGATGCTGGCGTCAGTGTCAAAAGAGAGGCGGGCATCCACTTCGGTTGAAATACGCCCGGGTACGCTTTTCAGGATCAGTGCGCCGATGCTGACCGCGAGATAGTCGGCGATGTCGGAAGGGCGAACCGTTTTTCCGGCCTGGCGAGACTTCACCGCCGCAGCGGCATCTTTCACCAGTTTCTGATACTGCGCGAGCTGTGCCGCTTTGTAGATAAGCGACGGATTTGTGGTTGCATCCTCGGGCTGATAAGCCATGATGCTGTCGATATCCCCACTGTCGGCAACAATCGTTGTCCGCTGCTTCAGTTGTTCAAGCTGATTCATAACCATTACCTGTTTTTTAATCCGATTACTGACATAACAAGGAGGGACCCTGGCCCTCTCCTTGTTATTGATGCATGGCGTTAAGCTGGCTGAACGGTTATTTCGCCTGCGCGACGCGGGTGGTCAGGCCGGGCATATTGAAGCACTCGGCTTCGTTCTGGATCATATCTTTAATTTTATTGACCACGTAACGTTCAGGCTCCACGCCAAACGATTGCAGATTGGCAAACAGGGTCCGCATCTCTTTAACCACCGCCGGTTTTTCATAATTATAATGACCGCTGAGTTCGAGGATCTCTTTCAGCAATTCTGGCTCACTGAAGATTTGCTCTTCGGATTTATTTTTGTGCTCATCGGTCATCCACTTTTCCCATTTGTGGCTGAGTACGCACTCGCGGGTCAATACGGTTTTCAAATCAGAGGCCGACTTGATAAAGCCTTTCGCCGCCAGATCTTTTTCCACTTCCGCGAGCTTCAGATACGCGCGGGTTTCGATGGTGCCGTAAGCCGGAGCGACGTTCATCGCCGTGATCCCCAGCCCCGGATGTTTGAGCAGGATCTCATCCGGTAGATAGTCGCCGTTATGCTCTTTCAAACCCACGCCATGACGGGTGCTGATCGCTGAGAGCTCGGCGGACTGCTTGTCGTTGAAATGGCCGACATTTTTAGTCAGGCGGGTCAGGGTTCCGGTCTGGCCGACAATAAACAGCGGCTGCGGCAGCGCTTCGGCGGCCAGGCGCTTATTGAGCTCGATAATAAAACCTTCATAGGCGTTGACGTCAGTCAGGCCGCCGTTGGTCTCTTCAGTGCCGACTTCATAGAAGAACTCTTTCAGGCTGTTAGCCTTGCGGTACTCTTCACAGAAGCGAATCAGTTCAACGGTACGGCTGAGGACCAGTTCAATATCAATCACTTTGCCGACAACATACGGGTCTTTGGTCGGGTCGATATGCAGCAGATCAAAACCGGCATCCATATCAATCTGATAAGAGCGGCGGGCCAGCTTCATCGCTTCGTCTTCCGGAATATGGTCTTTACGCTCTTTATCGCGCTGCCACGGACCGCCGTGGTCGCGACAGAGGAAATAGTCGCCATCAAAGCCGACTTTTTCCGCCATGGCTTTCAGGTCGGCGGCAAAGCGGAACTGATCCCAGTTGTTGACGTAACCGGCACCAAATTCATCGGCATCGACCTGGTTACGGCTGGCGATAAACATCAGCGGCAGATCTTTTTCTTTGCCCAGTTCAAAGCATGCCTGAATTAACGCCGGAGACATTGGGCCAATACCCAACATGGTGGATTTCCCGCCGTTGACAATATAATCGACGTACTGTTTCATGGTGTTTTTCATAATAACTCCTCAGACTTTATTCATATCAGTAGTGATTGTTTTTTTAGCGGACTCTTTCTTTGCCGGTTCGCTAATATTGGGACGCAAAATATGCAGGCAGAGAGCGGTGACAACCACGCCGATAGCCATATCAATGACGTACCACAGCGGGGCTTTATTGACGCCGGCGATAGCAATTAACCCACCGTGGGGCACCATGGACTCGACGCCATGAATCATTGCCAGACCGGCGCCGACGGCGCTGCCGATAATAATCGATGGCAGAACTGTTTTAAGGTTTTTAACCGCGAAAGGAATTGCCCCTTCGGTAATGCCAATTAATCCCATAAAGGCGGCGGAGGTCCCCATTCTTCTTTCATCCTCAGCCCATTTGCGCTGAGAAATAAACGTTGAGAGAGCAATGCCCAGTGGGGGAATAGCACAGGCAATACGGTAAGCGCCGTTCGGGCCATAAATACCTTCGGCCATTAACGCGAGGGTAAATGCGGTGGCGGTTTTATTGACCGGACCGCCCATATCAAAGGCGGCCATAGCGCCGAGAATCAGGCCGAGCACCACGCCGCTGCTGCCCTGCATATTAGAGAGCATCGACACCAGCCATTTCATGGCGATACCGATAGGCCCAATCAGCACGTACAGATAGAGCATGCCGACGATACAGCTGGAGACGATAGGGATAATCAGTATCGGCATAACCGGCATGAGCGCTTTGCCGACTTTCCAGGTTTTAACCCATTTTGCGACGTAGCCACTGAGGATCCCGAGCAGCATGGCGCCGAGAAAACCGGTGACTACGTGGTCCGCGCCGAGCGGAGTGCTGGCCATAAAACCGGTGATTAAACCGGGCGTGAGCCCCGGTTTACCGGCGATAGAGTAGGAGATATACGCCGCCAGCACCGGGATCATCATCCCGAGGCCCGCGCTACCGATAGCGCCAAGGTTTAATAAGAAGGGATTGGTTACCACCATGCCTTTGCCGGCAACCGGCTCGCCGCCAATCAGGGACAGCGCCAGACAAATCCCGCCGACCACCACCACCGGCATCATATATGAGACGCCGGTGCTGAACGCTTTGACTAAATCATCCTTAATGGCTTTCATTTTATCCGACATTTTTATCCTCCAGACACCCTGTGCTTTTATTGGATAACCACGATATAAGGACGTAGTCGTCCCGGGCGCTTGCGCCACGGAATATAAACGCAGGGTTCACTGAAAATTAATTAACGTTTTTATTCACCAGATTCCGCGTGTCGAAATAACTCAGGAATATGATCTTTGATTTATTTTGCTAATTTTTCGGCTTTATCAATGATCGCAACCGGATCGCGAACAACCTCGGCTGGGTTAAGTGAAATAACCCGCCCGGCATCCTCTTTTTCCTCAAAACGTTCGACGCCCTCGATGCCGATGGCAATCGCCAGAATAACCACATCGGCTTCGGCAATTTCGTCTTCGCTGAGCTCATTTTCAATCCCCATACCGCCCTGAGTTTCGACCTTTACGTCATAGCCTCTTTTTTTACACTCTTGCTCAATCGCCTCCTGAGCCATATAGGTGTGGGCGACTCCGGTAATGCACGCTGCGACTCCGACAATTTTCATGAATAACTCCTGAGTTTGATATTTGGCTGTAAGTTAAAACGTGGCTTAATAAATCCTGATTTCATATGGCTAATGTTGTTGCCATCAGGTTGTAGAGTACGGTGACGTCTTCGGCCTGTTTTATTTCATTGCGGAAATCCTCTTTCATTAGCTTTCGGGCAAGCGTAGAGAAATATTTCATGTGTTCGTTAGGATCGGCGGATTGGCTCACCGTCAGCATAAATACGGTTTCGACCTGCTGATCGCCCCACATAATGGGGGTATCAAGCGTCGCCATACTGATGGTGGAGTGGCGGATATGGTTTGAGCGCGTGTGCGGAATGGCGAAACCATAGCCTACGGCGGTGGAAAATGAGTCCTCGCGGGTCCAGATATCATCGGCTAATCGATCGCGGTTATCGCTACGATGGTGCAGCCAGAGATTGTCGGTCATCTTTTTAATGACTTCGTTTTTATCGCTGGCCTGCAGGCCAAAGAGAATAAACTCCGGGGCGAAGATCGGCATTGTGCTGACCGCTTTCACATCCGGTGAGCGAAGCAGGGCTTTGACCGCGGCGGAGCGTTTTAAGGTCACGCTCTCCTGCGCCAGCCTTTGGCATTTGGCGAAATCCAGCTCCCGTAGCGCATGTTTCACGCCGGGAATGGCGGTACCGCTCATGCTGAGCTCGTCGAAGCCCATGCCGGCAAACAGCGGGAGAAAGTCTTTGCTGGCCCCCAGTTCGCCGCAGATGCCAATCCACTTGCCCGCACGATGAACTTCATCGGCGGCGAACCGCATGGCGCGCAGAAATGCCGGGGCATAATTGTCATACACCGCCTCGACCTGGGTATTGCCGCGGTCCGCGGCAAAAAAGTACTGGGTCAGATCGTTGCTGCCGACGCTAAAGAAATCGACGTATTCCGCTATTTCGCTGATGGCGAAGATGACAGAGGGCACTTCCAGCATCACGCCGAGCGAAATCTTATCGTTGAACCCCAGTCCCTCAGCGCGCATCGCGTTCTGCACCTCTTCCAGCACTGCGCGACACCAGATAACTTCATCGACGTTAGCGATCATCGGGATCATGATTTTGGCTTCACCCAGCGCGGAGGCGGTAAGAATCGCCTTTAGCTGCATGGCGAAAAGCTCTCGATAGCGCGGGTAGGCGCGTACCGCCCGGAAGCCAAGAAACGGATTTTCTTCTTCACCGATGCACATATAGTCGACGGGCTTGTCGCCGCCGATATCGAAGGTGCGGAATATCACCGGCTTACCGTCAGCAAGCCGCATTACCCGGCTGTAAAGCTCCGCCAGTTCGTGATAGTTCGGCGGCGTTTCCCGATCCATAAACGACATTTCGGTACGGAACAGGCCGATACCTTCAGCACCGTTGCTAAACGCGGTTTCGGCTTCCGCCAGGCTGGCGATATTGGCGGCTATCTCAATACGATAGTTATCGCTTGTCGTCGCCGGCAGATGCACGTTAGCCAGCATCTGCTGTTGCATGGTCCGTTGGACGGCGATTTCATGGCGGTAATAGCGCAGTACCTTTTCATCCGCAGCGGTAATCAAAATACCCGGATTACCGTCGATAATGATGTCACTTTCCGCATTCAGCTCGAGGGCTGAAAAATCGATATCCGTCAGCGTTGGGATCCCCAGGGAACGCGCCAATATTGCGGTATGCGAGGTTTTTCCGGTGACGGATAGCACCATCCCGGCGAGCAACGATTTATTTATGGCGAGAAACTGACTCGGCGTCAGGCTATTGGCCAGAATAATTGACGGTTCGCTTAACTCGAGACGGTTTGGCGGCAATACGCCCGCACCATAAATGGCCGTGAGCAACTGCCCGGTAATATCGAGGACATCAAGGGTCCTCTCTTTTATGTATTTACTGGACGAGCGGTTAAGTATTTCGCTGAATTCGATAGCGGCTTTAATGACCGCATTCCAGGCGTTTTCACCGTCAGCTATTGCGCTGGAAATATGGCTTTGAAAAGTTACGTCGGTAATGATTGATAAATGTGCCTGGAGGATCTCATGCTCAACGCCTTGAGTTATTTCCAGGGCCGCCTGTTTGTCATGCTGCAGCATTTCCAAACCTGCCAGGAAAATACGCTGCTGTGACTCTTTGTCATATACTTCGGCGGGATTCAGCGCCAGCATTTCGTCTAATGACAGGCTCTGAATGCGCAGCGGTCTGGCAATGGCGACACCGCCGCTAATGCGTGAACCTTGAATAAACCTGGGCTGGGTTTCCCGCAGGGAGCGCGGGAGATAGCCCGTGGATGCCGGAGCTTCTTCCGCCTGGCTGACTTCGAATGAGGGCAGCTTTTTCAGCAGCGCGCCGAGCCGTTGCGCAGCAGCAGGCGCATCTTTACCGATGAGCGTAATTTCGCAGGCGTCATTGAATAATGTATCAGTAGCGACAATGGCGAGGGCGCTTTTACCATTGGCGGCAATCCCGCTGCGCATATTTTTCCAGCTTACCGCAGATTGAAAGGTATTACACAGCCGTTCGATATGCCCCGCCGGTCTGGCATGAATGCCGTCCTTCAGCTCACATTGATAATTTATTACCTGTGACATTATCACTCCCGAGAATCTTTAAGCAAAGCGAGTTAATTTTCTGGGCAGACGTGAGTGTCTGCGTTTCTTGTTATATATCCTTCATCGTTATTGCTCTGCTTTGAATAGTAAAAAAGTCACCTTTGCTATAATTAAATAACATGATTGCGATTATGTGATCGCAGTCATGAAATTAAGTGATGATACGTCTTGTGATAGTTATCACACTCTGGCTAGTGAATAATCTGCGGTCACGTAATTGCTATTAAAGGGCCATTTTTTCTATTTATTTGCTGCCGGGTGATGGCGTACAAAATAAAGCTCACACTTTCTTTTTTTGAGGTGAGGGCGATGCATTTTCGTGGAATATTATTGGATTTAGACGGGACCCTGGTCAATTCGCTGGATTTCGTGGAGGCGTCGTGGCGGATATGGGCGAATAAAAAGGGGCTGGATGCCGAAACGGTATGCCATTACCTGCATGGCAAACCGGCGCTCAGTACGCTGCGCCATTTTATGCCCGAGGCCAGCGAGCGGACGATTAACGATGAGTTTCTGGCCCTGGAAGCGTTTGAAGCACGCAATACCGACGGCATCACCCCGGTGCCCGGGGCTGATGAATTTCTTCGCCAGCTGGTGCGGCTTCAGGTTCCCTGGGCCATCGTGACCTCCGGCTCGCTTAAGGTTGCCTCGGCGCGCATTAAACAGGCCGGTTTTCCGAATCCGCCCATGCTGGTGACCAGCGAAGATGTCCGTCACGGCAAGCCCCACCCGGAGCCGTTTGCGATCGGCGCAGCCCGGCTCAACCTGTCTCCCGCCCGCTGTCTCGCTTTTGAAGACTCCACCGCCGGTCTGCTCTCCGCCACCGAGGCCGGATGCGTGGTGGTTGAAGTCCTGACCCGCCAGTCGATGGTTCACGATATCGACACCTGGCAAACCGTTGATCACTACCTCGACCTGCGCGTGATGCGCAAGGGCGAGGCGGATTTTTTCCTTAAGATGTAAAGAGGGAGTTTGTTATGTCATCAAGAAAGACCCTGGCGAATGCCATCCGTATGCTCAGCGTTGATGCCGTCCAGCGGGCCAATTCGGGTCACCCGGGCGCGCCGATGGGGATGGCGGATATTGCCGAAGTTCTGTGGCGGGATTTTCTTAACCACAACCCGAATAACCCGATGTGGGCAAACCGCGATAGATTCGTGCTCTCCAACGGCCACGGCTCGATGCTGATCTACAGCCTGTTACACCTCACCGGCTACGATCTGCCGATTGACGAGCTGAAGGCGTTTCGTCAACTGCATGCCAAAACCCCGGGCCACCCGGAGGTGGGCTATACCCCTGGCGTGGAAACCACCACCGGGCCGCTGGGGCAGGGGATCGCTAATGCGGTCGGCATGGCCATTGCGGAGAAAACCCTGGCGGCGCAGTTTAACCGCCCCGGCCACGAGATCGTGGACCACTTCACCTGGGCCTTTATGGGCGACGGCTGCATGATGGAGGGGATTTCGCACGAAGCGTGCTCACTGGCCGGGACGCTGAAGCTCGGTAAGCTGGTGGCATTCTATGACGATAACGGCATTTCCATTGATGGTCATGTGGAGGGCTGGTTTACCGACGATACCGCCAAACGCTTTGAGGCCTACGGCTGGCACGTGGTGCGCGGGGTTGATGGGCATGACCCTGAGTCTATCCGCGCCGCCATTGACGTCGCCCGGTCGATAGACTCAATGCCGACGTTGATTATCTGTAAAACGATCATCGGTTTTGGCTCGCCGCATAAGGCCGGTACTCATGATGTTCACGGCGCCCCGCTGGGAGAGGCCGAAGTGGCGGCAACGCGCGAGGCCCTGGGCTGGCCGCATCCGCCGTTCGCGATCCCTTCTGACATCTACGCGCAGTGGGATGCAAAAGAGGCCGGCCGGGCAAAGGAGGCGGCATGGAATGACAAGTTCGCCGCCTACGCTCACGCGTTCCCGGAACTGGCTGCCGAATTCACCCGCAGGATAAAGGGGCAGATGCCGCCCGACTTTGCCAGCAAAGCCCAGGCGTATATTGAAAAGCTGCAGGCGAAACCGGCGAAGATCGCCAGCCGCAAGGCCTCACAAAATGCGATTGAAGCCTTTGGTCCGCTGCTGCCGGAATTTCTCGGCGGCTCCGCTGATCTGGCTCCGTCAAACCTGACGCTCTGGTCGGGCGCGACAGCGATCAACCTCGATAGCGGCGGGAACTATATCCACTACGGGGTGCGTGAATTCGGCATGACCGCCATCGCCAACGGTATCGCGCTGCACGGCGGCTTTCTGCCGTACACCTCGACCTTCCTGATGTTTGTGGAGTATGCCCGTAACGCGGTGCGTATGGCGGCGCTGATG
>OLIJ01000206.1_pt1 | contig 19205 bp, 17 predicted proteins | sample 1609731 | NCBI WGS metagenome assembly OLIJ01 (sample SAMEA4350159, study PRJEB24818) | metagenome | biome: human; feature: gut; material: faeces | place: Denmark | collected 2013-09
GGTAATACACCAGGAGGCGGTAAAGTTGACGAAGATAGCCTTACCGTGACCGCGCTGCGCGGCGACGGTTTGCGGCGTCCAGCGCTGGGACGACACCTCCGCCGTTTGCCCGACATCCGGCGAGGAGGAGGCGGGTTTAACCAGCCCCGGCAGCGGCGCAATGACCGCCACAATCAGCGCGGCGGTAACCGCAAACAGGGCCTTGTGTCCCTTGCCCTGGAAGGCGCGACGTTGCGCAATGCCGTACAGCCAGGCGGCGAAGCTGAGCACCACCGAGGCGGCAAGCAGGGCGGCTAACGCCGCGCTCCCGGCCTGCTGGGCCAGGACCCACACCAGCCATGCCCAGGCGCCAAACATCGGAAAGGCGAGCGCGCGTTTAAGGATATCCATCCACGGACCGGGGCGCGGCAATATTCTGGCGAGCGCCGGAAAGAGCGACACCAGGGTAAAGGGCGCGGCGAAGCCGAATGCCAGCGCGAGAAAGATGGTTAACGACACCGCCGGCGGCTGGACCAACGCGTAGCCAATCGCACTGGCCATAAAGGGCGCGGCGCAGGGCGTGGCGACCACGATCGCCAGCGCGCCGGTTAGCGCCGAGCGGATAAAAGCGCTGCGGCCGATATCCAGCCCGCCGACGCGCTGCGCCGTCAGCCCGACTTCAAAGACGCCAAGCAGGTTAAGCGCCGCGCCGAGGATCGTCAGGGAGAGCAGCGCGATCACCAGCGGCGACTGCAGCTGGAAGCCCCAGCCGACGGCTGTGCCGCCGGCGCGAATCGCCAGCAGAATGCCCGCCAGCGCCATCATGGTGATAACGACGCCGAGCAAAAACGCCAGGCCTTCACGGCGGGCGCTGGCGGCGTTATCAGAGTGACGCAGCAGCCCCAGCGCCTTCAGGGAGATCACCGGAAAAACGCAGGGCATAAAGTTGAGAATGATGCCGCCAATAAAGGCGGCCAGCATCGCGGTTAACATCGCTGGCCTCTTTACTTAATGGGTTTGCGGGTGAGAAGCGTCGTACTGCTTCACGGCAGCGAGCGTTTTCTCAATATGTGCATCCGGGTTTCTATCAGTGTAACTCAGCAGGATGTTGCCATCCGGCGCAATCACGTACGAAGTGCGATCGGAGAGCGTTTTACCTTTCATCTCCATCAGCGTCTGATACTGCGCGGCGACTTTAGCTCCCGGGTCCGCCGCGACGGCGAACTTATCGCGACACTCCAGTTTGGAGAAGTCGCTGACCTGGTCGGTATTACCCGCGGTTACGCCAACGACGGTGGCCCCCATTTTAGTGAAGCTGTCGGTAGCTTCCGCGAAGTCATGAGCTTCAATGGTACAGCCGGCGCTAAAAGCCGCCGGGAAAAAATAGAGCACCACCGGCCCCTTTTGCAGCGCCTGCTGCAAGGAGAAGGTCAGCGGTTTGCCGGCGAGGGCGCCCTGCAGCTTAAAGTCCGGCGCTTTAGCGCCCACGGGCAGCGCCGCGCCGGCGTTGAACGCGGTGGCGGACAGACCCAGCGCGGCGGTCATAGTCAGGGTACGGATGAGGTTTTTAATGCGTGTCATTATCTGCTCCTGCGATTTTGGGGAGTGCCGGTTTGGCCAAACTCGTTCATCTCAGCTATTCAATTCGCCGCAGCGGAGGGAAAAGTTGCGCGCAGGTGAAAAAAAAGTGCGCCCGGCCGATGACGCGATGAGCCGGGCGCAGAACGCAGGGAGAGAACGCCGGCTAAAGGGGGTCAGCCGGCGGGATGGGCTAACTTCCCCAGCGGTTCTGCAGATAGTTGACGGCCTGCCGGGTCTGCGGCTGGTTCAGGTTGTTCTCGCGGAACAGAATGGTGCCCTGGATTTCGGGAATCGACTCGTTGAGGTCCAGCTGCTTTTTCAGCTCCGGCACGCCGCCGTTAACCATCCAGTCGGGTTCATTTTTTGACGGTTCGCCGACTTTGTAGAGCGCCACGCCGATATAGAGCCGCGTACGGGTAGGCTTGACGACCTCCGCCCACCATTTCGCCAGCACGTCGTAGCGGGCGGCGTCGCGCGCAAAGGGCCAGTACAGCTGAGGCGCGATGTAGTCGAGCAGCCCCTGCTGTACCCAGCTGCGGGTATCGGCGTAGGACTCATCATAGGCCGCCGCGCCGCGGGTGTCTGAGCCGGCGGGATCGTGGGAGCGGTTGCGCCACACGCCGGCCGGGCTGACGCCAAACTCAACGTTGGGGTTAATCTGCTTAATCGTGCGCGACACCTGCGCAATCAGCTGCTGCGTATTGTGCCGGCGCCAGTCCGCTTTGCTGGCGAACCCCTGGCCATACTGTTGGAAGGTTTGATTGTCGTTAAGGGCTGAGCCCGCCGTCTCGGTGTAGAAATAGTCGTCAAACTGCACGCCGTCGACCGGGTAGCGCTGCACGACTTCGGCGACGATGCCGGTTATCCAGTCGCGAGCCTGCGGAATGCCCGGGTCGAGGACAAAGCGGTCGCTTGCGGTGCGGATCCAGTCGCGATGCAGCACAAATACGCTGGCCGGACTTTGCGACTGCGTGCGGTTCAGCTCGGCGACGGTTTTCGGGCGGGTGTTCACCGAGACGCGGTAGGGGTTAAACCAGGCGTGAACCCGCATCCCGCGCTTATGCGCTTCATCCAGCATAAACTGCAGCGGATCGTAGCCCGGGTCCTCGCCGATGGCGCCGGTCAGCATATCGGACCACGGTAAAATCTTTGAGGGCCACAGCGCGGTGCCGTCGGGTTTGACCTGGAAGAACACGGTGTTAATCCCGAGGCGCTGCAGATTATCGAGCTTGGCGATCAGCGCCACCTTTTGCTGGCTAATCCGGCTTTCCGGGCTGCTGGCAATGATCGAGCCCACCGGCGGCCAGTCGAGGCGTGAGACCGTCGTCAGCCAGACCCCGCGTACCGGCCCGTGCGTTTTGGGCAGCGCCGGCTGTTTAACCGCCGGCGGCAGCGGCGTAACCAGCGAGCGAGGCGGCTGGCTGCTGCAGCTGGCGAGGATAAAGGCGGTCGCCACCAACGCGGCCGATGCGGCCACGGTAGCCATAAAAAAGCGACGAGAGCGGATAGTCATAGACGTGGGCTTATTCTGTGAGTCGCGTAAAAGAAGCATTTTCGTATTATGCGCATTTAAGTCAATCCTTAGTATGGGGAATTATCTGGGCCTGGGGTCGGCGCTTTTTACGATTGCCGCAGGCGTAATCTATTTTTTTAACTGCGTATTAAAACAACGCGACGAAACAATCGCTCTTGCTATCTCGTTCACAATATTGCAACAGAATTTTTCACGCTCATGATCATTTTCGCACTTTTGCACCAGGCCAGTGCGCAACGTCAGCAAAGAACAACTATGTTTAGCTCGCGGGTCGGAACGGATGCCGCAGTCCTCAATTCGCCACGTGATGGCAACATATCTCCTGACCTGTCCTGAAATGCACGTTGGTCGGTGGCGGTAACCGCGGCTGTTACGCGTTGCTCTCATCTATTAGTAAGCGATCTGTCATGTCATTTCTTCCTGGCGGGATTTTTGCTTCTTCCACCTTTAGCCGCTGCGGCTGGATAACGGCCTTCGGCAAACAAAACGGTAAGTGATATTTTCCGCGCCATTTAATGGCGCCAGGTTATAAATCGCTGAGGAATATCTGAATGTCTCTGAAACTGAAAAAGTTGACTCTTCATTTTGCGATTGCAGGTTGTATGAGTGTGGCATTTTGCGCACAGGCGGATGTGAAGATTGGCGTTGCCGGGCCGTTCACCGGACCTAATGCCTCCTATGGCGCTCAGTACTGGAAAGGGGCATCGCAGGCGGTAGCAGACATTAACGCGGCGGGAGGAATTAAGGGCGAAAAAATTGTGCTGGTGCAGGGGGATGACGCCTGCGAACCGAAGCAGGCCGTCGCGGTAGCCAACCGCCTGGTTGATGAGTCGGGGGTTTCCGCGGTTGTCGGACACTTCTGTTCGTCATCGACGATGCCGGCATCCGAAGTGTACGACGAGGCGGGGATCCTGACGATTACGCCGGGGTCGACTAACCCGCTGATCACCGAGCGCGGGATGAAGGATATGTTCCGTATGTGCGGCCGCGACGATCAGCAGGGGGCGATCGCGGCGGACTATATGCTTGATGTGCTGAAGGCGAAGAAAATAGCCGTCATTCATGACAAGGACACCTACGGTCAGGGGCTGGCCGACGCCACCCGCGCGGCGCTGGCAAAACGCGGTACCAAAGAGGTGCTGTACGAAGGGCTATCGCGGGGTGAGAAAGACTTCAACGCCCTGGTCACCAAAATTGGCGCGCTGAAGCCTGACGTGGTCTATTTCGGCGGCTGCCATCCGGAAGCCGGCCCGCTGGTGCGTCAGATGAGGGAGCAGGGGCTGCAGGCGAAATTCTTCTCCGGCGACTGTGTCGTTACCGAGGAGCTGGTGACTACTGCCGGCGGCCCGCAGTTTACCAACGGCGTACTGATGACGTTTGGTAAAGATCCGCGAACCATTCCTGAGGGCAAAACGGTTATTGAGAAATTCCGCGCCAGCGGCTTCGAGCCGGAAGGCTATACCCTGTACGCCTACGCGTCTATCCAGGCTATCGCCGCGGCCTATAACGCGGTGGGTGCCGACAACACCAAGGCCAGCGAGTGGCTGAAAAATCACAGCGTTGATACGGTTATGGGCAAAAAGGCCTGGGACGGTAAAGGCGATCTGAAGGTGTCGGATTATGTGGTCTACGCATGGGATGACAAGGGCAAATATCACCAGCTTTAACCGTTTGCTGAACTCTTTGTCCCTATAAAAAAGGGCGTCGTACTACTGAAGGCAGCGCGCGGCGGGAGCTTTGCCGGTCGCTGCCTGCTTACTGGCAGGATGGTTTCTATGGAAGCGTTTTTTCTGCAACAACTGATTAATGGGCTGACGCTGGGAGCCGTTTACGGATTAATTGCCATCGGCTATACCATGGTTTACGGCATTATCGGGATGATTAACTTCGCGCATGGCGAAGTGTATATGGTTTCCGCCTACCTTTGCGCCATCGGCCTGGCGCTACTCTCCTGGTTTGGCATTCACTCCTTTCCGGTTTTGATCTTCGGCACGCTGGTGTTCACCATTGTGGTGACCGGCGTTTACGGCTGGACTATTGAGCGTATCGCCTATCGGCCGCTGCGCAATTCAACCCGCCTGGCGCCGTTAATCTCGGCTATCGGCATGTCGCTTATCCTGCAGAACTATGTGCAAATCAGCCAGGGACCGAACCAGCAGGGCATCCCGACCCTGCTGACGGGGGTGCTGCGCTTCGAGGTTGGCGACGGCGTGGTGCAAATTACGTGGACCAAAATATTTATTCTCGTCGCCGCGCTGGTGGGGATGATGATCCTCTCGTGGGTCATTAATCATACCCGGCTGGGGCGGGTATGCCGGGCGACGCAGCAGGATCGGCGCATGGCCGCAATCCTCGGCATTAATACCGACCGGGTTATCTCGCTGGTCTTTATGATCGGCGCCGCGATGGCCGGGCTGGCCGGGGTGCTGGTGACGATGAATTACGGCACCTTCGATTTTTATATCGGCTTCATTATTGGCATTAAGGCCTTTACCGCAGCGGTGCTGGGAGGGATTGGCTCCCTGCCGGGAGCGATGCTGGGCGGTCTGCTGCTGGGCGTGGCTGAAGCCCAGTTTGCCGGGATGGTGAACTCTGATTACAAAGACGTGTTTTCCTTCGCTCTGCTGGTGGCAATTTTGATATTTCGCCCTCAGGGGCTGCTGGGTCGTCCGATGGTCGCAAAGGTTTAAGGGGTAAAGCATGGGTGAAGCATCGCGCAAGCAAGGGCTGGATATTAAAAAAAGCCTGATTGATAGCGTTCTGGCGGGGCTGTGTGCGCTGATAGTGTTTGGACCGATCGTCGGCATTGTGCTGAAAGGCTACAGTTTTGAACTCTCCACCCAGCGGGTGGTGGTCATCGTCGCGGTGGTGATGGCCGGCAGGCTGCTGCTGAGCCTGCTGCTGCAAAGCCGCGGCGGACGCAAATTTATCGCGCGTTTTGAAGGGGCCGATGACGGGGTCTACGTCCGTCCGGTCGGCTACCGCTCGCGGCTGCGCTGGATAGTACCGCTGCTGCTGGTGGCGGCGGCGATTTTTCCGGCTATCGCCACCAAGTATCTGCTGACGGTGGCCATTCTTGGGCTGATTTACGTGCTGCTCGGGCTCGGGCTGAATATCGTGGTGGGGCTCGCCGGCCTGCTTGATTTGGGCTACGTGGCGTTCTATGCGATTGGCGCCTATGGCCTGGCGCTGGGCTACCAGTATCTGGGGCTCGGATTTTGGGCGATGCTGCCGCTGGGGGCCATCATGGCGGCGCTGGCGGGGGCGCTGCTCGGCTTTCCGGTGCTGCGAATGCACGGGGACTATCTGGCGATCGTCACCCTGGGGTTTGGCGAAATTATTCGTCTGGTGCTGAATAACTGGGTCAGCTTTACCGGCGGGCCGAACGGCGTTTCCGTGCCGGCGCCCACGTTGTTCGGGCTGGAGTTCGGGCGCAGGGCGAAAGACGGCGGGGTGCCGATCCATGAGTTTCTGCACGTTAGCTACAACCCCAACCTGAAGTTTATCTTTATCTATGGCGTGCTGTGCCTGGTGGTGGTGCTGGTGCTGTTTATCAAACACCGCTTAACGCGGATGCCTATCGGCCGAGCGTGGGAAGCGCTGCGCGAGGACGAAATTGCCTGCCGCGCGATGGGGCTCAATCACGTGCTGGTTAAGCTTTCGGCCTTTATGCTCGGCGCGTCTACCGCCGGTATTGCCGGGGTCTTTTTCGCTACCTACCAGGGGTTTGTTAACCCGACGTCATTCACCTTTTTTGAGTCCGCGCTCATCCTGGCCATTGTGGTGCTGGGCGGCATGGGTTCAACGCTGGGGGTGGTGCTGGCGGCCTTTGTGCTGACCGTCGCGCCCGAGCTGCTGCGCGGTTTCGATGAGTATCGCGTCCTGCTGTTTGGCGTGCTGATGGTACTGATGATGATCTGGCGGCCGCGCGGGCTGGTGCGAACCAGCCGCATGGGGGTTACCGTGCGCAAGGGAGTGGCACCATGAGCGACAGCATTCTGCGGGTAGAGCATCTGATGATGCATTTTGGCGGTATCAAAGCGCTTAACGACGTTAACCTCGATGTGGAAAGGGGATCGATTACCGCGCTGATCGGCCCCAACGGCGCGGGGAAAACCACGGTTTTCAACTGCCTGACCGGGTTTTATCGCGCCACGGGCGGGGCGATTGTGCTCAACGCCCGCGCCGCGATGACCGACGTTATTCAGGTCCTCGGGCAAAAAATACGTCCCGATGATTTGCTCCACCCGGCGCGTCTGGGGTCGCGGATCTACTACAAAATGTTCGGCGGGACGCATCTGGTGAACCGGGCCGGGCTGGCGCGGACCTTCCAGAATATCCGCCTGTTTCGCGAGATGTCGGTGATCGAAAACCTGCTGGTGGCCCAGCATATGCAGGTAAACCGTAATCTGCTGGCCGGCATCCTGAACACCCGCGGCTATCGTAAGGCCGAAAATCAGGCCCTCGACCGCGCCTTCTACTGGCTGGAGGTGGTGGATCTGGTGGATTGCGCCAACCGGCTGGCCGGCACGCTCTCCTACGGTCAGCAGCGGCGGCTGGAGATTGCCCGCGCCATGTGCACCGGCCCGGAGATGATCTGCTTAGATGAGCCCGCCGCGGGGCTGAACCCTGCGGAGACGCACGCCCTGAGCCGAATTATCCGCTTTCTGCGCCAGCATCACGGCATCACCGTTTTGCTGATTGAGCATGATATGGGGATGGTGATGGAGATCTCCGATCATATTATCGTCCTCGACCGCGGGGACGTGATCGCCCGCGGCGCTCCGCAGGAGATCCAGTCGAATATCAGCGTTATCGCCGCTTATCTGGGCGCGGATGAAGAGGAGATTGCGGTATGAGTCAGCCGTTGCTTGAGTTTCGCCAGGTGGACGTCTTTTACGGTCAGATTCAGGCGCTGAACCAGGTCTCGCTGACGGTCAATGAAGGAGAGACGGTGGCGCTGATCGGCGCCAACGGCGCCGGTAAATCCACGCTGCTGATGTCCATCTTTGGTCAGCCGCGCATCGCGGAGGGGCAGATCCTCTATCGTGGGGAGGATATCAGCCGAAAATCCACCCATTTTATCGCCGGAAACGGCATCGCTCAGGCGCCGGAAGGGCGGCGTATTTTTGCGGATATGACGGTAGAAGAGAACCTGCTGATGGGGACCATCCCGATTGGCAGCCGCTATCAGGAAGAGGATAAGCGCCGCATGTATCAGCTTTTTCCCCGGCTTGAAGAGCGGCGGACGCAGCGGGCGATGACGCTTTCCGGCGGCGAGCAGCAGATGCTGGCGATTGCCCGCGCGCTGATGAGCAGGCCGAAGCTGCTGCTGCTCGACGAGCCGAGCCTCGGGCTGGCGCCGCTGGTGGTGAAGCAAATCTTTCAGATACTGCGCGAACTGACGGCGCAGGGAATGACGCTATTTCTGGTGGAACAAAACGCCCACCACGCGCTTAAGCTTTCCGATCGAGCGTACGTGATGGTTAACGGCCAGATCCGGCTTAGCGGAACCGGGAGCGAGCTGCTCGACAATCCGGAGGTCCGGAACGCCTATCTGGGGATGGTGTGACAGGTGACGCTGTCACGAATCATGGGACGTTATTGATTCGTGGCGGCAATAATTACCCCTTTTAGCTATTCATATCAAAGAATAGCGAATCCACTGCGGCTATGTTCAAGGTTGCGCCTGAAAAATTGATTCAGGTTTATGACACGCTTGTTGTACAGGGGGAACTTTACAGGATGGCCACTAAACCGCTAACGCTTACTTTCGATGGGCAACAGCCTATTCCCCTGGAGACGGTTTCCGGGACTCTGGGCCGCGTGGGCATTGATATCCGCGCGCTAAATCAGTCAGATCTATGCAGCTTCGACCCTGGTTTTACCAATACCGCCGGCTGCCGGTCGGCCATCTCCTATATTGATACCGAAAACAGCACGCTGCTACACCGTGGCTACCCGGTAGACCAGCTGGCGCGGCAGTGCGAGTTCCTTGAGGTGGCGTATATTATGCTGCGGGGCGAGGCGCCGGATGAAGCCAGCTATCAGGTTTTCCGCAATACGATCACCCGCCACACGCTGGTGCATGAACAGATGTCGCGGATGTGCAGCGGCTTTCGCCGCGACTCCCATCCGATGGCCCTGATGTGCGCGATGGTTGGGGCGCTGGCGGCGTTTTACCATGATGTGCTGGATGTAGAAAACCCTGAACACCGCGCCCTTGCGGCCACGCGTCTGCTGTCAAAAATGCCGACGCTGGCGGCGATGAGCTATAAATACGCCATCGAACAACCCGCGCCATATCCGCGCAACGATCTCTCCTATGCGGGGAACTTCCTGCATATGCTGTTTGCGGTTCCGGCGGAGAAATATGTGGTGAATCCGGTTATTGAGGAGGCGATGAACCAGATTCTGGTGCTGCACGCCGACCACGGCCAGTGCGCTTCCACCACCACGGTGCGGGCCGCCGGCTCCTCGGGGGCAAACCTGTTTGCCTGCGTTGCGGCGGGCCTCGCTTCCCTGTGGGGGCCGATGCACGGCGGAGCCAACGAAGCCAGCATGCGGATGCTGGAAGAGATTGAAACCGTGGATCAGGTGCCCGTTTTTTTGAGTAAGGCGAAGCGCGATCCGCAGGCGTTCCGCCGCCTGGGCTTTGGTAACTCGCGTTACCGCCACCTGGACCCGCGCGCCGCTATTCTCCGCGAAACCTGTCACCGGGTGCTTGCGGAGCTGGGAATGTCAGACCAGCTGCTGCAGGTGGCGATGGCCCTTGAAGAGGTGGCGCTGACCGATCCCTACTTTATTGAAAACGGCCTGTCGCCCAGCGTCGATTTTTATACGGCAGCGATCCTCAAGGCGATGAAGCTGCCTTCGTCAATGTTTGTGGTGGTAACCGCCGTCGGCCGCACGCTGGGCTGGGTGGCCCACTGGAATGAGATGCATGAAGAGCCGCTGAGTATTTACCGCCCGCGGCAGATCTACACCGGCGAAGCCCCGCGAGATTACGTCTCCCGCCGCGAGGTGTAATCCCACGCCGTCCCGTGAGCGGGGCGGCCTGCGTTCAGAGAAATCACTCATCAGGTGACGCGAGACGGTCGGTCAGCCACGGGAGGATCTCCTTTTTTCTGCTGGTCATGCCCGGGAGGGAAACCTGATGGCTGCGGATAAGGTCGTTGGGCGAAAAATAGAGGATGGAATGGCGATGGGTAATGTCGGTTAGCATCAGAACAACCATCTCCAGCCCCATTTCGCGCCTGGCTCGCTCCATCTCCTGTTTCAGTCCGGGCAAATGCGGGTTGATATCCGACATATCGCGAACCTCAATTTGCGCTAACAGGAGAGAGACGCCGTGGATCTGGTAATTTTTTGCATCGCGATGCAGCAGCTGCGCGGCGGACTGGCCCTCCAGGGAGGTTTTCGCCGCCAGCAGCCCGGCGACGAAGGCGTCGTAATCAACGCCGGCAATATCGCGCAAAATCGCCACCGACTCGCGGTCCCGCGGCGTAGTGGTGGGGCCGCTGAGGGCGACCGTATCGCTGAGTATGGCTCCCAGCAGCAGGATCGCCTGGGCCGCGCTGAGCGGCATCGGGCTCTCCGTCGTCAGGATGGTGAGAATAACCGTCGCGCAGCATCCTACCGCGCGGATCCAAACGTCCGGCGGATTTTTGGTCACAATGGTGCCCACGCGATGGTGGTCAATAATGCCGATCACATCGCTGTCGGGGAGCGTTAGCGGGCCTTGTTCAACGTCGGTGAAATCAACCAGCCAGACCTTTTTATTCGTCAGTTCGTCGGCGAGTAAATCCGGCTGTGCGACCCCCGCAACCTGCAGAATATACCGCGTTTCCGGGGTTAACTCCCCCAGACGGAAAGGGCGCGCCGGCCTGGCGGTATAGTTGAGCCAGTCGGCCACAACCAGCGCGCTGCAGATCGTGTCGCTGTCAGGGTTCCGATGGCCAAAGACGTGGATAATGGACTCTTGCGCTGAGGTAAGAGGCAGAGATAAAGCGCGTTGATTGTGCATAGCAACTCCTGACATACATGCCCGTAGGGGAACAGCAATAATTGTACATCAGGCGTCATCATCCGGTTCGACAGAGCCGGCGGTTGGGAAAGGTGGAACACCATCACCTTGTCGCCAAACCTTATCCAAGGCGCAAAGAGAAATCAATAACCAGTGGTGATGAATCAGAATCGATCCAGCACACCGATCCGCGATTTCTCAGCGAAATAGCGCGGCGGCGGCTCTGCCCGACGCACTTAAATGAGGCTATATTTTGGGGACGCTAACCGCATTTAGCCTGATTCAGGCGCTTAATACCCGGTAGCCGGCAGGTCGGTGAAATTCAGCACCTCAATATTATCGCTTCAGGGAGACACCGCATGAGCGCCGCTAAACCAATACGTTTTGCGATTAACCTCGGCAACGCTGTTCTGGCAAAGACGCTGGCGGACGGGCAGCCGGGCGGGATTACGCCGGAGATTGCCGGGCGTATTGCGGCAGAGCTGGGGGCTACGCCGCAGTTTGTTACCTATCCGGCGGCGGCTAAGGTGGTGGACGATGCGCAAAATGACGTCTGGGATATTGCCTTTCTGGCGATAGATCCTCAGCGCGAGGAAACCCTGCGCTTCACCCAGCCCTACATCACCATTCAGGGTACCGTGCTGGTCAAGGCGCGGAGCCGCTGGCAGAGCGTCGCGGAGATGGATAAAGAGGGAGTGGTGATTAACGTCGGCAAGGGCGCGGCGTACGACCTGCACCTGACGCGTCAGCTCCGCTTTGCCACGCTCAACCGTCTGAGCTCATCGCAGGCGGCCATCGATGCGTTTATCAACGGCGAGGGGGATATGGCCGCGGGCATCCGCCAGCCTCTCGAACGTGCCGCCGCCGGGCACGCCGGCTTGCGCGTACTGGCCGATAATTTCGGTCAGATAAATCAGGCGATTTGCGTTCCTCGGCGCAGTGACGCGGCGTATGAAAGGCTGGTTGCTCTGCTGACGCAATGGCAGCAGGACGGCTCGGTCCAGCAAATTATTGACCGCCACCTGGCCGAGCAGTAAGCCCGCCTGACGCAGCGGCGTAGAGAATGCAGCGCAAAGCGGCCGCCTGAAGTGTATTATGCTCGCAACCACATGAGTATAAAGAGGTTCAGGTAATGACCACCCCCGTATTGCGCCAGGCTACGCTCGCCGATGCCAATCGCTGCTACGCGATTGAAATCACCTCTTATGAAGGCGATGAAGCCGCGACGTCAGAAAAAATCACGACCCGTATCGCCAGATATCCGCAAGGCTTCCTGTGTATGGAAATCGCGGGTGAAATCGTCGGTTTCATCAACGCAGGCTGCGCCTGGGAGGTGGTGATGTCAGATGAAGAGTTTAAGGAGCTGGTCGGGCACGATGCCGCCGCGCCCAACGTGGTGATTATGTCGGTGGTGGTGCACCCCGATTTCCAGGGTAAGGGCTATTCATCTCTGCTGATGCGCGAATTTTTATCGCAGATGAGGTCGATGAATAAGAAGACCGTTCATCTGATGTGCAAGGATCGCCACGTCGATCTCTACGCGCACTTTGGTTTTCAATATATCAAGCCGTCGGCATCCGATCATGGCGGCATGGCGTGGCATGAAATGATGCTAGCGCTGTAATATTGCTTGTCGGGAAAACCGCCCCCGAGCGGTTAATATTGTGGGCCGTGCGCCCGTGAATTATAGGGTAGAATCGTCTGACGGGCCGTAAACCTGCGCCGAATAAGAGCGGCAGGTTTGCGCGTCGGGAGTTCAGTCAATCAATATCAAGCCATGAGGAAAGACGTAATGACCAATGAAATACCGCTGAAATTTTATGACATCGTGGATGAGTATGCGACTGAATCAGCCAAACCGGTCAATGAATCAGAACGTCAGCCGCTGGCCGCCTATTTCCAGGCGCTGATTACCCGCTTAATGGCAAACGAAGAGATCAGCGAAAACACGCAGAAAGAGCTGGCCGCTGAGGCCGGGATCGCAGCGTCGCGGATCGATGATATTGCGGAGTTTCTGAATCAGTGGGGCAACGAGTAAACGCGGTCTGAGAGGGCGAGCGCGGGGCGGACTACGGGACGAGTGTATTTACGACTTAAGGCGAGTAACACAGCGGAAGGGGATCTTTTTTTACGCCTGCCGCCCGGTCATCGCCTGGCAGAGCTGGCGTATCCTCGCGGGCCTGGTCGTCAGCACTGGCTCGTCCGGTACATCAATGCTCAGCAGCGTGAAATCTGCGGAGCATTGAGTAGCAGGCCACGACGCGGTGGCCTTTATAACGATTATGCGCCAAACGCGCCGTCGATTGTGTGCATGGCCCCCGTGACGAAGGAAGCCTCCGGGCCTGCCAGCCAGGCGACCATTCCCGCCACTTCTTCAGGACGCCCGTGCCGTTTAATGGCCATAAAGCTGTGCATCAGCTCCTTCATCGGGCCGTTCTCCGGGTTAGCATCGGTGTCGATAGGGCCGGGCTGAACGACGTTGACCGTGATCCCGCGCGGGCCAAAATCACGCGCTAATCCGCGCGCCAGCCCCTGCAGAGCTGATTTGCTGACGGCGTAAGATGCCATTCCCGCGATGGGCATGCGATCGCCATTCACCGAGCCGATAACAATAATGCGTCCGCCATCCGGCATTTTACGGGCAGCCTCGACCGCAGCATGGTAGGGTGTATGAATGTTGATCCGAAACAGACGGTCAACGGCATCAGTGTCCTGTTCCAGCGCATCGCCGAAGAGGACGATACCCGCGTTGACCACCAGCAGATCCAGCGGCCCGCTATCACGCACCAGCTTGATCACCGCATCGCGATCGGCGCTGTCCGCCCGTACCGCTACGCTACCGGTTTCTGCCGCCAGTTCCGCCGCCGCGTCCGGCGATCCGGCGTAGCTGAAGACAACCGACGCGCCATCCGCAGCAAAGCGGCGCACGATAGCCGCGCCGATACCGCGACTTCCGCCCAAAACCAGTACCGATTTGTTCTCAAATGCAGCCATTGCCTGTTCCTCATGATATTGTAGTGAGGATTACAATATGCTTCGGCAAATTACGCTGTCAAGGAGTAATGTAGTGAGTACTACAAAACAGGTTCGCACCCCGGGGCGTCCCCGCCAGTTTGATCCGGTGCAGGCCGTTGAAATTGCGCAATATCTTTTTCATTCCCGGGGTTATGACGCGGTCAGCATTGCCGACCTGACAAAGGCATTCGGCATCAATCCGCCCAGCTTCTATGCCGCGTTTGGCAGTAAGCTCGGCCTGTACACCCGCGTGTTAGATCGCTACAGCCACACCGGAGCGATTCCTTTTGCGGAACTTCTGCGCGCTGACCGTTCGGTGGCTCAATGTCTGATCGATGTGTTGAACGAGGCGGCCAGGCGCTACGTTGCCGACCCGACGGCAGCGGGGTGCCTGGTTCTGGAAGGTATCCATTGCAACGATCGCCCTGCGCGCGAGGCCGCGAGCGAATTGCATACTGCCGCGGAAGATAACATCCGGGCATATATAGCCCAGCGATATCCGCAGGATGCGGTGAGACTGGCAGACTTTATCAGCACCCTGATGGCCGGCCTTTCCGCGAAAGCGCGGGCGGGGGATAGCCTGGAGCGTCTTCAGGAAACCGTACGCCTGGCGGGTCTGGCGCTGGAGCAGCTGCTGCCTCGATGAGGCCAGACCCTGTTGGCAGGAGTTAGGGGCTAGATGGTCTGCCCGCCCGACACCTCGATACGCTGTGCGGTCACCCACCGGTTATCGTCCCGCAGCAGGCTGGCGATCATCGGCCCGATATCGTCGGGAACGCCAACGCGGCCGAGCGCGGTCATGGCGGCAAACCGGGCGTTGACCTCGGCGTTGTCGCGCACCAGTCCGCCGCCGAAATCGGTTTCAATTGCGCCAGGCGCGATGGTATTGACGGTAATGCCGCGCCAGCCCAGCTCGCGCGCCATGTAAACGCTCAGCATTTCCACCGCCGCTTTTGCCGCCGCGTAGGCGGAAAATCCTGGATATGAGACCCTGGTCAGCCCGGATGAAAAATTAACGATCCGTCCGCCGTCGGCCAGCAGCGGCAAAAGCGCCTGAACCAGGAAAAACACTCCTTTGACGTGCACGCTGAACAGCCCGTCGAACTGCGCTTCGGTAGTATCGGCAACGGCGGCAAACTCGCCGTGACCGGCGTTGTTAATCAGACGATCGAAGGTGTCGCGCCCCCAGACCTCGGCAAGCTGTATGCGCAGCGTTTCGGCGAAGGTCGGGAAGTTTGCCGTCTGCGCCACGTCAAGCTGGAGAGCGACCGCCTTGCGGCCAAGGGCGCGGATCTCTGCCACAACCGCGTTAGCCTGGTCCTCGTTTCCTCTGTAGGCGACGATGACATCGCCTCCCTGTTGCGCAATGGCGAGCGCGACGTTGCGGCCAAGGCCGCGGTTAGCGCCAGTGATGAGTGCGATTTTGCTCATGATATGTCCTTTCTGTTTGGTGGTGTCCCTACAATAGAACCTGGCCGCCCGTCCAAATTGCCCGATCCTTGTTATTATTTGCTCATTTCTCTTTTAGCCGTTCGTTCTGCCGCGAATTACCGCATACTATCGCTTAAAAACTTGCCTGAAAGGATGTTATGCGTACTGCTCTGTTCGATCTCTGTCGCCGTTATGCCGATGCTCATGCCGACCGTAACGGGCTTGTCGTTACGCCAGTTTCGGGGCTGACGATTATCCGGGCTTTACACCCCGCCGAATTACAGGCGGCCATTAACAAACCTCTGATTGCGATGCTGTTGCAGGGGCGTAAACGCGTCACCACCGGCAGCAGGAGTTTTGAATATGGTCCGGGCGAGGCTATGGTCATTGCCGCCGATGTTCCGACCAGCAGCCAGATTATCGAGGCCAGCCTGCGCCATCCTTACTATTCCCTGGTGCTGGAACTGGATACCGCGATCCTGCGTGAGCTTCAGGATGCTGCGCCAGCAGAGCAGGGGGATACGCCCTGCGTCGGGATTGAACCGATCAATGCCGAGGTTACGGACGCGGCTTATCGGCTGGCCAGGCTGTTTGAACAGCGGGAGGCGATGAGCGTTCTGGGAGAGGGATTACGACGCGAACTGCATTACTGGCTGCTCCGCAGCGTACACGGCCCCGCGATTCGCGCCCTCGGCGCGGTGGATAGCCATTCAGGGCGAATTAGTCGTGCGGTCGCTATTCTGCGTAAAGATTTTACGCGCACGATAAGCGTTGAAGAACTTGCCAGCGCGGCGGGCATGAGCGTTTCCGTGTTCCATCAGCATTTTCGGGCTATCACCACGACCTCGCCTCTCCAGTTCCAGAAACAGCTGCGCCTGATTCACGCCCGCCATCTGATGCTGACCGACGGCACGGGGATCGCACAGGCGGCGTATGCGGTTGGTTACGCCAGCATTCCGCAGTTCACTCGTGAATATGCCCGTATGTTTGGCGCGCCGCCGGGGCGTGATATGCGAGTTGCGAAAGCCAGCATTTGATTCGAAGCGGGTTAAACGCTCAACGCGATCGGGAGGCGGGGCAGCCGTAGACCGGTGATGCCTTTGGCTTTCGGCTGAAAAGTACGATTTATCAGCGGTTGTGGCTCCGTTTGCCCGCGGGGGGCGGACATTTTTCATGCGTTGAATTATCATTACCACAAGCGTACCGGTGTTAAAAAATAGCTTCCCGCTCAGACCGTTTACTGGAACCTCTCAATGAAAAGACCTCCGGCATACCATAGCCCTCTGCTTCTGGTGTTTTTCCTGCTGGTTATGAGTCTGGGTATCGCGCTGTGCTATCTGCAGATGCAGTACTCTCTGGATAAAGATATTCATTCCCGCCTGAAACAGGCTATCACCAGCCTCGACGTCACGCTCGGCCACGCCGAGCTGGCGGCCGAGCGCGCCAGAGGATATCTGGGCGAAAGCTGCGGTGAGGAAGTATTGACGGGCCTGCGCACTATTGTTGCCACCATTCCGGACGTCAGGACGGTGAGCATGGCAAAGCGTGATGAAATATACTGTACCTCCGTTTTTGGCGGTAAGACATTTAGCCTCAATCAGGCCGCCTATCCGGACGGCTCGCTGATCCTGATGGGCGGCAATCAGATCACGCCTTCCAAATCGCTGGTTGTCTACACTCTGCAGGACCGAAGCGGCAACAGCGTGCTGATCGGTATTGACGGCTACTACCTGTATAACGTCCTGCGGGTGCTGGATGGCGACTCGCACCTGTATTTGAAGGTGGGAGACCGCTACCTGGACCGTAATGGTCAGGTCAGCACGGCTGCGCGTATCGCCATCCCGGTGCCGCTCGAATCCGGGGAGTTCCGATATAGCGTCATTGCCGACCGCGGCGGCCTGGCTGGCCTCTCCGCGTTTATCCATTATGAGCAGAACCTGTTTATTGCCATTCTTGTGGTGTCGGCGCTGCTGACCTGGTTATTCAGAAGCTATCTGGGCTACCGCGGCACGTTAGAGTTTATGCTCCGCAAAGCGATACAGCATAAACAGCTGAAGCCCTATATCCAGCCGATTGTGGAAGGTGAGCAGGGGCGGATTGTCGGCGGAGAGGTGCTTGTGCGCTGGGAACATCCGAAGCTCGGCTTTATTCCCCCGGACAAATTCATCTCGGTGGCCGAGCAAACCGGTCTGATTAAAGGCGTGACGGCCATCTGCTTCAACGAGGCGATCCGCCAGCTGCGTGAACATGAGTCGCTGCTGCCGGAAGGGCTTTATATCTGCTTTAACGCCTGCGCCGTTAACTTCCAGGACGATGACATCGTGGCGCTGTGCACACGATTTCAGTCGCAGCTAAAGGGCGCGGACGTTCGGGTGGTCCTCGAAATTACAGAACGTGAATCGATCGAAAACACGCTGCAAACTGATGCGGTGACCGGGAAGCTCCGCCAGCTCGGGGTGCAGTTTTCCCTCGATGATTTTGGTACCGGCTACGCGAACTACAGCTACCTGCAGCAGTTTCAGCCGGAGTTCATTAAGGTGGACAAGGTCTTCACGTCCAACGTCGGGACGAACGAGGCCTCGGCGCTGGTCGTTAAAAATATGGTGAACCTGGCGCAGAAGTTTAATTGCCACATCATTGCGGAAGGGGTCGAGGATAATAATCAGCTGCAGGTTCTGCGGGCCCTGGGGATAGAGATATTTCAGGGGTACTATTTTTCCCGACCCGTGCCGGTAAGCGACTATATCCGCGCATTAGGCGCAGCACCGAAAACCAGGGCTTAAGGGAAGTTCTTTGGCTCTCATGATTCTTCAACTGCGGCGATGAACATGGGCCCAGAACTAACATGAGATTCATGCCGCCCACGATCTCAATGATTAGTTTTGCCCGAAATTTAAATGCATGAGAAAGGTCTGATACCCGCCGGGACTGACTGACCCCACAACCATAGACCTCTCTTGTCCTCGCGACCATACCTGTTCTTCGGTAAATCGTGCCGCTTCATCATGGCGAAATTTACTTTCTGAGTGGGCACAGGATGCCAACACGAAAAGTTAGTGTGACGAGCGTAATAATATCATTGCTTGCTTTTCCGTTAATTTAGAAATGCGTGTTTACTCACAGAAAGAAAATCAGGAGTAATTATTCTGAAGGTAGATAATACAAAATACGTACGGCACATTTAATTCACTTTTCAGGAGGTTAATCACTCTATATTGGTGGACGACCGACATGTCTTAAGGCTCTGGAATAACGGGTTGATATTTCGATGCGTAGCATCGCTGCGGGATATTACCGGATCAATAAAGCAGGAAGAGACGTTTTAATTCTTTCCGCAGGATGATAGTAGGGTGACTGACATGTCTGATTATAATGATAAAAGTGTGATTTCAGCACTTCTTGCAGGCCGTTGTTCCGATCCATTCTCCGTGCTTGGCATGCACGCCACCGATGCCGGGCTGGAAGTACGCGCATTATTACCCGATGCCACCGACGTGTGGGTGATTGAACCAAAAACCGGACGCAAAGTCGGCAAGCTTGAGTGCCTCGACTCGCGCGGTTTCTTTAGCGGCGTTCTGCCGCGGCGAAAAAATGCTTTCCGCTATCAGCTGGCCGTTACCTGGCACGGTCAGCTCAATC
>OLIJ01000208.1_pt1 | contig 18809 bp, 33 predicted proteins | sample 1609731 | NCBI WGS metagenome assembly OLIJ01 (sample SAMEA4350159, study PRJEB24818) | metagenome | biome: human; feature: gut; material: faeces | place: Denmark | collected 2013-09
GGTTCTTCCTTCAGCTCGTATTCCTGGTTCACATAACTGCCCGCGGAATGGATCTGCGTTTTCAACACGTATCTTCGGGACTTTTCCTCCGCTTCGGGATTCAGACATTCCGTCCAGGCGAGTACGTCGTACAAACGGTTTTCTTTCACTTCCCTGTCTACAATAGGAAACCACAATTCGGGAGATACGACGGTGAAGTTGTTTGATTCTGTGCCTTGCTTGTTTTGCGTATAAATCCGAGCGACCGCGTCGCCGTAACGCGACATATCGATCACAATGGGCGTCAGTTTATTATACAATCCTGTCCGTTCACACAGCGTTTTCAGATTTTCTTCCGACTGTCTTGTCCTTTCGGTAAGCAGAACGTCTTCTCCGCTTTCCAATTCTTCCTGCGAAATCTCACGCTTTTTTACGGTGATCGTCGGTGAATCTCCTACCGTCATATCTGCGGTTTTAATGGACAACAGTTCGAAATAGTCGAAATCCAAAGAATAGATATCCCTGTTCATCTGCGCCCAGTCCGTTTCATTGAATTTATTCACGATCATGCGGATACGCTCGGTATATGCGCCGAACACTTCCTGCAAGCGGTGCTCGAAAAGCAACTTGTTTTGGCGGTAAGTTTCCAGCCGTTCCAATTCCGAATAGGGCGGAAAGATCTGACCGCTGTCTAAAAAATGTAGATCGTATAACATTTTATTTCACTCCGTATTTGTGATCTTCGCTGTCGGTATATGCGCCGTAGCGCATGGCGTCCATCACGTCGTCCTTGATTTTTACGGGATTTCCCGTCTTGCCGTCCCAAACATAAGAATAGATCTCCGGCAAAAAATCCTGCGTCTGGCTGCGGGCGATAAACAGCGTTTTCGTTTTCCATTTGCCCGCCACACACTCTACGCCCGCATTCACCGCTTTATTCGCCTCCACAGCCCAAATATTCGCTTTTCTGAACTCCTCTATATTGTCGGGGCGGGCGGAATCGCAATAAAAGCGGATGCCGTAGCCGTACTCCTTAAGAATACCCGTAGCCTGTTCTTTCCACCAATCCACAAGCATATGTTGCGCCGCGATCACGCGCAGGATATAATGTTTTTCGTCTGCAGTCACACCGAACAAAACCATCGCGCCCTTATGTTCGTATCCCCAGTCCACGCCGCAGTAATAGCGGACGTATTCTCTTTTTTCGGGCATTTTATCGTCGTCGAGTATGTGGACGTCTTTGTTGAAATCTTCGTAGACGATGCCGTCGGCCGTCACCCACAGACCTTTTATCTTGCGGTCGTAAAATACTCCGCTCGGCGTTGAGTTCTTTAAGTTCTCGATCGCTTTCGCATCCGCAAACGGATTATCGTCCAATTCCCAATGAAAGGTAACGATGTTCTTTTTCTTGCGCTCTTCAAGCGGAATCGAAATATAATTTTTGTTTAAATAATGCTCGGGGCTGTCGGGGTTGGTATCGATGATCACCATGGGCGCGAACCCCTCGCCGCCGGATTGTCTTTTTAAAAGTTCGTCGAATACTTCCTGTTTTGCCGTCGAACCTTCGTTCAGATACAATCCGAACGAAGTCATTCCGACTACGGAGGCGAGGCGCCCGATATCATCCGTACCAAGACAACAGACGATCACGCCGAACAATTCGAACTCATTGTGCTGGTTCAAGCGTATCTGCAAGCCATAGTCCTGATTGAGTTCTCTGATCACGTTTCGCGTTATGTTATTGATGGAAGCACCGCCGAGGATATACTGTGGATTTTTAACGCCTCTCGATTTCGCGTACTCCGAAATCAAAAAAAGTTCGGACAAAAAGACATCGTTATCGATTTTGGTCTTGCCCGAGCGCACCGCGCCGTGATTGATGAGCATATACGGGCGGTTTTGATAGTAACGGCGCAGCACGCGCTGCTGCTTCGGGGAATACAACCGATTCAACAGAGCCCTATTCATCGCCTGTATCCTCCTCGCCGGCGTGCTCCGTAAATGCGCGTTTCATCAATTCGAGCCTTTCTGAGATCTCACGTTCTTTATCCTCGCGGTTCGGCGCCTCTATCGTATCCCGTATCGCCGTAAACGCCTTTACGTTCCCTTGGCTTGCTTGCTGTACCATCGCCGCCACAATTGCCGTCTGTATCGTCATATCTTCATCGGCGTCGATACCGATTTTTTGAAGATTTTCTCTCAGCGACGCGCTTTTCAGCGGCATTGAAAGCAGCAGTTCGAACTCCTCTTTCAACGCCTTTTTTTTACGCCTCGCCACCCCGCTTGCCTTACCGCCGTTTTTCCCTCTTTCTCTTGCTTCGCTCTTGGTTCGTGCAGGTTTTAAGTTGTCATCTTGCTTTCTCGGCACATCGCCTCACTCCTTATTTTTTGTATGAAAAAAGCGCTCCTCCTTTCGGTTTTGCGCTTCGTTTTATCTTGTCTGTTTACAATCTTGTACGATACCATTATAGCATAGAGAAACGGACGAAAATGCCAAAGTTTTTGGCATTTCAAAAAAGTTTGTATTCTTTTGCCCATAAATAAGCTACCTGAGCAATTTCCTCTATCCAGTAGGTATAAGTACTGTTTGCGATTCCGATCCTGTTGCAAATTGAAAATCTTCCCATTCTTTTTATGTACCGCAATCTGATCAGTTCGTCTTTATTCGTCCATAAAAATCGCTCAAGCGTTTTTTCGAATACTAATGCCCATTTCCATGCAGCCTCTTCTTTGCTGATGGCCGCGAGCACTTTACTTTCAATCCCGTTTTTCTGCGAAGACTGTACCCGTTCCCTTGAATAATCCACAGCGAACCCGTCCAACGCATGAGAGGCGACGTATTCTGCCGCCATTTGCTTATTGTTCTTGTAATTATAAAACTCTCTCTCGATCTGCCGCCTCTGCGATTTATTCATGCTTCTCCTTTCATACCCGGCACCCGCGCGGAGATGCCGAGCCTCTACCGATTTTTGGGAGTTACCTCCGTTTTTTATTTCACAACCGCCGCGCCGTGTTGCGTCACTTTAAGAGTTCGGGATTATCGTGGATGTTGCCGATAACCTCAATATCTTTTTTAACCCAAAACGCGAAACCAGTCTCCCACCCTTGTATAATAAAAGCAACATATTTCGGCTTATATTCGATTTGACCAATATCATCGAAACGATCTTTTATAATATCCCCCTCGAATATCTTCTTGCCGTTCTTGTCCGTCAGTCCTGTGTACTGCCCGACGGTTTCTGTCCGTATGTTATAATCCTCCCATATGGGAATACCGCTTTGTTTTAGCTGTTCGTCATAACCGATTGACTCTTTACAAATATTGCTCGGATGACAAAAGTCACCCTCTACCCATTCGCCATTATCAACCCGCTTTCCTCTGAACAAAATCTCTCTCATCTCAAAATCCTCCAATCGTTCGCTTTCTTCCAATCCACGAACTCCGCGTCTATGTAATGCGTTCTTTTACACTTCGGACATACAAGCTTATCCTTGCTGTCCAATGTTATCTTCCTGCCTGTCAACTTATGACCGCAGGGACATTCAAACGATTCTGCTTTCATTCCAACTCCTCCACATAGCACCACGACTGCGGAGGACGAGTAAGATAACAACCATCTATTTTACAATCTGGCGGTTGCATCCAACCGTTGTCTATACAATTAGGGCAGTCATAGTTAATACAACAATCTCCCACAATTTTACATCCATAACTTGAAAACTCCCACAACTCTTTCGGCTTGTAGTAGATTTTCAAATCGGTGATGTGCCAGCCGAAAAGCGGCTTATTCGCTCCGTACTTTTTCTGTTCGACGAGAGAAAGCTGTGCATATTTGGAAAACACGTCTGCGTTTTCGCCACGCTCGTCAACGATTATGTCATCGCACACGAACTCGCCGATGACTTTTGCAAATCTGTTTTTAAGAAAAGGCAAAAGTTTGAATATCCACTTGTGTTTTGTCATGTACACATACACCTTAAACGGGGTTTCCATCTTCGGGCGCGTTTTTCGTTCCTCAATTGTCTTTTTCCCGCTTGCGATCAGCTCGCACCATTTCGGCTGGATCGATATCAATACTGCTTTCATCTCTGTACCTCCATATCAAACAGTGATTCACCCTTCGGTAACTCTTCATATAGCCAGTAATTAAAATACTCTGTTCCGTTTTTAAATCCGTATTTGTTGGATAGGTTTTCTCGTTTCCTCAGCTCCATGATATCATCGCAAAGTTTTATAAATCTTGCCTTGTATTTCGGGTATCTCTCAAATTCGAAAACACGATGTAATCCTGCCATAGGACAGCCGATACAACCTACTCTGTCAAAACCTTGCGAGTATAAAGGATTTATTTCTAACCGTTCACTATGGATATAATTCCAAAGATAATTGTCGTTCCAGTATGCCATAGGATTTACAATAAAGTAATTCTTTGTATAGCAGGTATCTGTCTGCCGTACTTCTTCGCTCTTGTCAAAATGGAATAACTGAATATCCTTATAATTTTCCTTATCCCGCATCTCAATACTGTCACGGTTCAAGGAACGTCTTACACTTTCCGATTTTCTTACACCGAATGAATGCGTTGCAAATTTCAGTTGGGGTATATCCCGCTCTTTCAATTCACTGCAACAAAATCGGGCAATCCTTGACGGCAGCATTTTCTTTTTCAGGCATAACGACCAAAACGACATCTCAGGGTAATAGATTTTACAAGGAATTCCCTGCGCTTTCCATTCTGCAAACTTCCTACGCACGTAATATACCGTCTCGGGAGCATCCAGCGTTGTATGGTTATGCATGACCATAAATTTAACGCCGGACTTACGGAACAGGTCAACAAGTACATCGCTATCCTTTCCACCGCTGTATCCTACGACATACCCGACAGGGTTCCTTTGCAGCGCTACTTCCTCAAAGGTCTTGATCAGCTCGATAGACTGGTTGTACATCGACTGTTCTGTACCGTCGAATATAGATTGTTGGTAATGGTCTATCATTCCTACTCTCCTTTCATTTCTGCAAGCCGCGCTTCGGCTTCTTTTCCCCTCATTTCTTTATCAATAACTCTTTCCCAGCAAACCGCGTCTTCCATAACACAATCATCATTACAGTAATCAAACATTTCTTCATCAAGCGGGGTAAAATTGCATGGACAACTAAACAATCTCGCCAGCATATTTGCAATTACTTTTTTATCATATAATTTCTCCAACCTCTCACGCAGGGCGGCGTTTTCGGTTTCCGCCTCTTTCACGTCGCCTATCCCCGCCTCGATCAGAGCGTCGGCTTTCAACATAGCCTTGCAATAGATATCTGCATCTGAACACTTTGAATAATCACATTCGCAACACGCGCCTGTGCAACCTGTATGATAAATGATGTCAGCAATCTTCTTTTTCAGTTCGTCGTTGTTCATTCTTCCACCTCAAAACGGGATTCCCTCATCATCGTCGAACTCTTCCATCGCCGCTTTCTTTTTCGGCTCATCATTCGCCTTCTGTGACAAGAACTCCACTTCCTCGACAACTACTTCGGTAGCCGTCTTCTTCGCCCCGTCATTGCCCTCGTACTGCCTCATTTCGATATGTCCCGATACCGCCACCTTTTTCCCTTTCGTACAGTACTGCGCTATGGTATCCGCCAACCCTCTCCATGCCTTGCAGTTGAAAAAGTCGGTTTCCTGTTCCCCGTCCTTCGCATATCTCCGTTTCACCGCGATGCTGAAATTACACACAGATATCCCGCTCTGCGTTTCCTTCAATTCGGGGTCTTTTGTTAAGTTGCCGATTAAAAATACCTTGTTCATGTTTTCTCCTCCTAAAACGGGATACTCCCTACCCGTTCCAATCTATGGCTCTTGCCTTTCAGTTCAAACTTCCTCGTAGACATCTCAGTGATGCGCTCGACCGTTTTCAGCATGATGCCGCGTTCGTCTACCAGTTCCTGTAAACTGTAATTGCTCGTAAAGATCGTCGGCTTTTGACGGATGTACCTGCCGTCGATGATCTGAAAGAATTTGTCTTGCGCAAAACTCACCGCCTCGCTCGCCTTCGTGTACTTTTCTGTACCGATATCATCGAATATCACGAGGTCTGACGTCACGTATCTCTCGATGATCGGGCGTTCGCTTCCACGCTGCGAATACGCGTAACGTATCTCCGTGAGGATCGTGTTCACATTCACGAATACTACCTGTTTCCCTGCGTTCAGCAACATATTCGCGATACACGCCGTCAGATACGTTTTTCCTGCCCCGCTTTTCCCGTATAGATACATTCCCATTCCTTTCGGCTGGATCTTTTCGTAATTCACCGCATACATCAGGCAAGATTGAAAGACTTCTTCATTCTCTTTCGTGACGTTGAATTTATCGAAATCTGCGGTTCTGTACCTGCCTTCGATTCCCGACATCCGTTTTAGTTCTGCAATGTCCTCAAACTTATTCCCGTCGTCCTTTTTGCACTTACAGGTGCACGGCAGCCAACGTTTGGCTTCTCTCTGGAAAAACATGACAGGCTCCTTGCACCTCCTGCACCGCACGATACCCTCGCCGTCCAAATATGTATTCGGGCGTTTCAACATCTTCTGCGCGTATTCGCCTTTATCGTTCGGTTTCCAGAAACCCTTTACGGCGCTGTCTAAGATTTCTCCTATGGGCACTAAATCCGATACTCTTTTCATTTCATCCTCCGTCAATCGTACTGTATATCGGCCAGCGACGAACCGTCAAACTCGTCGTAGCCGCTTTTCTTCACCCGCTTAGGCGGTTCTTCCTTCTCCCAATCGTCATATGCCCCGTCCAAGATATCGGCATAATGCTCGATAAAGAAACTCAATGCTTTCTGCTTTTGAAGAAATCTTTTAGATTGCTCAACTTTTTTAGATAATTTTTCCCAGTTGATAGCGCTGAGTTTTCCTCCGCTGTAATTTCCTATGGCGTTGGAATTAATTTCCCAACGTTGTAAAAACCTTTCCAAAGGTGTGGGTAATTCACCCGTCTTACCTTTCGCTTTGTTTTCCCCCCATACCCCCTTTTCATTTACATTCACATTTACATTAACATTTTCATTTACATTTACATTATCATTTACATTAGGTTCTGCTTTGGTTAATGTTTGGTTCGGATTTGGTTTGTCTTTGGTTAGGTTTTGGTTCGCGTTTGGTTCCGTTTCGGTTTCGTTTCGGTTTATATTTGATTTGGTTCTTCCGCCTTTTTTTCCGTTCTCGTAACGCTTATTGTTCGCCTGTAATTGAGGACGAATCAATGCAAAAATCGCTTTCTCTATACCTTTCAATTTTGGCTCTTTTCCGTCCAAGGCGTATAACATGATTGCATCATATAGGATGAGTCTTTGTTCATCGGGCAACTCCCTTAAAGCCTCAGCATATGACCTGTAGAATATAAAACTTTCTCGCACCTCACACCTCCTCTATCTCGACCTCTATGAAGTCAATGTCGCTGTCCTCAAAATCGTCTGTAAAGCCTTTTACGTACCTTCTGCTGTCCTTGGGTATCACTCCCTGTTTCTGTAATGCGTCGAAGATGAATTTCTTTGCGGAACAGATATTGTCGGGATCCCTGCGATACGTTCTCTCGTGCCAGACGAACCTGTATCGGCAAGGCTTATCCGTAGGCTTTAACAAACCTTTCTGCATCGCGCTGCGGATAAACCAACCGATCGTTTCATCGACGTCTGCCTTCATCTTCGCGCCGCGGAACTTGTTCGCCCGGCACGCGTCCTGATATTCGTTCAGGCTCGGCAGTTTCGCTTTAATCACCAGTTTCATCATCTTTGAACGGTAGTTCTCCATCATCATTTTCCTGCATTTGCTTTTGGAAACGATATTTTAATACCAATGCCGCCGATTCCTGGTATTTCTCGACTTTCGCATTGTTCTTAACAAACAGCAACTGCTCCTGCGACATTGTGCCGATTTTATATTTTACATTCTTGATTGTGACTTCCGTCTCCATCGCCGCTTTCAGTCTCTCCTCAGCACTTTGTGCGGACGATTGTCCTACGCTCGTCTGTTTCCCCGATGCTTGCCCTTTCGCCTCTCTGTTGCCCGTTTTCGTAGGCTTTTCACCGTCCTCAGGCAAATCCTCTCCTGCATAAATATACAATCCTAATCCAAACATTGCGAGGTTCTTCGTTAAACAACGCATGATCGTTTTATTGATATCGAACATGGTCGCATTCATTAAGGCTTTGTTTCTTGCGTCCATCACGGGCAACCACATTTCATATGTCTGCCCTTCCGCTGTGACCGACGTATAAACTAAGTATCCCGTATCCGTATCGTGCACGTAAGGAAACCCGTTGAATTTCTTTACTTCATAACTTGCATCCGGATATACCTTCTTGAACTCTGCCCAAGCCCATGCCCAAGACAGATATGTAAGATTTCCCTTCTTTTCCGTTTTACCGCTTACGTCTATTTTTAATACTTCTTCGAACTTTGTCATATCTCGATGACCTCCACTTCCCATGTATCCGTGTTTTTGATATGCAATCCGCCGCAATAGGCGTTGCCGTATATGAGTTTGCCGATCTCTTTCATCTGTTCATCTTGACGGAGATAATCTCCGTGGATACCTGCCTGACGTGCTTTTTCCATTAACTCTTTTAACTTCTTTAAATCATGCTCTCCCACAACTTGCCTCCTTGGGGTTCATAGGACAATCCTCCGAGGGATACGGTACAAAATTAAACAAATAATACGTGCCGTCCATGTAACAAGGTTTGTTCTTTGTTTCCAACGACTTCCCCGTCGCTTTGCAGATCGGGTCGTCCACATAGTAACAAAGGTTCGGGCATCCGCCGCAGCCATGCTTACATTTCAATTCCCATTGTTCCCTGCGCTTTATCTTTTCCTTGGCTGCCTGATCTATCACGAGCATTTCGCTTACTTTCGACTGCAACCATTTCCGCCATTCATAGACCGCTTCATCTATCTCTATGTTATGCCTTTCGGCATCCCGTAACATGGCGTTCAGGGTTTTCAGATCATCGCTCGCCTCACCGAGCGTCTTGTATTGATAATCCATTGGTCGGACGAGCGCGTAACGTGTATCGTATCGCACTCCGCCAACGAAATACTTATACTCTGCCCCGTACCAAAAATTGCTGTTTTTGTTTTCCAAGGAACAGACGATTCGGTTATTTTTCACATAAATTTTCATCTTAACTTCCCCTGTAATGCTCTTTGGTATTTGACATACCCTTCTTCATACGGAGCAGTCCTCGCCGATACCGTTTCATAAAGTTGTATCAGTTTCTCGGCTGTCCATGCGATACACTCGTCGATCGCATTATCACCAACAAACATTCTCACGCTGTTAGGTACGTTGTACGCCTCTTCACTCTCAATGGTTGCCGTTAACGTAAGCATTTTGATACGGAACTCAACCCGACAGCCTGCCCCTTGTATCTCATAGTAACCAAAGTTGAAAAACTCCGTCCCTCTCCATTTCCAAGAGTTTCCCACGAACTCTCTGTGAAGAGTTTTGCTGAGCCGCTCCGCCGTTTTCTTTCTTGCTGTTTCTGTCATTTTTCTGTTTTGGTTGACAACAATGTCAGTTTGATGTAAAATAATCACGAAAACAGTCGTCTATCGTACTGTTAAAACATCGGGCTATCCGATAGGCAGTTAAGATATTAGTCAACCTCTCACCGTTTTCTATTCTTATGTACTGCCTTTCGGAGATGCCTGCTTGTTTGGCGACCGCTTTTTGTGTCATTCCACAGTCAACCCTCTTTTGTTTTAATGTTGTCATTGTACCTCCTTTTTGTAGTAACATGACTATTTCGTCATATTCTACCAATATTATATCATGACTATTTTGTCATGTCAAGGTTTTTATCTGATATGGATAATTTTTCTTCAAAATTAAAAATACGACGTCTTGAATTAAATTTAACCCAAAAACAAGTAGCCGAAAAAGTAGGAATTTCGGAACGGCAATACATTCGTTATGAAATGGGAGCACAAGAACCTCGCGTTCTTATTGCCATTAAGATAGCACAAGTCTTTCAAACGACAGTAGCAGAACTCTTTTCGGATTAAGGTGGTTTATGGCTGATTTTGCCGCAAGATTAAAAGAGTTACGTTTAAGTAAAAACAAGACACAGAAGCAAATGGCTGAATTGTTTGCTATTACCGAAAAGCAATACCAAAGGTATGAATATGGAAAAAGTTTCCCTCGGTTAGAAGATGCTATTAAACTTGCCGATTACTTTGGAGTTTCCATTGATTATCTACTTGACCATGAACCTTGTCCTACTGTGTTACCGCCTCAAATTTCAGAATTTCAAAAGTTATTTGATAAACTCAGTTCAAATGAACAGAATGCGGTAATCCAATTGATGAAAACTCTTATAAAAGGTAAAAGTAATTAGAATTGGGAGTAATGAGGAGATGATCAGCAAAAAAGAATATGTTTTACTTAATAAAATAATATTACAACAACCAATTAAGTTTGAAGATTTTAAGTCTGAAATTTTTAATTTAAGTAATGAGGGCTTATTAGGTTATTATTACCACGATAAATATGAAATAACACCATTAGGTTTCCGCGCATATGAAGAATATAAACAAAATAATAGTAAAAAGAAAAAAGAAAATTTTTCACTAATGCTTTCTATTTTAGCAATTGTTGTTAGTATCGTTGCCTTGGTATTAAAGGCATTTTAATTGGTTAAACCTTTAATATTTCCTCCGTTTCCTCGGAGGATTTTTTCTGCCCTCATGCGTACCTCCTCGGCATTTCCTTCCAGAACCTTCCCACAAACTCGTCATACCCCATAAGCCTCACTACGGGGCTTTCATTGCCTAACAATATCATCTCTTCCCGTACTGCCTCGATTGGCTCCGTGTCCGCTATGTGCGCGACGTATTCTGATGCAGTCATTGGTTTTTCTCCTTTATAACAATCTCATAGCCAAGAGCATCCAGTACTTTTTCCGCATTACTAATTGTTGGCTCTATCCCTTCGTAAAGCCAATTATTTATTGTACTAAGTCCAACCTTTGCCTTTCGAGATAGTTCTCTTCTATTTTTACATACTCGAATCAAGTTTAATAATTTTGTTTTCATACATTTCCTTTATTTTGTAGTTATATATTGACAATAAATACCATATATGGTATAATTAAATAAAAAACGGTGTTTTATGATTAAACCAAAAATTTTTGATTCGTTAGATTTAATGAGTCCCAAATTCCATAGTTCTTCTGTTTATTATGTCTTTCGAAATGGTGTTCAAATTTCATCTAATCTAAGAGGCATAGAATTTATAGGCATCAAAAAATATTATCAGGGTAAACTCGTTATTGATTTTTATGAAAAGCAAAATATTTTAGTCGGCGACAGTATTCTTGAAGTTGACACAAAAGTAAAATATATTGTTACAGATATTGAAATGAAAAGTAATCAAAAAAGTTTTATCCCTGATCAACTTGAATATTTTTACGCATTTATAGTAAATGAATTTGAATATAATCAAAACAAAAGTATTAATATTGTTGCTGGTGATTCTTCTATTGTTTCTGTAAATTCCCAAAATGTAATTATGAATAATTATTCAAGTATAACTCAATTAATAGAAACTTGTTCTCCGGAAGATCAAGCGATAGGTTATGAGTTGATTGAAGTTTTAAAAAACATGGAAAACAAAGATTCTATTAAAAAGAATTCCCTTCAAAAATTTAGTGACTTTCTGTTAAAATACTCCCCTATAGCTATTGCGGTTGGGCAGTTACTCGTATCAATCTTCACGAAGTAAAATATCTAATTGCCTTTTTGCAAATTCAATGTGTTCCCACAATTCCTGTTCTGTCAGTTCTTTATCCCATGAAATTCGAATATTTAAGCAGACGTGATTTCCATTTGACCTGTCTATTACTTCCTTTTCAATATAACTGGGTGCATTATAAATTACTTTCATTAAAAAATCTCCTTATCCTTAAGCCCTCGGGAGAGGGTTTTTTTTATTTTAAACAATGTCTTTGACTTCGCATTCAAGCGCTTCGGCTATCTTTTGCAAATTATCAATTCTTGGTTTATGCTTACCTGATTCATATTGGCTGATGGTGTTGTAATTCAATCCAGTACGCTTTGCAAGTTCTACAATTGTCAAACCCTTTTGTATTCTAAAAAATTTGAGTTTTAACATTGGAGAATATTGAATATTTCTTCTCACAAACTCACCTCCTTTTTATAAATAATTCTGCCGTTTTGTTAGATTTTATTATATTATAAATCCGTTTCGTTAGAATGTCAAGCATTTTATTGAAATTTATTGTATTTTATTTTCCATAATGTTAGAATATTAGTAGGAGGTACTGCATGGAAAGATTAAAAGATTTGCGCACAGAAAAAGGATTAACTACTTCTGCGTTAGGGAAAATAGTTGGGTGTTCAAACCCAACTATTACACATTACGAAAGAGGTGATAGAGAGCCTTCATTAGAGATGTTATGCAAACTTGCTGATTTTTTTGGGGTATCCGTTGATTACCTAATCGGACATGAAAAAAAGTCAGTCATGGAAAGACCGACTTCTGAGTTAGTTGAAAACTTTATTAGAGAATACTCTGAGTTATTTTCTGAACGTAGATTTATCGAAATGGCTAAGTTATATAAAGCCGTTGATGAAGAAGTTCGTGAAGCTATGCTTATATATCTCGTTGCTTTTATGAACAGACAAGGAATAAATACTGAAACCATCTTGGGGTATTGATAAATTTAAAATAATATTTTTTTTGCAATATATTGAATTTTATTGTAAATAATAGTATAATCTTTCCTACTTATTTAAGGGGGATATTGCTTATACTATGGACAAAAATATCAAAGAATGTTTATCAATGCTCATGGCTTCGGCTCAAATGGTTCACAAATCCGCAATCGCATTGGCTGCCTATTTAGAAGGACAAGCCGACGCAGACGAATACATGAAACGCAAATCTCAAAATGTTCAAAACAAATCATCATTGAGTACGGAGCAACGATTTTTTCAACCGACAGACTCAATTCAGGAGATTGAAAAAATGCTCATCGAATTAAATGTACCTGGTTCTGTACGACAAAGAAGTAATGGACTTTTAGAATTTCGTAGTTCAAAATTCGGATCGGTATACGGCAGAACACCTGAGGAACTTCAAGAAAAACTCAAACAAAAAATCAGATATGAAAAGGCACATATCGCAAAACCTGCTAAAAAGAAAAAATCCCCCCTATTGTCAGAATTCTACGAGAATAATTATCTGCCCTACAAACAGACAAAGAATCTCGCAGAAAGCACAATAAGAGGGATAAAATATAATTTCAAATTTATCAGAGAACAAGAAGGCTTTAACAAACCGTTAACCGAGTATTCATCCAAAGATATCGAAGAGTTTCTTTTATCAATACCGCAAACCCGTAAAAGGCAAATCATTCAGGGCTTATTGAATAATATGTTTACAAGAGCACTTGCCGATTCATTGATTTCTGCCAACCCTTGTGCTCCTTTGGAAAAGATGGAACACGATACCGATGAAGGAAAGGCGCTCTCTTTCGAAGAACAAAAAATATTTTTTGAAAAACTGTTTACAGACAAGACCATCAAACTTGAAGAAAAATGTTATTTTACGTTTGTATACCTCGTGGGAACTCGGCGGGACGAAGCAAGAAATTTACGCATCTGCGATATTGATTTCAAAAAATCTATCATACATATCCGCGGAACAAAGACTGATGGTTCCGACCGATATATGCCTTTGTTTCCTCTGGCAGAAAAAGTTTTGCGCTGCGCAAATCCCGAAGGAAAACCATTCCGAATATACTGCTCTCGCATTTATAAAATATTTAACAAGATATTGGATAAATATAAACTTCACGACCTGCGCCATACATTCGGGACCATACAGATCTGCGTAGAAAAAATAGAGACCAAAACGGTCTCCTTATGGATGGGACACACCAATACTCAAACAACGTTAGATAGATATACTCATCCTGAACAACTTGACAGATCTGTCTTTTTAAGAGGCGATTTAACAGAAGATCAGAAATTGGAAATTTTAAGGAAAAATTACGCAGACGTACTGCGTAAAATTGAAGCCTTTTTGGACGAGCGTACCCAAATCGTACCCAAAATTTAAGTGATTTTTGACAAAAATTTTCAATTCGGAAACCTCAAAAGTTATTATTTTTAGCAAAATGTGTAAATTTGCTTGCTTTATTTTGCGAAATCTATTATAATTATTGAGGTTTTCATGCAGAGATGGCTGAGCGGCCTAAGGCGCACGACTGGAAATCGCAAGCCATCTACATAAAGTACTTTTTAAATTTAAAAATACACAATATATTGCGTTTTCGATACTTGAAAAAATTGTACCCATACCGTACCCAATGATGAAATTTGTTTAAAACTGCTCTTTTAAAGGGGCAGTTTTTTTATAATATTTTTGGAAAACTATTGACAAATTTTACCAAGTCGGTTACGATATAAGTAAGGAGGGAACTGCCAATGCAAACGATAGCAAATCCTTGAAATATCTAAATATTTATCAAGGAGCGTTACCCCCTATGAATATGCAGTTTTCATTTTCAAATAAATTCCAATATGAAAATAATCTAAACGGCTATACATCAACTGTCTCTATAACTGAACCCCAGTTGCAAAACATATTTCATATTTTAGACGTGCTGTTATGTGACCCGCCGAATTACCATTGCAGACTTCGTAACGATAAGGATGATGAAATATATTTGTGTTTTACAATCTTGAATGATATCTAAATAAGCAAATGGATTATTTCAAGGATTTGTTTAGAGGGGAGACAAACGTCTCCCCTCGATTTCTATCCTTTATAAAATATATTTAGACACAAACTATTGACAATTAAGATAAAATGATATAAAATAAAGATACAGAAAGGGTATCACCGTTTGACGGTTAGCCTGGTTCAGTTATAAAAATAACCGCAATCCTTGCTACGGGGCGGTTATTTTTTTATGTCCTTGTCTTTGAGTATTTTATACACAACGAGCAAGCAGAGCAACAAAATTATGTACTCCATTGACATCACCTCCTTTGCGCTAAACGCAGGAAGTGCTAACCGCCTCAGGTTACCCCTCTGTACCTACCACCTTTCGGTGGTAGGTTTATTTTAACATATGTCTTCCGATTATGCAAGCAATAAGATTAAATTTAGACACAAACCATTGACTTTTTAAGTAAAATGTATTACAATAAAGGTAAGAGATAAGGCTTAACGCGTGAGCCTGTATGTAGTGTAATCGCCCTCTGTTGCAATCAGGGGGCGGTTAGTCTTTTTTATTGAGTTCTTTGATAATCTTATAAATAAGTACCAAAATCACAATTGTGATAACGTGTTCCATGATACCACCTCCTTATAAGAAGTGCTCACGGAAACCTTATCCCCCGCTTTATTGCAAAATAAAAGACACTTCATTTGAAGTGTCTTTTATTTTGCAATGTGCCCCATCCTCCGCACATTGCTTGTAGATATTCACGCTAAACACATACACCGCCTTTCTGCTCTTAATCAGAAGTGGCTATCTACGCCCAAATAAACTATTTTTTACTTTGCTCGCACCATTTCATGAAGCGTTCCTGCTCGTCGGCTTTGGCGCCGAGTTCGTCTGTTTCCCGCACGGCGGACATGTTATAGCCGCCTACCATGCCCCAAGCCCCGAAGCCTAAGATGATCACGATCTTTACAAGGCACGTCACCACCGTCGCAAACGACGGGTCCGCTATGATATCCAACGCCATCGATACGGAGAATACGGACGTCAATGCCGTCGTGAACAGCGTCTGCACCGTTTGCAATCGCACCACCGTCTTTGTCTTGATTCCTCCCGATGGAGAAATGCGGCGGCCGTTCCTGTCGTATACGGATAGATAACTTTCATCGTATTTCAAACGCTTTATCTTTTTCGCACGAAAAATTGTCTGTATCTGAAACTCGGATAAATCGGGAAATCTTGTACGGATCTCCTTTTTTCCGTACTTGCAAAATTCTTCGTTGAATTCGTTGAGTTTGATTCCCGCGACCGACAACACGTGACTGCGCGCCGTATCCAGTTCCTGATCTTCCCATGCGCGGCAATACTCCGCTGTACGCCTCGCAAACCCTTCCGACACGATTCGGGCGTTGTTCCGCTCTATGCGCTCCCTCGCTAGATTGTATTTCTCGGACTGCTTCCCCTTCCTCCGGCTGAACGAGCGTAGCAATAAATATATCGATACCGTACAGGCGTACATGAGAACTCCCTCGAATCCCACGTCTTTCCAACTCACGGAGGAATTAAAAGAGACCTGCGTCATGTACACCATGAAGATGACGACGAGCAGTACCGCCACGACGGTCAGCGTAATGCCGTCGATAAAATCGGAGAATGCGCGGTTCTTTCTTAAAGGGACCTTTTCATTGTCGATTTCTATCATTCCTTACCCTCCTTCATGACGAACGCTCCGCTCCTGACGTTAGCTTTGATACTCTCGCTCCATCTCGCATACTTTCTGTGCTGCGCCCACAGGATACAACTCACGACGCTTCCGAGCGCCGCCGCACCCTCTATCCAGCAAAACATATACGCATAACTCTGGAACACGTCGAACGTGAAGAAAGCGGCAAGCGCCACGAACACTACGGCGAGGATATTGAACATGGGAAAATGCGCAAAGAAGGCGCGGAATATCCCCATTAAAAAGGGAATCGCGTTGATGAACACGATCCCCAGCCCTATCGCTATTTTAAATCCTTTCGCCGCTTCTATCATCGGAAAGAACACCGACGTCACTATGATAAACGGCAGAAAATACGCGAGCACGCAAAACACGAAATACAGCCATTTTTCTTTGCGATAACTCTTATACCCGCTCATTGCTCCAACCTCTTTTCAGCCTCTTCCAATTCCTTGACGTTCTCCGAAAACTTTTCGTTCGTGCCCATCAGAGCCTTCTGCGCACGGATGACCGCGATTAATGCCACGGACTGCTGGTTACTTCCCTGAAACAGTTTTTTAAACAATTCCGCGATTCTATGTACGAGTTTTTTACCGAACAATGCTGCGACAATCACGAGCACGACAGCAAGAGCGGGCGCCCATACGGAAGCATACTCGCCCAGCCATGCGACGAATTTCTCCCAACCGTTTTTATATTCTTCGGGCAGGTTCTCCCCAAGCGAAAGAAGATACGCTTCCACGCTACCCCACTCCTCGATTATCCTATTATAATATAGTTCGTAATCCTCGCCGTATTTGTCTTTGAGATATGCGACGAAACTGTCAACGAGTTTCTGAATATCATTCCCCTCTTCGGCTTCGTTATCGGGGTTTTGAGGCGTGTTCTCTTCTCCTTCGGTAACTTGTTCGGGCGGCAAGGTTTCCTCGGCGTAAGCCCCGCACACGCCCCCGAAACAGAGCGCGGAAAGCAATATTACGAGCGTCAATACGATCAGCCTTTTCATGTTCATTCTCCTTTGATAAATTTGATCTCTTCGTCGGACAGCGCGGTTTTATCGAATCCGAAACCGTTCAGGAAGTCCTCGAACGAACCGCTTTCGAGATAGACGTTTTCACGGTAATCTTTGTAAGCGAACTTCATAAGCGCGAGCGTGAGTTTGCGCTCTTTCGCAGCGCGTTCCTCTACGAGCGCGGTCATGCGTTCTTCCGTTTCTTTCACATATGCAATTCTGCTCTCATGCTCTTCGTTAAGTCCGCGCTCCAAAGCAGAGATCCTTTGTTCCATCTGCGCCAGTTCGGGGAAAGCCTGAAAGCCCGTTTCCAATTGAGTAACGAGCAAATCTTCCACGGGAAAACGCTTGATCTCTATACCCTTGCTGTAATGGATTACAACGCAGGTAAAGCGCCCCGCGACGAGTTTCTCACGGGGAATGCTTACGCGGTTATTTGTCGCCGTTACTGTGTTTTCGGAGCACTTCACGTTGTTGCAATACGCAAGGAAACGGAACTCACCGCTGTAAGTAGGAATACCCTGCAATTCGATCTCCAAATCCCCCATAGGAAAAGGCGATACGTCTCCGTACCGCCCCATGCCGTTTTGTTTTAAAATTATCGTTTTCATGTTTTACTCTCCAATTCATTGATTTCATCCCGCCAAGCCTGACGCTGCGCTCTTATAGGTGCATATTCTTCTTCAGTCATTACTCCATCACTGAACTTTAACGCTTTGTAATCGCTATCAAAGAGTAATCGTTTCAGTTCCAGAATACGAGCCACGCTTGCCGCTTTCTTAAAGTCTTGTGATTTGTCATGCTCGACTAAGACGCCGTTTTTAATCTCATAGTTGTAAAAACCGTTCTCATCAACTACAGGATATCGTTGCGCTCCGTGACGGTCGACGTTCGTTGCGTCAATGCAAATATCGTCGCTTTGAGGAATATCAAATGCTTCGGAGAATATATAGGTTACCTTCCCATCTGCGTTTGCTCTCGCATAGATTTTGTTATAAATGATTTCATCCATAATATCTTCTCCTTAAATCTCTGAATCAAATTCGATATATCCGTCGCTGGCGCGTATCTGCAACATTATCGGTTCATTGGCAGTAAATCCGGATCCTTGTACTTCAAATTTTACGCTGTTCATATTAAAATTCAAATTACCATAGAAGGTTACAGGCTTTGAACTACCCGCCAAATGATTTGCGGATATTGAATAGACTCCGCTCAACTTGCAAGTAGGCGTTTTCCGCATTACAGCAGGTAATACTATTAAAATAAATCCAATAGTATCTTTTGATGAAAAACCATTGCCGAAAGTATTTCCGTTATTATAATATCTTACAT